>Ga0055584_100000247_pt1 | contig 51075 bp, 40 predicted proteins | sample OSDHelmetaG_FD_58716 | JGI IMG/M metagenome (GOLD analysis project Ga0055584, IMG submission 58716) | Pelagic marine sediment microbial communities from the LTER site Helgoland, North Sea, for post-phytoplankton bloom and carbon turnover... | ecosystem: Environmental > Aquatic > Marine >... | reverse complement strand
TTCCTCTTTAGATTCTTTTACTATTGGTTTTTTAACCGCATAGTATAAAGAATCTTCTACTGATAAAGTTAATGTTTCATCGGGTTCAAGTTGATCTAATAAATTTGAGAAACTACATATTTGTGTTTCTAATAATCTTTTTTCATTATGCATTATGTATCCTTTTTAGATATTTTACCTTGTCAGGTGACCTTTTCAAAGGTACTTAAAAATCGAATAGTTAACCCATTCAACTATAACCAACCTTATTGTTAATTATATAAAGAAGTCTTTTAATCTATTAGATTAAATCTCTTTCTTCTAATTATATATATCTATATCATTGATTAGTATTTATAAGTATTAATATAGATATTATACCATAAAATCCCTAAAAAGCCGGTAAAAATCCCCTTATATAATTTTTATATAAGGGGATTTTTTTAGATTATATTTTCTAAATCATTTTCTAAATATTTGATTAATAAATTCTGTAGGTTTTCAGTACTAGTGAATTTAATTAAATTTAAATAATAATAATTGATATTAGCTCTTTTATTTAAATTGTTATTTAAATTCTCGATACTATCTATTTTACCAATTTTATCTTCTTCTTTTTCTTTCTTATCTGATTTAATACTATTTATTATAGATCCTAGATTTTTTAATGATAAATTATCAGACTCAATTGTCGCTATTAATTTATCCTTAAAATCATCCGAATATATATTATTATATAAATCATTAACATCCATATTTTCTGTTTTAATAAGTTTTTTGAAATATTTATAAGGTAATTTAAACATAATAAATTCAACTATTATTTCAGTCATATCTATTTTATTATGTACCACTTCTTTTATTAATGGTTTTGAATTTAATAAACATATTTCTTCATAATTTAAAAATAAATAATTATCTTCTAAATCGTAGAAAATATCCATTAATTTTACATTGAAAAAATCATTAAAATTTTCGATATCTAAATCATTAATATCTTCTTTAAATTGATCATAATCAAATTCTTTAATTTTAATTTCTTTGATTTCTGAACAAACATCATCTAAAAAATTATATTCACTTTGAATTCTATCTCTTTCTTCTAAACTAATTTCCATCACTTCTGAACTTAATAAATTCTTAAATTCATAGTCTGTACCAATATTATCTTCATCTTTCTTTATGATATCTAAAATTATTTTATCATCTAAATTTTTTGGTGTATTTGATTCTATCATAATAACTCCTTTCTTTTCTTTTTTCTTTTCTTAATAATATATCTTAATATTACCTTAATTTATTATTATAAAAATATATCTATATTATAATGCCGCCGCCGCGCGGCGGCGGCATTATTTAAAATTAAAAAAATATTTTTTGGACAATTAATTTTTGATTTGGAAAATATTAAATAATATTTTTGAAAAAGAGCCGCCGCCGCGCGGCGGCGGCATTATTTTAAAAATAAAAAATATTTATTTGGGTAACTGTTTTTGGTTTGGGAAAATTTGAAAAATATTTTTGAAAAAGAACCGCCGCCGCGCGGCGGCGGCAATAATATATAGATATTTATTAGTAAGAAATTTTTAAGGAATTGAAAATGGTAAAAGATACCTTTATTAATAAAAGGAAAAAAGAGATTAGAAATGAAAAATATAATGAATTATATTATAATGATTATATTTTTATATTAAATTCTAATCCTTATGATTTAAAAAATTTTAATTTATTCTTATCTTATTTTCCTGAATATTTAGCTATTCAAAATTCTATGATTAAATATTTTGAATTTATTTGTATAACCAGTTTGGAAGATTTATTTAATTGTAAAAATGTATTTAAAATAGATAATATTAATTTATTAAATAAAAAATATAGAAAATGTTTTGAATTTAAAAATAATATACTTAAGTTAGATAATATATTTAAAGATATATTATTAATTAAAGACTCAGATATTTTAAAGCATTTGATTTTAACTTCAAATTTTATTTTATTAAATAAAGATCAATATAAATATTATTCTTTTAGATATTTACCATCGATTTTATTAGATGAAAAATATCAGGAAGAAGAAAAGAAAAAGAAAGATGTTATTATAAAGAATATATTTAAACATATTCTATTAAAGATAGAAGAGGAAAATACTTTTTTTGAATTTGTTAAAATTAAGGAACATTTAGTTATACCTCTTAATTTAGCATCATATCCAGAAGAAGTAGATAAAAAAATTATAGAGGAGTTTTTATTATAATGGAAGATATTATATTAGATGAACAAAAAGTAAGTCAAGATTATTTAAAAGGATTAAGTAGCGAAAAAGATTTTAAAACCACAAATATTTTTAGAGCAAGACCAAAAGGGATTATTATAATGGATACATATAATAATCCTTTTTATCCTTTGGTAAAAGTTGAATTTGATACAGATGCTTATGATTTTATAAAATTAGAAGATGAATTAGCTATTGAATATGGATTATCAAAAGATAGATTATATATGCCTTGGCATTTTCAATTAGAAATGCAAAAAATGAAATATCATTGTAGAACTACAAGACCTTTAATGTATCATAGTTTAATGCCGGGTTATGAAAAATATATTACCATTATGATAACTGGTAATACTAATAAAGATTTATATAATGAAAAATTATATAAGACTATTGCACATTTTATTTTAAATTCATTAAAATACCAACATGCTTGGAGAATAAAACAGGATGAAATAAAATTAGTTAATCTTGGTAAAAACTTTAGACGTAATCAATTAATTGGATTATTGAGATAATGTTAAATGAGATTAAAAAGAAAATTGAGAAAGATGGTGGCTGTTTATGTTATGTTTGGAATAAAAGTAATTTTAATCCAAACAAACGTATAATGATAGTTAGAAAAATAAACAAAGAAACTAAAATGTTTAATGATGGTTGGAGTTGCGTCTTTTATGAATTTGCAGAACCAATTATGCTGAAGGAAATAGAAATATTTATAAAAGGATGAAAAATTGAAAGAATTGAAAGAAATAGAAGGAACCAATCCATATGAATTTTGTGATTCATTAGAAGAAAGTGAATTAATCGATTTAAATAGAAATTTAACATTTCAAAAAGTCATTCCTCGAATTGATTTGCATAATTATAAAGAACAACAATTTTATATTTATTGTTATTTAGATCCATTCGATAAAAAAACACAAATGTATAAAATTGGTAATAAAAAAGTTATGTTTGGTTATAGACCAATTTATATAGGTAAAGCTACTGGAAAAGGTTATAGACATCACCAACATTTAATTGAATTTGCAAAAAGTAAATATGATGTGGATGAGAAAAATGATATAACTTTTAATAAATGGAAAATTGAAGCTTTTAAAAAATTAGAATTTAATATGAAGAACAATAAAAATATGAACTTACCTAGTGATTGGAAAGATTATAAAGATAATTGGATTGTATTATTGGAAGAAGCTTTTAGCCAACAAGATTTACAGCAATTAGAAAAAGAATATATAAATGGTATTGGGACACTTAAGAAAAATACTGGTTTATTAACAAATGCTACTTTTGGTTAACAATAAATAAAAATAAAAGGTTGTAAAATGAAAAATGAATTAGACCTATATAATGGTAAGATTTTTTATGAGTTTGGTAAAAATAAATTTAGAGAAGAGAATGATGATATAAAATTAATTAAAACCTATCGACCTCTAAGTTTTTTAGGATTAAATTGTCAAATACATAAAAAACTTAGATTAAATAAAATAGATAGATATAATAAAAAAGCACTAAATTTATTAAAAAAAGTAGTTAATATAGAAATAATTTATAAAGATGAATTAGATCCAATAGGAGAATATATTTGTCTTTATAATGGTGTTGAATTAGGACCTATTAGTGTAATATATGAATTGATTGTAACCTATGAATTAGATTTAATAGAAAACTATTTGGGAGAATTAATAGGATATAGCTCTAAACATAATTATTGGATCAGTATAATTAATTATAAATATATCCAATTTTTTAAAGATATTGCAAAAGTAGTTAAAGTTCCAGGAGATCAAGCATTTATTCCAACTAATAAAGATGAATATATTAAACATCAATTTATTTTTTGGAATGGGGATGATATTATTATTAAAAATAATAATTTAAAAATATTAAAGAATGGTAAAGAGATTATTAGTATGGTTATTCCAAAAAATTATGAAAATACTTCAAATGTTTATGAAAATTTAGAAGGTTCAAAATTATTAGCTAAAGCTTCCATATCTGTTTACAAAGGAAAATTATGAAAAAGTTAAAAATGATTATTAATAATTGTATTAATAAAATGCTTAATATAGTTTGTTTAAATTTTATTAAAAAAAATAATAAGATGATTACAATATCTAGTAATAAACAATTAGTATATGAATTAAAAAATAATATTTTAAAAGAGAAATATTTAAAAGAAGTATACTTACCCCAAATATATATAGAAAGATTAGATGATGATATAAATCTTTATACCAAAAAATATATAACTAAATATTTAGTAGAAAATGATAAAAATTATTCGGATGATCATAATTTTTTTAATTATGATATTGAACTTTTATATTTTTTTAGAAAAGTTTGTAGCGATTACTTTAAAATGAAAAAAGATAATATTTATAGTACTAATTTTGATATCATCGAATTAAAGGTGAATTTCTTATTATCTTGTTATAAAATGGATAAGAAAATTAAAGATAAAAATAATCTCAATGAAGATCATTCTTGGTTAAAAAATGAATTAAATTTATTACTAAATAATCACAATGTTATTTATTCATCTAAAAATAAATCAACACAAATCTATAATAATAGGTTAGAAATATTTTTAGTAAAAAATAAAAAATTATTCACTTGGCCTTTAATATATGATTCTAATAAAATTGTGTTTTTAAAGTTATCAGATTATATCAAGATATATCATTTAAAGGACTAGAATGAATATTATAAAAAGAATATTTAAAAAAATATTCACAAAAAATAAAAATATAATTAAAAATAAATTAAAAGAATGTAAATTTAAAAGCATTTATAATGGTTCTAAATATATAGCATTTGGTGAAGTATCTTCAACTATTTATTCGACTAATAATTATTCTTATAGAATTGAAAAAATATATAGACCTTTTAATTTTATTGGTATAACATTTCCAATTATTATCAAAAGTAAAATTAATAAAAGAACCTTAAATCCTATGCAATATTATGATATTTATACAATACCACTATATGAATTTTTATCTAATTTTTGTACAATTAAAATAACTTGGTTTAATTGTATTGGTGATAAAATAGAAGATATAAATAACAATAATGATAAAAATATAATTAAAGCTATAAATTGTTATTCATTACAAGATGGTAGTATTATTGGTTCACCCGAAGAAACTTTTAATTATATAGTAAATTTTGGTTTAACTGAATTTCATTCAATTGATAAAAAAATAGATGAAAATGATATTTATTCAAGTTATGGTTTTGATAAAATAAATGGTAGATTTATGCCTTTGACTCTTTATACTAAGTTTTTTGAAATTGGTCAAAAAACGAAAAAAGGTGATATGGAATATAAGTTTAATGATAAAAGTGAATATATATCATATTTGGTAGAATATTATGGTATTGATAATGATTATCAAATAAAAACAAAAAATTTTAAATTGATTTTGAGTGGATATTCAACTCATAAAATTAAAATGGTAGAAATAGAGATTGATGAAAACGGTTATAGAAAAGAAAATAATGGTGAATGGGAAGCAAAAACAATTGAAGATGCAAAAAGAATGACTATTGATTTTGTGGAAAATTTTAGAAAGTTTGAATTTTAAAAATAAGGAAAGAAAAATATGGATAATCAACATAAAAAAATTAAAGGTTATAGAGATTTAAGTCAAGAAGAGATTGATGCTATGAATTTATGTAAAGAGAAAGCTAATGAATTAAAATTATTATGTGATAAAATTAGTAATATAGATGGTATTGATGAGGTTTGGTTAAATGAAGCTATTATGGCTTTTAAAAAGGGTAGTATGTATATAGTTAGATCTATAGCAAAACCAAAATCATTTTAAAAAGGATTAGAATAAAATGAAAAGTAATATAATAAACCATAGATTAGAAATTATGGAGAGTAAGAGTAATATAAGAGGAGAAGATTTAACAGCGCCATTTGCTATTAAGTTTTCAGGAGTTGATTTTTTAATTGAAAAAGAGCAAGATTACTATTTGCCAATTAAAAGAAAATTAAAAGAATCATTAATTAAAATACCATATGAAGAAAAATTTGTTACAAGACAAAAATTTGCTAAATACTTAATGGATTTAAAATTAAGAAAAATTCAAGGTTTTTTATATAATAAATATGAAGAAAATATTGATGAGATCAAAAAAGATACAACAACACTTTTATTGAATTTAGATAGAATTGTTTGTATTTCTTTAAATCAGGAAATACAAGAGTTGTTGATTGATAAAAAAGAAATAAATACTTTTGCTTTTGATTTTATTTTTCCAAATGGTATTACTCATACATTTTGTATAAATAAAACTGAATGGTATCAATGGAGAGCAAATAATATTGTTTAATAATAATATAATAATATTATTATATTAAAAAGGGGTAGATGATATATTCATCTACCCCTTTTTTACCGGCTTTTTGTATTTTTTGTATTTTTATTCTACCATCTATTAGGTTGAGCAGATGCTGAAAAACTAATAGGATAAGAATGATTAGATTTTGGATTAAATACCACATTTTCTAATGTATTACTTGTTATATCTGAAACCTCTATTATATAATACCCATTAGTAGAACCAACTGGTTTTCTTCCAATAGTGTCTTGTGAATAACCTGACCATACGAAGTTTCCTTCTGTTTTAACATTAGTAAATGGTAAAGCATTTGGTTGTTTAATGTACTCATTATAAGTTATTCCAGAAATCATATTAAATCTTCTTTTCATTTCTTCCAACATAGTAACTGAACCTTGAGTAAGAGATTCTGGATTAGGATTAGTATAATTATCAATGTAATAATAATCTTGTAATACATATTTTAATTCATAAGATAATCCTTCACTTGATAAACCAGGTCTATTATTAGATACTAATGAAGATGAAGGAACTAAATCTTTACCAGTTATAGTAACAAATCTACTTCTTTTAAATTTAGCTAAACCAGTACCGTTTGGTCCTTGCATAATTTTTTCAGTAAGTTTAAATGTAATTTCATCATCATCTTTTAAATCTACATTTCTAAATATATAATTATTAGAATTGTTAGGATCTTGAACTAAAGTATTAAATCCTTGGAATATAATAGAATAGTGATCTGGTTCATTGAAATAATCACCAGGACCAGCAGCATCATAAGGAATTCTTAATTTATATGGTAAAGTACCATCAGCAGATTCGGTTAAATAAATATTGAAATATAAATTAGTTAAACTATCAACTAATATTATTTTGAGTTCATTTTGTGTATTTGAAAGTTTTAAAGCTTCAAATCCAGTGTCTGGCATAGTAGATAAATCAGGGATGATTTTTAAATATTCTAATTTATTTCCAATATAAATATCATCTATATCTGGAATAATTATACTATTACTTCCACCTTTAGTACCATTAGATATGATAACATCAAGAGTAATATTTTTATTATTTTCATCTTTAACTGGATTATCATTAGCATCCAATACTTTTAATTTGATAGTCATATCTTTATTAGCAGTTTCACTCAAACTTAAATCAATCCCAAATACTCCACCTTTTTCAGATATTGAATATTCTCCAGTAGGTAATCTAGGTTCAGTAGAACTAATACTTAAAATAGGTCCTTCTAAATCTTCTGAATTTCTATCATCTAAAATTTTAATATTAAGTAAATCATCATTAATAATAACATTTACTTTATTATCATGTGCATCCACTGTTAAAGGTTTTAAAGATAAATATTTATTATTATTAATAAAACTATCATCCAAATCATAAGAAATAGTCGAAGTTTTATTTAAATCTAAAATTCCATCTTCTACTTCTAATATTATTTCTTCATTTGTAATATTTTTAGAATCTATACTTTTTTCATATTTAATTGTTAATTTATCAGTTAATAATGAATATGCTTTATCATAATCTACTTTTTGTAAAACAAAAGCAGCTTTACCCATAAAGGCAGGAATCATAACATACTCGATTTCAGTACCTAATTCAAAACTTTCTGATACACCAGAACCAATATCTTCTGATATTTCTTGTTTATCTGTTTTTAATTTTAATTTGAAATCTGGTTTAGGACTAACTACTAATGTTTTATCATTATCTTTTATATTAATAGATTCAAAATTATTAGACCCAATATTTTTTATAGATGGCTTAAATTCGCCCATAGTTAAAATTGTAGTTTCTATATCTTTACTAGTTTCTAATTCATTGAATTCAAAAGAACCAATTACATTATCAGCAGAATCAACAATATCACCATTTAATTTATTACTACCAAGATGTTGATCTATAGAAACTGTAACAATTACTTTACTTCCTACAATTCCATAATTTAGAAGCGGATTATTATCCGGTTTAAATACTACTTTATCAATTTGTATATTAGTAATATCAATAGTATCTTCAGGAATAATTTCAATCTTATTATCAATATTATTTATGAAGTTAATTTCATCAAAATCATATTCAATTGGTTCAAATAAACTTTCATTTGTATTTATATAAACTTTAATTACTGGTGCAGTATTTTTATAAATATCATTTCCAACTTCTTTATCTGTAATAGTTAGTGTTATAGTAGAATCACCAGCTATATTATTTATGATATCTAAGTTTTTAAATGTTAAAAATTTAGTATATGCATTTGGTCCAATTTCAACTATTATTGGGATAATTAATGATTTATTTCTAGGAACCATACTTTCCCCAGCAGTATTTTTAATAGTAGCTGTTATATCAAATTGTTTTTGTTTTTCTTTTATATTATCTTCAATTTCTAATTTAATATTTGAAATTCTATTAGGTCTAGGTATAACATTAATTGTAGTATTAGTTTCTTTTACTTGTTCAAAGTTACCTCCAGATAAATATGTACTAATAATATTATATTCACCAGCTGTTTGTATATCAGGTAAAGTAAAATTCATAATTCCGTTTTGTGAATTTGGATTAGTAAAAATTTCTTCTTTTAATAAATCATCATTTAAATCAAATATAGCTATTTTTATTTTAATATCTTCAAATGATAATGGATCAGGAATATTATCAAATACATAATTTATTTTAATTTCTTTTCTACTTTCAACAACAGAAGTAGTGGTAGAAATTTTTAAATTTGTTATATCAATAGTATCTAATATTTTAATTGCTAAACTTTCTTTTGAAACATATACATCCTGGAATGCTTTATCATATAATTCAAGATCAGGAGGCGTTGGATTTCCATAATATTTAGCTTCGTATATACCATCAAATACAATTTTTTCAAGATCAACATAAGGAGAATCATCTCTAATTTCTACTGATAATTGAGTCTGCAATTGATTAGGAGGAATTACTACTTGGGTTCTACTTGGAGTATTTAATATGACAGTTACATCTTCAGTGGAAGTAACAGTTTGGATAACATCAATTAATGCTGTTCCTGAACCCTCTTCATATGTTTCCGGAGCTGATAATCTAATAAAGTTTTGTTTCCAATTATGAATAGTATATTTTAAAGATGTTTCAATATCATTAAATTTTGTTACTAAGTTTAATTTTTCGAATTGAGAATCATCGGCTGAATCTAAAATTAATTCAAAACCATTTAATCCCATAGAATCTATTTCACTATCTAAATTAGGAAGAGGTAACATTATAGTAATTTCTTCTTCTCCTTTTCCAAAAACAAAATTAAATACTGGACCTTTATTTGATTTAATAATACCACTGAATGTTTCTTTTGATGGAATAGTAGTAATCCCATCTGATAATAATAATTTTAAATTTACTGGTATTGATTCATTAAACTTTTCACTATTAAATTCAGATTGTCTATTTATAAAATAATGTGTTTGTTCATTGGCTGGTGATAAAACTAAATTTAGCTGTGTAGTTGGATTATTTTCAACTACTAAATCTAAAGAGGTTGGCCATTCTGGTTCTGGATTAATAAGGGATATATTTGTAAAACCTCCACTTTTTTTAATACTAGTTAATGAAACTTTATAATTTTCATCAACAAAAGCATTATCATTAATTACATTAATTACTGTTGCTTTTTTAGTTCCTTCTTTAATAATATAACTATTACCTTTTGAATCACCTAATTCAACATCTCCACCAAAAGCTTCAAATTCAATTTCAGCTTCTAAAGTAAAAGGAACTCCTTCTAATATTTTATCTGGACCAATTAATCTAGATTTAACATCCGATGGATATCCAATAGAAATATATGCTGCTACACCAGGAGCTAAACCTTCTAGATCAATATCATCTTTAGATATATAACCTAATTGATCCATTGGTTTAATTTCAGTAATTGTAATATTAGTAACTCCTGGTTCATCTGGTAAAAAGAATGAGGTAGTATATACTTCATTATTTTGTGAAGTAATTAAAACTTCAAAACCATTACTAAGAGTTAAAAAGTAATTATAATTTGAAATTGCATTTAATTTTGCTTTAATTTTTACTTGTTGACCAACAGTAGCTTCAATTACTTTTTTATTTTCCATATCTACTAAAAATAAATCAATAGTACTTACATCAATATTATCATATATTTTAGTTTTTGCTATTTTTTTCGTAATAATTAAATTTTCTAGTGATTTACCATTACCCAAAGTTACATCTACTATTTCAAGAGAGTATTCTTTTTCATTTTTATAAATATCATCTACACCAGGTAATTCTATAGAAAAATCTTTAGATTTTCTTGTAGCTTCTAATGTTTGTGTAGTTATTTCACCTAAATGATTCTTAAAAGTAATATTCATACTCGTATTTAAAGATTTATCTAAATTAATAGTATATACTAAAGAATCATTTGCTTCACTTAATTCTTCGGGAGCTATTAAACTCAATTCATAAGTATCTAGTATTTCCTGAACATCTATTAATTTTGTTCCAGAAGTAGTATAATCTATTACTTCTGGATCCCAAGGACCATTAATACCAGTCATTTCTATTTTTATTTTTTCCATTTTTAATCCTTCCAAATATCGTTTTCAACTTCAAATGTATAACCAATTTCAGTTTCACCTGATGGAATTATAAAAGTCATTAGTTCACCATTTATTAAAGTAGTTATTTCTGTATTTCCTTCAAAAGTTGGTTTATTCACTTTGAAATATATTCTAACAGTATCTCCCTCTTGTACTTTAGATGGAGCATCAATAGAATAAATAACATGTTTTCCACCAGAAAGAACAGTCACTTCATATACTTCGTCGTATACAAGTTTTTCAAAATTTCCACCATAAGCATCAACAATACCAGCTAGAAAAACACCTTTGTCTTCTATCATAATTTCGCCCTCAACTATAAATTCACCTTTTGGTATAGTTACGCTTTTATATATTTCACCAAATTTACATAAAACTTTTAAATCAGTTAAAGGAGCATTTTCTACTACAACTTCAAAGGTATTATTCATTCCTAAAACTAAACTATCACTAAGTTTTAAAACTACTTTTGTTTCTGTAATTGAATCTTTTATTTTTGTCATAGCCACTGAACTAATATCAGTATTACTCAATTCGATACCAAAAACACCAGAAATACTATTAATATTTACTATGTATAATTCTTCACTTTTATAAGGATCTTCTGGTTTACCATAACCAGTTGGAGATATAGTAACACTTCCATATTTATCACCAGCTGGGATATTAATTTTATAACCATTAGATAATTCTATATTGATTGCATTTGAATATGCTTTTGTTAATATAGCCATTATAACTAAATTTTCGCCTTCCTTAATAAAATCAGGAGATTTTAATAAGATATTATAATTAAAATCATCTAATTTTGAATTAGTAGTTCCATATGGATTTGTTGTCTCGTTTATCCATTTTTCAACTTCTAAATCTTTTAATACATAATTAATTAGAGTGCTAGTATTAATAGTATTATTTATTACTTTATTAATTGAATTTTCAACAATAGCAACTGTTTCTGTTAAATTTAAAGAATCTTTTGGAATAGTTAATAATTGCTCGGTTACTAAATCAACAACATCTTGTTCAGATAAAGTTCCTTTTCTATTTTCTAATTGATAATCAATTTTTGCTATTAAATCAGCACCAGTAATCGAATTTCCAATATTATCATTAAATACCTTTAATGCTATTGATTGGGCAGAAGTTTTATCAACCATTTCAGTAACATCTAAATGATTATCAGCAAAATAATTTTCTACAATTGCAAATGCTTCAGCTTCTGTAACTTTATTACTATCATCTATTTCTTGTATAATTGAGTTAATTAACCCTCGGATATAATTTTCATCTAATGCATCCATATATTTAGATTTATTGTTAATATCTTGCTCTAGCATTAATCTAAGTTCATCTGGTGTAAATATAGTCAATACATCTCTACTAGAAATGATACCATACTCTTTATCTTGAGTATAATTTACTACCGATCTTATTAATTCAATTTTATCATTGGTAATAAAATTATTTTCGTTTTGATGTCTAATTACTAAATATAAAAATTCTTTCGAAGTAATATATAACATTGGATTATTAATATCATCTAGAATATTTTTTATAGTTTTAGTATCTAATACTATAACTGCTTCAAATCTTTCTGCTAAATAAGTTGTAAGACTACTTCTTATCTCTGATTCTAAAATTGTATTATCTAAAAGACCTTCTATCTGTTCCTTTAAATTAATAGTATTTATATACATATTTAATTCCTTTTTTTATTTTTAAATATTTCCTAAATTCAATAAAGATCTTTCTAAATCTTTTGAATCTTGTATTTCATCTGAATGAGTTTGAATGGCTTCTAATATCCAAGTACCAACTTCATTTTCACTGATTAATGGTTGTAAATTATATTGTAACATTTCTGTTATTATATCTTTAAAATCATTTTTAAATAATTCAATTTTAAAGTTATTAAACATCTCATTAACTTCACCAAATCCCATTAGATTAATAACATTATTTTTTATATCCACTTCTGTATCTATTATCTGTTTAATTTCATTAACATTTATAATTTCATCAAAAATTTCTGAATTTAATAGATCTGGTCTTTTTAATAAACCTTGCTTATATAATAATAAATTTGCTCTGTATTCAATTGTTATGAATTGTAAATAAGGTCGAACTCTATCTAATAAACACTTTAATTCTTTAAATGTCATTAAATCAAAGAACTCTCTTGGAGATTGATAAATAGCAAAAACCTGGTCAGCTCCTAGAAAATGATTAGTTTCATATATATCAACTATATATTCTTTTAATAAATTATCTATTATTTCACCACTAATTACATCTGGATTATCTTCTAAAAATTCCCTGAAGAACTCTTCAAATTGAGAAAAGTATATTAAATCCTCTTTTGATGGAATATAAACATTAAATAACTCTTGTCTACTTAATAAATAATTAATTTGTTCAGTATCAAATTTATCTATAAAATCTTGTGCACTTGTTTCTGAATCAAGAATTTCTTGTAATTCAATTGAAATTAAAAAATTATATTCATATGCTGTGTCAAGTAATGCAAATAAATCATCATCTGTTATAGTATTTACAAACCAATCATCTGTTATAAATGAATTATGAGTTTGATATAATCTTCTAATTTGGATTAGATTATATCTATTCATTAATTTTACTTTTGAATATTTATCTAATTCAACCGCAATTGTTTCAGATGTAACACTTCTAATTTTATCAATAAAATTAGAATAATCCATTTTTACGTTAACATCACTACTTCCTTCTTGATTAGAAGATCCTGGTTGGTATGGATCATTCGAATGATTATCCATACCTTCTATTTCACCTATAATATTACCATAATTATCAGTTTTAATGTAATTTGGTATATTGTTAAAATTATCTTGTCCTGATTTTTTTGGTTTAATTAGATTAGTAATCATTAATTTTTTCCTTTTTAAATTGTTTTCATATCAATTGTAATATAATCATTATTATAATAGATATAGAATGGGCAGAATTTTATAATTTCCAACATAGTCAATTTATTATCCATTAAAGCTTGTTCCATATTATAGTATATTTCATCTGTCTTATTTACTCTGAATTTTTTTGGAAATAAAACTGCAACATTTTTTATAAAATCATAATTTTTAAATATCAAAGATTCTATTTCTGTTTCAAAGAAATCAGTACTAAAACCATTTTTCTTATATAATTCCACAACTACTTTTTGTTTTATTTCTAATTCTAAATCACCTAAACTATTATAATCCGATTTTAAAAAATCGTTATTTGTAATTAAAATTTCTAATTTTAATATATTTTCAGTTGTAATAGCTAAACCATTATCATTAAATTCAAATACATAATTATTATATAAACTATCAATATCAATAGTATTATAAAAACTTTGTGTAACATTAATATTTGGTGCTATTAAATCATCATCTTCTGTAACAGTAAAGAAGTTTTCTATTAATTGATTTCCAGCATTTGAGTAAATATATTCTTTGTATGTACTATCCATAAATGGTAAATTTATAATATAATTTGAATTATCTTGGTTGGTATCATTTTGGTCATAAACATTTTGGAATATAAAATTCTTTTGTCTTAATTTTAGTTGACTATATTGATTGGTATTATTAAAATTGTCTTTACTAAAATAGTTTAATATCAAATTATTATTTTCATCGAATATATTTAGTGTTATATCTTTTATAGGATTTAATAATATACAATATTCATCTAAAAATCTAGAATTAATTTCAGTACTAAATAAATTTGTAGCATTTAAATATATTTCAAATAAGTTACATTTAAAAACATAATTATAAAAAGGATTTGGATTATTAATTACTAAATAACTTTTCTTATTTGTAAAACTATATTTTAATGATAAAGTAACATTATTATCTAATCTCAATGCATCATATCTTGGTAAATTGCTATCTAAATCAATAGTAATGTTGGTTAATACACTATAAGCATTATAATCATTTCTATTCTTTTTATAATAAAATGGACTAAATAAAGAAATACCATTATATGATATTGTAGGGTAAAAAACAGAAGCTTCTTTTAATTCATTTTCTGTTAATGTTTTTGTAACTGTTTTCATAATAGTATTTTGATATTTAAATACATTATAAACAAAATAATTGTTACTAGAATTAAAATATTTTACATCTATAAATGGTTTGATATTATTTTTGGTATAATGATTCATATAATCATTATAAGTAACTAAATTATTTCTTGAACTTATTTTATTCATTATATTATTTTGTAGTTGTTCTATTGTTTCCATATCACTACCACCTTCACCGCCTTGCAAAGCAATTGCTTTTATATCAGATGTTGTTGTAGTTTTTAATGAGCTATCATACGTAGATATGATTTCTCTTTTTGTATTTTTAAAAGTAAAGTCATCAGTTTTAACATAAGGAGAATTAGCAGCAGATCCAACTGTTGTTTTTATCTCAACCAAAATATACTCATTATTATAACTTTCTTTACCATTTATACCATTTCCGGCAGTAAATAATAATTGATTATCAGATGTAATATCCAAAAATATATCATTAGAACTACTATTACTTCCAAAATTATTATATTTTATATCTAATTTAGTTAAATTATATAAATCTTCTATGTCATCTGTATCATCATTTTTAGAAACACCATCTTTAGAATTTAGATAAAAATTCCCATTCTTTTCAAATTCGGTTCTATCTCTTTTCCAACAATGTATTTCATTAATATTTGTAATATCTAAATCAATAGAAAAACTATTTGTAACTTTTTCTGATATTGAATTAGTTGAGTCAAATAAATCAAATAAATAAAATGTTCTTTTAATCTGTTTTAAATTATCATAATTTATTAAAAATACAGATCCATTACTATCAAGTGGATTAGATGTTCTTATAACCTCTAATTCTCTAATTCCATTCTCACCATAAACTTTACCAGAGGCTCCATTAGCATTTAAAATAATTTCTATTAATTCCGTAACTTGAAAATCAAAACCATTTGAAGAAGTTATCACTGTATTTGGTACAATAGTATATTTAAATAACTCATCTTTAAACGCGCTAGTAAAATCTACTTCATTTAATATAAATTGAATATTATAAGTACTTGGTTTTGAAAATTCTATTTGATGTCCATTTAATGTAGCATGAAAAGACAATGAACTAAAAGTATCAGCTGTTGCTGGATTAATTTGTTTTACTAATTGGTTTAGATAAACTTTATTATCTAATTTGGCATGAGTAATTAAATTAATTAAATTACTCATTGCTCCAGTTTTTAAAAGAGTAGGGGATGTAACATTTAAATCGACTTTGATTTTATTATTTATGTTTTCTAATTCATTTTTAAATGTGTTAGTTTCTTCATTAATACTATCAATTATTTTCATATGTATATCCTTTATATTATTTTTCTATTAAAAATCTTGAATTCAATAATGGTATAATATTATTTTTTTCTTTGTAATTAACTTTACATTTATTTAATAATGCAGATAGTACTTTTAATTGTCTCAATTTATTTGTAATAAGTACAGAATTATATTTATCACTTAATTCTAAATAATTCTCATCCATATTATCTAAATCATAAAATTTATTAAATAAATTTATAACTCTTAAACACCATCCATATATAAATGTTATTTGTTTTGGTTTAAGTATAACTCTTTCTAAATAAAATTTTATTCTTTCGAAAGTAAATTCTAAAATTAAATCCATTTCACCCTTTTCCATTATATAAGCATTTATACATTTTAATGAATTAGGTCCTATTGCACCATCTGATTTAGTTCCAACAATTTCTTGTAGAATTTTTGCAGCTCTTCCAACACCAGCATTAACACCAAAATCAAATAAAGCTGAACTAAGATTAAAGTTTACTAGTTTATCACAGTTTTTCTTCCAGAAATTTGAATAATATAAAGCTATTATCATTTGTAATAGTTCTTCATTTTTTCCTAAAATAATGTTTACCTCTTTTCTTACATCTTTATTCTGTAAGTTTTTTCCAACAATTACTTTATCAATTATTTTCCAGCCTTCCCACTTTGTATTATATACACGTGAAATCCCTTTATATGTCAGTTTACCAATATCATCTTTATTGTTAACTATTCCGCCTTCAAAGATAATAGTTTCATTAACTATTTCCTTGAAAAAATTACTATATTTCATTTTTATTTCCTATTTTTATTTATTTTATTTTAAGTCACTTGCAAATATAACCCAATTTCATTTCCTAATTCACTATCATCTAAAAGTTCCATTGATAATTTATTATTTAAAGATAAATCGTCTTTAAAATCAGGAATTATTTTAGAAGATAATTTATAAGTATCTTCATCTGTTTTAATATCATAAGCATTTTTCATTTTTTCTATATTTTCTACTAATTTATTTTTTAATTCTATTGGTAGTAAACTATTTTCGTTATTTATATAATTATTTAATCGTTCCTGATTAACTATATTTTCTGTTTTTAATTTATCAATAATTTGTTGTTTATTATTTTCAACATAACCAAATTCGGCATAAGAATCTAAAAATAATTCATCAAGATCATCAACATTTTGTATTTCTAAAGTTTTATTAAAATATTCTTTATCATTATCATCATTTTCTATTATACTATCATTGGTATCTGTTATCAAATCATTAAATTGTATACTATCTATTTGTTCAAAAGAGGGATACTTATTATAGTTTTCTAAATTATTTTCTAAAGTTTTTTTAAAATTATTAGCATATATTTCTGAAGCTTTTTCAACCGCATTATTAGTTGGTGTATTTGGTTTATTGTAAGTTATTGTATCCGAAGAAGTTTGTTCACCACCACTACTACCACTACCACTATCACCAACATTAACCTCACTACCTATATTAATTGGGGATTCATAAATTGTATTTATTTTATTTTTTATTTTATTTCCTATTAATTGAGTAATAGCTTGTTTATCATTGGGATCTAATATATCTTTTGTCCTAATCAACGGAACAGCAGTATTATTAGATATAATACTTGGATTATTATTAGTATTTAATGTGTTTAATGTATTTAATACATTAAATGTATTTGTATTAGGACTAATTTTTATTTCATTACTAGATAAAGTTGTCGCATTATTAGCTTCATTAATATTACTAGGAGTATTAGAAAATGTACTTAATGTACTTAATGTACTTGATGTGCTTGAACCACCAGATGTACTGGATGTACTGGAACTACTTGAATCCATACTAGCAGATAATTCTTTATATAATTGACCATCACCTTTAGAAGTATCTTCATAAAATTCGTAAATTAAATCATGGCATTTATAATTACAAGTTACCATACTTAAAGCATTTTGAGCTCTATCCCCCATAATATCTTTAATTGGTAGATTAATTGGAGTCACTCCCATTAATTTAATAATTCCTCTTATACTTGTTCCAAATCTATCAAATAACACTACATATAAACTATCAAAATATTTATTTTTAAAAGTTTCAGAAGTATCCCCACCACTTTCATTATAAATATCACTTGCAATATATCCCTTTTTTAAAGCTTCGATATATTGTAAATGAGCTGATCTATATCTAGCAACAGTTAAATCTATATCTTCTAAAAATTTAATACTAAAATCAGAAGTAAGATTTAATTTAGTTGCATAATTTAAATTTTTATTTCTTGAAGAATAAGTTTCATATTCCATATTTAATTGTGGAATATCTATATCATAACCTATTGTTCCTGCATTTGCAGAAAATCTACTAAATAGAGATCCCGAACCAGTTTCATCAAATAGATATTCATCTGATTTTAATGAAGGAAATTCATCCACCCAATCCCCACTAACATAATGAATATAAAAAAACCCATTAATATGAGGATTATAATTATACTTATAATTATAAGTGGTGTCCAAAATCATTTTTTTATGAATATCTATATTTGGTGATCTTCTTAAAATATTAGAATAATAGTCATCTAAACTACTATCTAACATTTCTTGAGGAGTTGGTATATTTCCTAATTTAATAATTGACATATTTTATCCTTGGTTCTTATTATTCTAAGAAGTGGTCTTTATTTTTTGTACAAAGTTGTTCTTTTAATTTTAATATAGCCAAAGCAATAAAAACTTTTCTTAATTTAATAATTTGAGTTCTATGTTTAGTTGGATCAAAATTTATTTTATTAAATATATTTTTGATAAATCCATCAGTTTTTTCTTTTAGTAATAATATATTTTTATCTTTACCTTTTTGACTAACAATTTCATTTGTATGATATAATATATGAGTATTACAAATTTGCTCTTCTTCTGAAAACTTTGATGCTTTTAATAATACCTCAAAATACTCTTTAATTAAATCAATATCATCATCTGAATGAAAGAAATTAACTAGATCATTAATTACTTTATCTGAAATTCCAAATTTAGTTTTTAATATCTGTTTATTTTTTGGATGAAGTGGTTTTGCTTTATAAGCTAAAGCTTTTACAACTTTATCAGAAATCTTATCAATTTTATTATTAAATCCTTCAAATCTTTCAACAACAGAACCATCTTCAAAGGTATGATTATTACTTTTAATAGTTTCTTTATTTCCTTCTTCATAAGCTTTATAATAATAATTTGCTGTTATTTTAAAAGCACTATTAATTCTAGAATATAATTGATTCATTAGAATTTTTAATCCGCGTTTTTTATTAGTTGGATCATTAAGAATTTCTTTTGCATATTTTGCATCCATAGTTGGAGCAAAATAATTTAATATTAATAAAACTGGACTTCTATATTTTTTAAATAATACATTATTATTAGTATCTTTGCTATTTAATACATAATTTGCAATTTCTTCATTACACCCGTTTGATCCATTTGGATAATATTTAAATATTCTACCATTAAATAATCTAGCTGCTATTAATGAAATTGCAAAGAATCTAATATCTTGATCTTCTTTTTCTAATCCAATCCAATAACACAAAGATAATGTTTGATAAGTCATATCAACATACATTAGGTTAATATTTTTATCATATCCAATTTCTTCAAATCCATTTCTCAATTGTTTATCCGAAATACCAAATATTTTTAGAATATTAACATCAATATTCTTATGAGTATGTAAGTAATTACAATAAGTTTGTTGTCCAATCCCAGCTTGAGTCATCTTTGAAATAACTCTTTGTAATAATGTTTTTAATACATTATACGTCTGCTCATTATTATTCATTCGTTCTAAAACAAATTGAAAAACTTCTGGCATCTTTTTTGCAGTTTCACTTAATTTCGATAAATTGTTTTTATTCATATTTTTATTCCTTTTAATCTATTTTTTATTTAAAAAACCTTATTAATTAATTCATTAATTACATTGGTATTATTTTCTTTTGATTCTAGCGTAGTATTATTTGTATTTGTTTTATTAAATCCATCTATAATTTCTTTTTTAATATTAACTATTTTTAAGATATTTTCATCAATAGATTTTTTATTAGCAAACATATAACATTTAACATCTTTTGTTTGTCCAATTCTATAGGCCCTTGCTATTGCTTGTTGCATTATGGCTGGATTCCACCATAAATCATACATAATTATATTATTAGCACTGTGTAAAGTAATTCCAGAATTTCCAGCTTTTAAAGAAACAATTATAAATTTTGTATCATCATTTTGAAATTTTTCTATTATTTCTCCTCGTTGAGAATTTGGAGTTGTTCCAGAAATACTAACACTATTAGGTAATATTGTTTTTAATCTATTTAAAGTTGCATTAAATTGAGTAAAAATTATCCATTTTTCTTTAGATGTTTTTGTTAATTCTAATAATTTTTTTTCTTTTGAACTCTCTTTTTCTATTTTAATATTCTTTAAAAAATCTAAACCTTTTAATTGATAACAATATGAAGCTGTTTGTCTTAATCTCATTAAAGCAATTATATAATCATTATAATATTGTAAATCTTTTTTTGCATTAGTTTTAATTTTATCATTACCAAAATGTTGGATTATTTTTTTATGAACTAATGTTTCACTTTTATTCATATCAATGAATACTTCTTCAATATTTAATTTCACTGGTAATTCTTTTTTTGTTTTCATTCTACTTAAATAAATACCATCAATTATTTTTCTAGTTTCAATTGCTAATATATTTTGATCTTTAGTTATTCTACTTAAAGTATTATATATTTTTCCAAAAACTGGATCTACAATTTGTAAAATATTATATAAATCTTCTACTTTATTTTCTATTGGGGTCCCAGATAATAATAAAGTAAAATTAGAATCAACATTCATTAATCTTTTATTACTTCTTCTAATATTTTTCAACCAGTTGAATCTATAAAATTAATAACTTTCATAGGAATATTTGATAAACTTTCATAACCTTTTGATCTTGCTCGATGAGTCGCTATAAAATATTCATTTTTCTTTGTATCTAAATGACAAGAAAACCCTTTATGTTCTTTAATACCGGTACAAGGCACCGATTTAATATGATTATTTTTCTTTGACGACTCTTCTATAATTTGTCTTAATTGTATTTTCATGATTTAACCTATTTTGTAATTTTGTAATTATTTTTTTAATTTTATCTAATATTATTTATCAAACATTTCTGAAATATCTCCAGTCGAATCATCTATATCATCGCTATCATCAATGTCTTTATCTTTATCTTTATCTACTACGTGTTTTGCTCCACCAACAGCAGCTCCAATACCAACTGAACCAATACCAAGTGACATTAAATCTTTCTTTTTAATTTTTGGAGTTTTATCTTTTTTATCTTCTGAAGTTTTAACTACTAATTCCCCAGCTTTTTTAGCTTCTAATTTTCCAGCTTTTTTAGTTGCCAATTCTTTAGATTTTTTATCTACTTTAACTTTTTCAGATTTATCATTAAGTTGTTCTTTTTTAGTTCTATTACCTCTACCATTTTTCTTTAGTTTTGCAGTATTAGCTTCTTCTAAAAATAAATTAAAAGTTTCTTTATCTTCAAAATCATTTTCTGAGAATAAATGAGAATTTTCAAACATTTCATCTAATAATTCAAGATTGGCTAAATCTTGTTTAGCTAAATTTTCAGCTTCTTCGATTGCTTGTTTTTTAGCATCTTCTTTTTCTTTTAATAAATTATAAGATTCTTCTAATGCTAATCTTTCATCTTTAGTTTTTAATAATTTAGAAGAACCAGATAAAATTTCTGGATCAAATGCAAGTGCGCTTTCTTCAAATAAAACGTTAAATATTTTTGGTGCAATTACTCCACCAATTTTTTCCATTTTTAAATCAATTGATTCCATAATACTTCTAGAATTTCTATCATACATTGTAAAATAATCTTCATCTAAAGATTCTTCAAAAACTTTTAAATTTGATTGAACTGCATCTGGTAAATAAATATTTTTAATTTCATCAATAATTACTGATTCAAAAATTGCATATTTAACAAGTAATTCTTTATCTACTAAATGATTTTCTTCTATTGTTAATAATGTATTCATTACATTTTGAATTTTATCATTATATTTAGTATATAATGTGTTCTCATTAATTGGAGTAATAAAATTGTTTTGAATAGCTTTATTAAATTTATTGAAGTATAAAGTATTTTCTTCTGATTCAGTTAATGTATCTTTAAATTTATTAAATTGAGATCTGTTTAGTGGATCTAATGTTTGAATATAAAAACCAGCATTTTCATTAATTTCTTGATATAAATCTAAAGTATCTACCATTAAACTTTCAAATAATTGTTTAAAATCTTTTCCATCTTCTGATAATTTTACAATTTTAGAATCTGCAGCTACACTTTCTGATTCAGTTAATAACCCTTGATGTTTAGTATCAACTAAATTATCAACTGTTTCCGAAATATATTTATCACATAATTCATTCATAAAATTTAAATCTTTTTCCATTTTAGTTTCCATTTTGATCTTTGAATATGGACTTCTAGATTCTAAAATAGTATCAATTCTTTTACTTTCTTCTAATTGCACAATACCTGATGTTGCAGCCTTAACTAACTCTGCTCTAAATAAACTAATTCCATTTGCTTTTTTCATTATATTTTCCTTAATTTTTATTTTTATTTATTATTTGGATCGAAATAATTTGGTCTAATTACTTTAGGAGTATTTTCTGTACTTCCTGTACTTCTTTGGTTTTCTGTACTTCTATTTCCATCACTAGTTTTATTACTATAAGCATTATAATTACTATTACTATAATTACTATTACTATTATCTTTAATCGTCATATTTTTAAAATTATCCATATCTGTAACTTGATTTTCTTTTTCCATTTCTAATCTTTTTTCATAATTTTCGATTTGTTGTTGATATTTTTTAATAGCTTTATTATTTTTATCAACTTTTATTTTTTCTTCTTCATATTCAATTTTTTTAGTTTTTAATTTATCAATTTCATCTTTTGATAATTTTTTAATATTATGTTTTGATAATTTATCATTAAGATGTTTGATTTGTGTTTGTAATACATCAGAATCTTTTAATTTATAATTATCATCTTCTAAAGTTTTAATATAATTTCTAACTGTTTCCGCAGTATTACCAATATTATTACTATTTCCACCAAAAGTTTTTTTAGCAAGTTTATTTCTCATTCTGATTTTATAATCAAACATTGCTTTTCCATCCCATTGTTGAGATAATTTTTTAATCATACAAGATTGTTTTAAATCAGCAGTGGCTATTTTTGTAAAAAATGATGATGAAGTTAATGATAATAAATTTGGCATTTTTAAATATATATTATTACCTTTACCAATAATAAAAACAGCACAATCTTCTAAACCTAATCTAATTAAAGATCTATTAATTTTATTATCTTTATTATTTAATTTTTGTACTATATTTTTAATAATACCATTTCTATATTTTAATTGATCAAAATAATAAGTTGAATCATAAAAATCAACTAGAATATCCTCGGTTAAAATAAATGTTTTTAGAGAATTTGAACCTTTTGTAGTTAATAAACTTTTAAAAATTGGATTATTATCCATTCTTAAATCTTCTGATTGCTTAAATATTTCATCATTTGATTTACTAAAATGTCTAATAATTGGTTTTGTAATTTGCTCATTAAATACTTCTTTAATAAAAGTATCCATCATATTATAAAAAGTACTTAATGCTTTTTTACTTTCTGGAGTATCCATTTCAGTTGCAAATAGATTTTCTTTAATTTGATCTTTAGTTTCTTTAATTAAATCTTCTAAAGCTAATTGAGCCGCTTTATATAATTCATTATCTTTAAAATCCTTTTCATAGGTAGAATTAATAAAAGTTGTAGGATTATCTAATAATTTTTTATGTTTATTAATAAGATCACTTAAATTATTTTGATGTTGTACAAATTTAATAATATCTTTATGGATAAAAGTAAAAGAATCTATTAAATCTTTAATTTCAAAACTAACTGATTCTTTAAATTCTCTTTCTACATTACCATTAAAATTATTTGCTTTTAATTGTTGTTGATGTCCAATGATATCATTATTAAGTCTATCCAATCTAAGTTGATTTTCATTTCTTAGATTTGTAATATTAGCTAATAAATTTTTAATATAATCATTGTAGTAATCATATGTTATTTTTTTATTTTTCTTACTTGTCAATTTTTCTCTTAAATTACTATTATCCATATCAAAATCAATATAATTATATTGCCCATTTAACATTAAACCATTAAAATTTGTAGTATAAATATTGCTATATTTTGTTAATTGGTTACTATAATTACCAATTAGATTATTAGGATCAGATAAATTATCAAAGTCTGCATTTAATATTGATAAATTATCTAATACTGTATCTCTTTCTTTATTTATAGTTTCTATAGAATTTATAATACCAGCATAATTGTTAGTTTCTTCTGTTTTAAATTTTTTATGTTCTTTTTCTATACTAATTTGATTTAAAAATTTAAATTGATTAGTAATTCTAGAATTGATTTTTGAAACAAATTTATTAAAATAAGAATTATTAATTTGACCAATTAATTCATCTAAATCAATATCAAAATCTTTATTGTCTTCACTCTTAATTTTTATATTATTGGTTCTTGATTTTACATCAGAATACATATCTTTGATACTAGTATTATTAAAAATTATCAATGAATCTAATATTTGGAGAATATTAGTAATTTCTTGAGTTTTTTGAAAATTAAATTCTCTTTTTATAATATTATCATTATAATTTTCTGTTGATTCTAAAGGTTCATTCGTAAAATTAAAAATTTCTTTAAAATTTAAATTTACTAGATCAGAAGCCGATCGTACTTGTCCTAAATTAGTAAACATTTCAGAAAATAGTTTTTTAGTATTTTTATTATCAGTATTATTACCAAGAGTATTTCTCATAGTTGTTAATAAATTATCTCTATTAAATTGGAAATTAGTCTTCTTACCTTTTTCCTTTTTTATACGCTCATCTTCAAATGTTCTACCCACTGATTTAATAATACTTTCAAATACTTCTATTGGATTCTTTTTAACATTTTTACTATGTTCAATAAATTTTGCAAAATTCATTCTAAACTCATTAACATTAACTTTTGAATTTGTACCTCTAATTGATTCCAAATTTTGTAATGCAACATCTGGGTATAATAAATCTTTTAATAATAAAAATGATAAAGTTGTTTTGTCATCATATTTTAATTCATCTAAAGATTGATTCTTCTGCAAATCATTTGTTAATAATAAAAAATCATAATCATATTGAATAGCAGTTTGGTTTTCAATTTTTTGTTCCATATAAATTGGATAAATAACACTATCTTTATAAAATGGATCTTGTCCTATTTGATGATATATTTCCTTGAATGCATTAAATGTTCTGATAGTATCATTCATTTCAGATTCAGTATTAGTAATATCTGATGAATTATTCAATGATATAGAAGAACCAGTATTTGTAATAGCAGATAAAACTGCATTTGGTGTTCTATATTTTTTTACTTTATTATTATTTGAACTAGTAATTTTATTCATTAAAATTAATTTTGCAAAATTCATAATCATATACGAATCAATACATTTTCTATCAGCAACATCAATATTTGCTAACGGGAAACTACCAAATTTTAAGTTTTTCATATTTTAACCTTCCTTTTATTTTTATTTTTTCTGTTGAATATAATTTAAACATATGTTTTTAAATTGACAATAATTACAATTTTTAAAAGAACTATATTCAACTCTTTTGTTATCTTCATTTAAATAAAATTTATTTATTTTTTGAGCTCTATTTATTAAAAGATATTCATTTTTATCTAATATAAATATTTTTTTATAATCAAGTATATTTTTTGATAATAAAACATTTAATTGATATTTAGTGGTATATATAGTTTCATCAGAAACTGGAAAAATATCTGTAAATGTAAAATTGTCAATAGTAATACTAAATTCTTTTACTTCATAATCAATTGGTAAAAGATCAATACTTTTAATCTTAAACCTCATAATTTCCTCTAAATATTTACTATACATAAAATCTTCATATAATCCATATTTTGTTTGATATTGTTTAGGCAATCTATATTGTTCTTTTAAATGATTAATATAATATGTACAATCAAAACTTAAATGAAAAAAAGATAATAATATATTATTATCTATGTTATCCGAAATATCATTCAGTTTACATGAAGGTAATTTTTCGTTTTTCTTTTGAGGTAATTCTATTTTCTCTTGAACCTCTAAAGGTAATTCTACTTCTACTTCTTCTTCTTCTACTTCTACTTCTACTTCTACTGCATCTTCTAATTTTTGTTGTATTTTATTTAAATCAATCATTTATATTATCCTAAAAATAGGGATAATACCCCTATTTTTTTCTACTATTATTTTTAGCAGTTTTAGCATCTAAATATTCTTTAGTTGCTCTACTTCTATATTTTTGGATTATAGCTGCTGTCGCTTTTTTCCATAAACCTTTATATTTTTGACTCTTTTTATATAATTGGTCATCTTTAGCTTTTGCTATAGAAACTGCTTTTGCAGCTATACCTCTGGATTTTTTTGCACCCGCTGATATTTTACTAAAACTATTAACTTCACCAGCTTCTGTAATTATATTTTTTAAATCTACTTTCATAATTGTCCTTTTTAATTACCCATACCTAATATACTTCTTTTCTTATTAGTAGGATTGAAATTTTTATTTTCATCTTCATCAGAATTATATTTATTATCATCATCTGATGATCTATTACCTTTTGTTTTTAAAAGATAATCACTAATTTCTTTATCTGCTTCATCTAATTTTTGTCTAAAGAATTTAGCAGCCTCTCTATCAATATTAGTTGAACCTTTATCCAAATTATCAATTAAGTCATCATAAGTTAATCTTAATTGTACTAATATTCCAGCTCTTTTATTCATATCATCAGTAGCATGTTCTGCTTTCATAAATCTAACTAATGTTTCTGGATTACTAGAAAAAACATTTTTAGTTAAAAGACCAGCTACTTTTTGTCTACTTTCATCATTAGTAAATACACCAATCATTAAATATTTATAAATATCTGTTAGTGAACCTGCTAAACATTTTCTGAAAGATAAAATCGCACTTTTAGATGTATTATTTTTACCAATTGCTTGTTTTAAAATCTCTCTAGAAACAGAAACTAAAGTATTTACATCTTTTGGATTATACTTATTTCCATTCTTTAATTCATCTTTTTCATCTTGTGATAATTCAACATTATCAAACATTAAATGATGGTTTTCTAAACATTGTGTAAAAACATTATCTAATAAAACTGGAGCTTGTTTATAACTAGATTCAGTTTGTAAAAGTTTTTGGAATAATTTTTTAACTTCAGGATTAGAATCAATTCTATCGAAATCAAAAATAGCTTTTCTAGAATGTTCAAAAGAATTACTTGCGACATTTAAACCAAATAAATCAGTAACACTCATTAAAGTACCTTTTATAATACCTAAATGACTTTTTGCAAATGTTTCTCTATGACTTCTAAATCCAATCATCATTGCAATAAAAGCAATAAATGTTGTACTTACATGTGCTAAAAATGTACCTAAACTTGGTAGACTTTTTGATATTCTACTAAATTGATACATAAATCCTTCTTCTAAAATATCATAATTATCTGACGTAATAGATTCACATAATTTTTCTAATTCAGTGAAATTCTCTAAATTAGTGAATTGTTCCATTGTATTTTCAATAATCATTTGTTGTTTAAAACCTAATTTTGATTCATCTATATTACTAATTATATTATTGAATAAAACTGGTAAATAACTTTCTTCTAAAAAAGTATTTATAATTTTCTTCTTTTCATAATTAGTACTTGTAAATGTATTTTCCATTAAATCTTCAAATAAATCTGATTTAGTAAATAAATCATAAACTATATCTTCGTCAACTTTTAATATTTGTTTAGTATCTTCAAAAATAGTATCTTTTTTAGTACCAACCTTTTCTGTAAATCTATCATAACTTTCTTCAAATAATTTTCTACTCAAAGGTGTATTACTTAATTTAATTTTCTGCATAATAATTATATTCCTTTCCTTAATTTAGTTTATTTTTTCAGAGATGCTTTATATCCCGAACCTTGTAATTCTTGTAACGCTTGATCATGAATAGCTGCAATTGCATCTGGTCCTCTTAAATTTTTAATAAGATTACCATTTTTATCTTCTTCTGAAGATGGATGAGCATTACCACCACTACCACCACTTATTAATTTATGAATTTCTTTACTCATTTTCATAAATTCTTTATTAGTAGTTTCACTTTCTTTATTTAATTGACCAATTTTGATATAACCATTTAATCTGTTATTTTCAATATCTAATAGATATTTAGTATAACTTTGTATCAAACCTTCATATTTAATTATATTATCATGTATTTTTGAATTTATATCCATTTGAAATACAATAGCATTTTCTATTTTTCTAATAGCAGTAAAATTCCCTTGATCCATATTTTCTAAAAATACTTGTTTATTTTTAATATTTTTTTCTACAAATGAACTTTGAGTATTTAAGGTGCTAATTTTATTATTCATATTTAGAATTTTTGTTTTGATATTTTCTTTTTGGGCATTCAGATTATCCGAATAACTTTTTGATCCAAAAATATGGCTAGCATCAACTTCGGCTACCTTATTAACAGATGTAATAATACCAGTTTTTTCTTCTTGTTCTTTTTCAAACATTTTTTGTCCTTTTTTATATAAATATATATGTATATATGTATTATAGATTTTATATGTATAATTTATATTATCTTTATTTGTTATAATACATATATATTTATATAAATGGGATAATAAAAATTATCCCATTTATAAATTTAATATATTATATAGTTGTTGGAGCTGTTCCTACTTGACCAGAAGTAAGACCATTTTCAACGTCACCAATTAATTTAGAATACGTGTCTGCAATTTGTGCAAATACATGTTGGTTTTCTAATAATTCTGCAGCTTTAATTTTTAATTCACCACCATTATACGTTTCATCTAATGGAGTTCCATCAAAAGAATATGATACATTTGGTTTAATAAGTGTACTATCAGTAATATTAGCTGCATAAACAGAACTTAAATCTACTTTTGGAAAAACACCATCATAATATGCAATTTTAATAATATCAGATGAATGCCAAGCTTTTAAGTTTTCAGCAGAACCTCTTGCAACTGGTTTTGTTTGGATAACCATACAAATACCTTTATATTCATTTGCAGCATATCCGTCAACTTCAGCTGACATATCTGAACCACCTAAATATGGATTGATGAAACACCATTTTCTATGAATTCTAAAAATTGGAGCACCCCAGAAATCTTTATAAGTGATAGAAAATTCTCTAGTATTTGTTCTGCCAGAAATGAATGATGCACCAACACCACCTTGTCCTTCAACATCAACAATTTTAATTTGAGCATCTGCATGTGGTGTATATTCTTCCGCAGCTGTTAAAAGAGTTCCTTGAAAATCAGAAGCTTTATTGCCATCACCAATAATGTTAGATGGAAAACCAAAGTATATATATAAGTTACCTGATAAAAACGGATGATCATTAGCTGTTCTTTGAGAACCACCAAGATATCCAGTACCATCTGGTGTAGGAGGAGTAATATTAATTGCCCCAGTTGAATAGGCATTATTTGTAGTATCTGCCATTTTTAATCCTTTTTTATTTATTTTAAATAGGATAATAAAAATTATCCTATTTATTGTATTTTATAATAAATTAATATTATTATACTACTACAATTGGAACTTCAATTTGTTCAATAGTTCCAACTGGTTTAACTGTTAAAGTCAATCTTAATCTTTGAGTTTGCTCATTGTAATAAGGAACAATAGTCGCATATTCAAATAAACCATTATCACTATTATTATCAGTAATAACATATAAATCAACAACTGCTTTAGTAGCTCTTACTGCAGCTTCTACCACTAATCCAGTAGATTTTAATTGTAAGAAAGGTTTTAATTGAGTAGGCAATAATTTTCTTAAAGATTGAATAGTTTTTACAACATTTGCATTATTAAGTTTTGAAACTTTTTTATACATAGTCATCTGTGTAAGGAAATAAGTACCATCAGTTTCAACCAAAATACTATTAATTTGAGAATTTTTTAATGTTTCAATTGCATAAGCATCAGGAGCATATTGTAAATTAAGTGTTTGATTTTCAACAACACCCTTTTCAATATTGGCAACTGGTTCTGTAATAGAAATATTTTTATCAATTCTTAAGTTATTCATAAATTCATAATAACTAGCAGGCATTGAATATTGAGAACCATCACTGATATCAGTATGAAGCATATTCTTTTGAGAACTAATTAAAATATTATTCATAGTAGATTTATAGATTTTATTCTTTCTAATATAAACATCTTTATCTTCAAAACCTTCAGTTACTAAATTAATATCATATGTTGTTGGAATACTATGAATACCAAATACCATTTCAGTAGCATCACATAATTCAATACCAGCATTAATTACTTCAACTGTTTCCATCCAAGTTGGTAGATAATCAAATACATATTTTGGATATAATACAGTTTTAAGTTCTTTATTATCTTCTAAAGCTTTTCTCATTAATGTAGCAGCATTTTCACTTCCATCAACAGATGCTCCACTAATATTTAAATTACCTTTATTGTCATATAAATTTGCACCATCATAACCATTATATAATTTAATAGAAGAACCTACTAATTTATCATACATTCTTTGTCTTAAAGATGAATGTGGAGTTAAAGCAAATGCAGTACTTTCTTGTGGATCAATAGATATATCATAGAAAGCGCTTTCACCATTTACATAAAAACTTTCAGGTACTGGTTCATCAGAGAATCTAACAGTAGCCCCAATTTTAACTTGCTCATCTTCAACATAAATATCTCTATACATAAATATTGGTAAAGCATAAGTAGAACTTAAAGCATATAGATCAATATTATAAACTAATTTATCAGATTCAGAAGCTTTATATTCTAAAGTAATAATTAGAGAAATAGTAGTATCTACACCACCAATTGTAACAGTATAGTCAATTAATACATCTGTATCTTCTGTAATAGGTTGTTCTAAAATTACATCTACTACCATTTTATGATTTGGTTCAGAAGGATTTGTATCTTGGTTTAATTCTAACATTATAGTAGGTGTTAAAGGTTCATAGTTACCAAGAACTACATGATTTCTTAAAACATCTATACCACTTAATTTTTCAACTCTAATTCCAATTTCAGTACCATCCGTCATTTTTGGGAATGTTCCTACTGGAAAATCATTATTAGTATCTGTATCAGCATTAATAATAGTTGCATCAAAAGAAATAGGTAAACCACCATAATATAAATCTAAGTTAAATTCTCCAACTTTTTCACCAGCTGGAATAGTAACACTAGAAATAAATGGAGCTACAGTATCAATAGAAGAATTAAAAGGACCAGTCCCTTTAATATTAAGAGGAACATCAACATCTTGAGATAATGCACGATTTAATTCTGCAAATACTACAATTTCATCTTTGTAGTTTTTAGCTAATCTAATAGAAACAGAAGTTTCAAAACCTCTATCAGATAAAGTATCAGTATCTAAACAAGTATTATTTGAATTAATATAATCATATTTTCCACCAATACTATCAACTGTTCCAGTTAACTCAGCTTTTAATTGAGTTCTATTTGTATCAGTAAATGGATAAATGTTAGATTGATAACCAATTCTTGGTAACATTGTAGGGGTACTAGATGTTGGAACTGGAACAATACTTAAAGGTTTCCCTAAAACAGTGTCATTAGTTTCAACAGTTACTTCATAATATTTATCTTGTTCAATTAAATCAGGAACAATTAATCTTCCATCAGGCATTAAATCATCAATATTTCTATATTTTCTTAACTCTTCTAAATGTTCAGGATTAACAAAAATATCTGCGAATAAAGAAGAATCTTTAGTAATATTATTAATAAATAATTCTTGATTTGTAGTTGTACTTTTAATTAATTCTTGAGTTTCTAAATCTCTGTCAATTAAACTGAATACAAACGAATCACCTAATTGTCTAAATCCAGATTTATTTTTTTCAAATATTTCTGCTTTAATAAAGTTAAATTTGTAATTTGCTTCACCATTGATATCACTATCAGCTTTTTCATAATCAAGAGCAGCAGAATAAGATATAAAAATATCATTATAACCAGCACCTCTAGCTTTAGCAATATGACCAATTACTAAACTATTTTTTTCAATTACATCTTTTTCATATTCATTTTTCTTAGCTAAATATTCTGTATATTCTACAGATGTAGTATCTAAAGGCATAATTTCTAAAAATGGTTTTGCCTCAAATAAATATTTTGCATTTCTTAAATCTTCAAAAGCTAATGCTTCTGAATTTGTAGTAATTGCAACATTGGCATAAGCCGCATCAGTAGGTAATAATCTCTTACCTAACATTCTTTTTGTAATTCCTTCTTTTAAAGGATCTCTTATAAAAATACTTCCAGTTCCATATTTTGGAACATTTTCAGCACCAGTAAAATAAGTAAAGTAATCTGCTTCCGAAAATTCTACAATTGATTCCCAACCATATTTCGAAAAATAATGTACTAAACCCGATCTACCATCGGCAGTTACTTGATTTACAATTGTTTGATCACTAACTGTCGACTGAACACTAGGTATATTTGGCATATCATTCATGATATATCCCCTTTCAATTTTTTATTTTTTATATTCCATAAAATTTATTTTATAATATTATACTAATATATACCATTCAATTAATAATGTATCACTTGATTCTAGATATTTATTCAGTGTTGTAAATCTAGCAAAAGTTATAAATTCAGGAGATAATTTATCTGTTGTTGTTTCACCAAACAATATATCTTCTGAAGAATCTTCCATATTTACCGCATATAAAGCCGCTTCATTAAAGCAAAAAGGTCTAACTATCATTTCACCTGCTTGAATTTTTAAGGTAAATTTTATAGTAGTATTGGCTTGTAAATCAACTTCTTCCCCATCAACTGATATGGAATGATTTTCATCTAATATTTCAATAGAACCATCTGATTGAATTCTTTTCATAAATCCATCTTTAATATATTTGTAATTATCTTCTACTGAAGCTACTCCAGAAAATTGGACAGCTTGATTTAAATCAACGTCATTTTCATAAGGACCAATTTTAGTACTAAAACCAGTCTGAGTAGCTCCACCAGAACCAACCCCAAAATATCTAATTTTGAAGTTTTTTAAAATAGTATTAGTATTAAGTTCTTTTGAATTAATTGAGCTAATAGTGTCTGATAATTTTTGTGCTAGAAATTCTCTACCACCTAAGAGTACTAAGTTATTAGTTGTTGTTGTCGAACTACCATCTTTTTTATTTACTGTAGTTGCAACTACCCCTCTTATTCTTTTACTCTTTTCATTATCAGATAAAGTTTTAACATCTGTAATATTAATTTTTTTCATATTTTCCATATTTTCCATACTAATTTCCCTTAAATTGTGTTTTATATAAGTATTTGTTAAATTATATTAATTTGAATTTAAATTACTTACTAAAGTTTCTAGTTCTTCATCATTAGAAAAAGTTTTAGAACTATCCCTAATTAATCCATAATATTCAGAATTGAATGGTGAAACATCTTCATAAATACTTTCAATATTATCATTTAATACTTGTTTATTAATAGGAACAATTTTAAAATCATCTAAAACAATTTTAAATGATCTAAATTTATCACCTGGTTTAGAATTATTTGTAGCACCAACAGTACTTAAATAAAAATAAGATTTATTTTCATTTTCTCTTACCTGATAATAATTTGAGAAAATTGTTTTATCATTAGTACTATTTTCTGTTTTAAATTCAATAATATCATCTAATTCTGGATCAGAATTTTCATAGGTATCTAATATATAATCACCCGCAGTATTAAAGAATATATCAGAAATAGCTTCATGATCAATAATAGCACCAGTAACTTCATCATCATCTGGAGCAATATCTATAGAAATTAAATTTACCCTAAATCGGATTTTATAATTTGGATCACCTTCATAAAAATTTCCACCAGATGGATTTTTTAATTTTAACTCATAAGGATAAGGAACTGAATGATTTTCTTCTAATGTATTAAACCCACTAACATTAACAGTAAACCAAGCTGGAGGAGATACTATTTCGATAACATTATAAGCACTTGTGGCAGGACTATAATTATTTGAATCAGCACTATCCCCACCTACTTTAGTAATAGTATTTATCTTAATTCCAAAAGTTTCAAACTCTTCTTTAACCCCAGAATTATCTCTAATTAAAAAATTAGAAGTATCTAAAGAGTAAAAACTTGAACCACTTGGAATAGTAACATTAAAAGAACTAGTATTATAAGGACTTCTAAAATCAGAAGAACTAGTAGTATTATAATAAGCAACTGAAATATTTAATAAAAGATCAGTAGTTGGTGTATTAGTAACATTAAATTTAATTGGTTCATTAGAAATATCATCGAACCCAAAAGTTTGCATTAATGGTATATTTTCATATAATTTTGGTGGAGATATGATAGATACTTTTTCAGAATTATCTTCTAAAATAGTTATACTATAATCATTTTTAATATAGTTATCTAGATTATTAGTAACTTCTTTTTTAATTTTTAAAATAAAAGAATCCGCAATATTATAATCATTATTCAAACTAAAATAAAATGAACTTTCATCTGTATTAGCTAATATAGTTATATCAAAGGTTGGTTTGGGTAAATTTGAATAATTATCTACTTCTATTCTAAAAGTAGTATCAACATCAACATTTTTATCTAATTTAACTAAATATTCGAATTGTTTATCTGGATTATCAAAATCAGGTTGAATACTTTTATTTTTATTATTTTCAGAAGTAATAGTTACTTGATATACATTAGCAATTTTAATATCATAATTAAAAGATGTACCAATTATAGTTGCGTATCTATTAGGAGAGATTTCAAATAATTCAGTATCATTAGGTTGTAAAGATACATAAGTTTCACCAGCCATCATAACCATATTTAAATCTAATATTGCTGAATCAGTATAAGCTTCATAAAAAATAGTTGTATCAAAACCAGTACTAATGGTATAATCAGAAATAAACTTAATATTATAATCTGCAATATTTTTTACTATATTACCATTAATATCTCTTATTGTTATCTCTCTAGTATTTGTAAAATCTTTTTGTAAATCTAAATTATTCATTTCATCAAAAGAATATTGAGTTAATTTATCTCTATTAATATCAATATATAATTTTATATCTTCAAAAACATATAATTGTAAATCATCTAAAATTACTGAATTAAAGTATTTTGATGATGATATTTTAGCTTCTTTTAAAACTATTTTACATTTTTCTAAATCTTCAATTAATAGATCATCTTTTAATTTAACAATTAATTCAGAAGCACTAGTATCTTTAGATATAGTAATATCATATTCTAATTTTAAAAAATCCCCATTATCAGTTGTTATTGGTAAAGTACCATTATATTCACCTAAATTACTTTGATGTAATATTTCAAAAGTTAAATCTAAATCTTCTTTTAATACTATTTCATTATTATTTGAATCAAAAGTTTTTATAATAAATTTGTTCTCATTATTTTCATATAAATAATTTATATTGTCTAAATTTAAAACATTAGTTGATTGTATTAATTTTAATTTAATATCAACTGGACTAATATTTTTTATAATTTTTACTTCATTAGAAACTAAAATGGAATTAAATTCTGAATTAAAATTAATATCATAATTTACATTTAATAATCGTATTCCTACTACTTCAGTTCCTTCATTCAAATTATCTTTTATTAATTTTAGAGATAATTCGTTATTAGTAATATTTAAAACAGTAATTTTGTTATTATTAAAATTACTTAAATCAAAATCACTTTCATCTGAAACATCCAAATTATATAATTCAGAACGATTAGTATCAACAATAGAATCATAAAAAACTAATTCTATTTCTACATTAATTTCATAACTAGATAAATCTATTAATTCATTATTATAATAACCCTCTAATGTTATCTTATTATCATTATAATTACCTTCGTATAAGAATTCTGGTGTTTTTAGTTTTAATTCAATTTCTGATTTATCATAAATACCACTATAAATACCATTAAACCATCTACTTACATCATATTCTTCATTTTGGGCTTTTGTAACTATTAATCTAAAATATTCTGTTTCTCTATCAATATTATCTGCAACTGGATAAAATTTAAATTTACCTTGACTCTCCCCAGCATAAATAGTACAATTTACTTTAGTATAAGTAAAATCATTATCATCAACTGTATTTTGTATAACTAAAGGATTACCATTAACCGTAATTAAATGATTGATTACGTCTTTAGAAATACTAATTTCAACAATACTGTCATAAGCAGAAGTTATAGGCATACCTAAAGCATCTTCCATTTGAACAGTATATTCTATACCATTTACAGCACTTTCTTTTTCAATAAAAATACCATCTTGTACGGTAGGACCTAAAATTCTATAATAGTTTGTCGTTGGATTAATTATTTTAATTAGTTTTCTAAAATGAACTATATCTTCAAATTGAGCAGTTGAATTTTTACCTTGTAAATCTGTAATTTTATAAGATTCTAAACAAATATATTCTGGCTTTTCATATTCATAATCATCTGGGATAGATAATTCAAATGTTACTTTACTATTATTATTTTCTTTAATAATAGTTCCTGTAAATTCAGTTTGTACAAATGTTAAATCAAAAATATCAGCAAGACCAGTTTCTAATTCATTTAAAACAATTGAATTTTCTGCAAATATTGGATCATCTGGTTCTAAAAGGGCTAGTCGTAAATGTATAATTAAATCTTCATTTGGAGTAATTATTTGTCCATCTGCATTGGTTAAAGTTACATCATATTTGTAAATTTCTGGTACCATTTATTTTTCCTTTATTGTTTTTAGAAGAATGATATTTCTTCGTAAATTTCATCTGGACCAGTAATAGAAACATAAGCTATTATTGGTGCACCTAGATTATTTTTATATTCTTCATCATATGTTATTTCATTTGTTGGTTTATTATTAATAACCCAATCACCTTCTGCTGAATTACTATCTTTAATAGTAATTCTATAAGCATCTTTTATATGTTTTGTATTTACTTCTTCTATATCAGTTCTCAAATTAAAATTATCAGTTAAATAAATATTCTGTAATTTATCTTTAATTATTAAACTATTAAATGAATTTTCTTTAATAATTAATTCTGCATTAAAGAAGTATTTTTTAAATATATCCATTATTGGATTAATATAGAATTTATAATATTCATCAGATATTAAATAATTAATAAATAATGAATTAAAAAGAAATTCTTTTTCATTTATGTCTTTTTGAGTTAATTGACTAATTATTTGTTTATGAATCTCATTATATAATTTACTAAATTGATCATAATATTTAGCTGCATTTGGATCTAAAGAAATATCTTCTTCTAATATTAGTTCAATGGTATTAATTAGCCTCACATATTTTGCATCACCAATGTTAGCAATTAAATTTTCATATTCATTAAAAAATAATTCTTCTAATTTTAAATATAATCTTTGTATTGTTTTAATATTAAAAGTATCTATTATATCCAAAACAGTTTTATAAAAATCAGGAGTACTAAATATCGTAAAATCTACTTTTATTAATTCGATTAATGTGGATAAAGAATCAATTTCTGTATTTTTTAATAATTTAGATAATGAAAATATATTAATACAATTTGCATATGCTTTTTCTCTATCCAATATATCATTAGTTGAAGATGCTTTAATACTATTAAAATCTAATCTCTTAAAATAATTTTTTTTAAAGGTACTAAAATTATCTTTGTCTATATTTTTATAATCCTCTGATAATTTTACAATCTCATCATATTCATTTTTTAACTCTTCTTTAGTAAATTTAGAATTATCATAATAAACTTGATTAATATTTTTAAAGATGCTATCTACCTTTATATCTTTTAAAGTATCATTTTTATAAAATTCTTTTAGTTTTATAAAAGACAATAAATGATATAAATTACCTAAAGGGATATCATAAATAGAAGAATCTAATTTTAATTTAAATATATCAGAATCTTCAATAGCCATACTTAAATTAGCTTTTCTATATACCAATTCATTTAACATTTTAGTATCTTCTGAAAAGAAAGAATCTTTATCAAAATATTGCATGTAAATCAAATTGGTTTTAATAGGAAAAACATTAAATTTATCTAAATTGGAATAAACCATCCCATTTTCATTATTTGATGCAAAATCTAATTTTTTATTAGTATTATTTGAAATAAATTGTTCTAATTGCATTATAAATTTTGGATGTTTAATTTCATTTAATCCAACAGAGGTTAATAATTTAGTTTTATCAGATATATGTAAATCATCTAACATATATTCTAATTTAATTATTTCACTGTTTAGAATAATTGTTTTTGGAGAACGAATATCACCATCATAGTAATCAATTATATTATAATAATAAGATGAAGGGTCAATTAAATAATGTAATTCTGATATAATACAATCATTAATATTAATAGTTTCACCAATCGCATTAACAAAATTATTATTAATAACAGTTAATTCTTCAGGGTCTTTATATTTAGAATCTGTTTTTTCTACAGTAATATTATATATATTACAACTACCAATAAAATCTTCTAACATTTCTGCAAATAATAATAATGTCTTTTTTGTCCCTTTTGTTCTAAATAATTCATTGATTAGATATATCAATTTTATTTTACTATTATTATTAAGATTTGATAAATCATTAATTTCTATTCCATATCTACTCAAATAATGATTAATAAAAAATTCATTTGTTTTATTAATTTTACTTGTTTCATTAAGATTAGTGTTTTCAAAATAAGTCGTTTTATCAATACTATTATCTATGAAATCAATAATACTCTTTGGATTGTCTTGATATAATTCTTCAAATAATATATTCAATATTATATTTATATTTTGCTTAACATTTTCATCACTAAAACAAGGTAAATCTGTTACTTGTTTTAAAAATTCTTTTATATTATCTTCTGTTATTTTTTGTATCATAATTTATTTCCTTTCATATTAATCTTTTTACCACATTTTTACCACATTTTTACCACATTTTTACCACATTTTAAATTCATTCTCAATCAAACATTTATATAAAAAAGGATGATAATTTTCATATAAATCTTTTAACATTTTAACTTTTTCAAAAGAATTATTATATTCTTCTTTATATTTATCATTTAAATTTTCATATATTTTTTCTAAAGTAGCAATCTCAACATCAGTTATATTGTCTATCATTTTAAAAGCATTATAATTTATTTTATGATAAGGTTGTATTTTTGAATTAAAAGATGGAACATTTTTATTTAAAAATTTAATAGTATTATTAAATTTATTTTTAATATCAGTTATAATATCTTTTTCTTTATTTTTATCACTTATCTTTTTTAATATTTTAATTGGTTCTATATCTGGCTTTAAATTTGGATTATTTAATAGTTTATTTAAATATGCTAATTCTTTATCTAATTTAAATGTCATTTCTTCAAATATAATATATTCACAATAACTAGAATCATAACAATCATTTAAAGTTTTAATTATATTAGTTTGATTTTCTATTAAATATTTATAATTTTTAAATTCAGTTGCATTAAAATATATATCAAATTCATTTATAAAAAAATTATGAGAATCTGGGTCTGTATTATTAGAAGTGCTTTTTTGTAAATCTTCAAATGGTATATGTGAGCTTTCAAAAGTACATTCATATAGTTTTAAACCAAGTGATCCAAAATCAGCAGCATCTTTTTCACCCATATTAACATCCGTGTTAGCAGTTCTATTAAAATTAATACTAGTAATTTTAAAAACTTCAGCTTTATCTTTTGAATATAAATGAAATAAATCACCATTTAAAGGTTCTACTATACTATAAATAGTTATTGTACCAGTTGTTATCATATTAGTTCCAACTATTTCATCAGTATTAATTTGATAAGTGCTTGTACTCATAGAATTGGTTGGAGTAAATTCATATATAGTATATTTATTAGAATTTAAATAATTAAATTTAGAAGTTACCACATCATGTCTAGCACCAGTTTCATCATCAAAGTTATAATTTCCTTTTTCACTATTTATATTAGTATGATAATATTTAATTGATAAACTATTTTTATTAGAATTAAATAAATATTTATTCATTTGTTCCATATATTCATTATACAATTCATATTGATAATGATCTTGGGTTAATACATTAGGAGTAATATTAATATTAGAATCTAAATTATTTTGTTTGGTATCAGAAGTAACAATATTATATCCTTTAGAAAGTTCTCTAGAATATTCTTTATTAATATTTTCGATTATTTCTAATTTTTCTAATGGATTGTGACGAGAATAATCAATATTATTGAATCTTGGGTCAATAGGGGTATCATGAACGATATTTATGTTATTTGGATTTTGATGAGAATGTAGTGGGTATTTTATATCGGGAGAATTTTGTAGACAAGCAGAAGGACAGACCTTACTACCTTCATAAGTATCTAAATAATCAATATTTACAAATTCATCATAATCAGGTTGACCTGAAGAGTCGGTTGAATTATTATGGTTATTAAAGGTATCATCTGAATCGCAACTACTAGAATGATTAGAATCATTAAGTGTGAGATTTTTATTATGTTCGAGAAGTGAATTTTCATTATTTTTCATATTTTTCCTTTTTAAAATAATTCTGAATAATTTGATTGAGATTTTATATCAAAATCATATAAGGCATCTGATAAATCTATTACAATTTTAAAAATTGCTTTATCATTTTCCAAAATGAAATTTGTAGATACTACTGAATAATTAGTTTTATATTGATTATTAAATGCAACAACATAATTTTGTAATTCTTCTTGTATAAAGGTACTTGTAGTATTATTTGCTTTTCTTTGAATAAGTCTTTTCATAATTGAACCAAAACCACCACCACAAAAAATAGAAGTTGGTCTTGTTTTAATATAATTACTAAAAGAAGTACTAAAAAAAGTTTTAATATCATAAACCTTTTTAAAATTATTTAAATCAACATCATATAAGTAAGGAGTAGGTTTTATTTCTATATCTTTATCTAAAGAATTATTTAAATAAATTCTAATTATATATTGATTTAAAATTTTCATATTATTTGTATCAACTATACTATATGGGACATAATTAATCAAAATTGGTTCTGTTTGACAAACTTGATTAATAGTAAATGATTTAGTTTTTTTATGTTCATATCTAATAATTGATTTAATATCATCAACATAAGTATATTCTTCTGTCAATGTAATAAATTTTATTGGATTAAAATAGAATTTATTATTAATATATTTACCAATATCTAATTGCATTAAAATATTTGTAATTATACTATTTTGTTTTAATAAACTTAATTCATCAAAATCAATAGAGAGATTATTATTTAAACTTTCTAAATATAAATTCATACCTAATATATCATATAAAAAATCACTTTTTTCAAAATGTTTATAATTTATTAAATTACCTTTATTTTTAGTAATTATGTTTGTCAGATTAATTGAATCTAAAAAATCGTTCGCATTGAGGGGAGAAAGTATATTATCATTACTATTACTAATATGACTATTATATTCCTTTAAATTTTCAGGTACAATTATATTTTTTACTCTTGTTCCTCTTTTACCTAAAGCCATTTCTACTTCTCCCTTTTTGTGTTGAATTTAATTTTTTAAGTTGTTGATTTTTAAGTTTATGAATTTCTGTTAACGTATCATCAACTACTGATGATATATGTAGAGGTAGGGAAAAATATTCATTCATCCCCATTTTTAAACCCTTAAATTCTACATTATACATATAATTTTTAATTCTATTTTTTAAATAATCAGTCTTTATTTCCTTATCTGTATAAAGATAAGGCTTTACGAAAAAATTCATCCTCTACATTATGAACATTAAATATAAATTTATGATTACAAGTTGCAGATGGACATTGTAAATTAAAATAAAAGTGTGGTTGATATTCTTCCAATTCTTCAATTGGAGCTGTTTTAATTATTCTATCTTGCATAATTAAATTTGAAGCTGTTACGTATGGATAAATATCTAATTGTAAATTATCTAAGGTAGTAACTTTTTCTTGACCATCTGGTGTAATATTATGAAAAGTAATATTTTTAATATAAGAAATAACTACTTCCATTGTAGTCATAACATTTGATTTATTATCATCGAATTGTCTGTTATTTCTATCAGCCATTTCATATACTTCAATTTTATTTTCTTCAGTTGGAATTCTATAGGTAATTGTAGCATAACTTTTATTAGTATCAGTTGGTTTAATTAAATCTTTAGTTATTTCATAATTTAGATAATCAGTTGGTTTATCCCAAGTTTTTTTAATAGTATCAACTTGAATCATATCATGAGGATTTAATTCATAAACATGAGGTTTTCCACATAATGGACATTTGATTGTACGCTCAGGTAATCTATCATAAGAAGCTGCTAATAATCCGAATGTTAACATTCTTTTATCATATTCACAAACTTTTTTATTAAAATCACCTAAATCTTTAAATACAGGATTATTTGGATCTTGTTTAATTTGTTTAAATAAAACTGCATTGAAAGAAGCTACAAAGGTTGCAGATCTAACGAATAATGTTTTTAAATAAATATCATCAATACCTTCAAGAGGTCTCATAACAATACTTTTATTCATCATAGGTAGATTTACTTCTAATTCTTTTAAATTAGTCAAATCATTTGATAATTGTAAAGCTTCCATAAACTTTGGTTGTTGAAAACCAGGTAAGTTTATTTTTGGTGTTGGTTGTTGAATTGGTTGTTGAATTTGTTCAACTGGTGCTTGTTGTTCTGGTGGTGTTTGTGTTTCCATTTTTATTTTCCTTATTTTTATTGTTATTGTTATGTTTAGTACTTAGTACTTTAATGGGTATATTATAACTGCTTATAATAATATAATGTTAATGCAATTGTGAAAAACAAAGCAATCTAACGTGTGTTGCCATAGCAAAAATTATGCTATATTAATATGAGAAAATGATATTTAATTTACTACAATTAAATACCGATCTACTGTTAGTAAAATAATTTTATTTATTTTACCATAAAAATTCTCTCATACCTAATTTATACTGAAAGATACCGCAAATCCAACAGTCTCTAATAATTATATATTTAATTATTAGATGTTTTTATATCTTAAAAATTATATAATCTTTAAATGAATAATCTAACTTTTTCCTTACACAAAAAAGGTAGAAAAGATACGGATTATTCTTATTATATAAAAAATATTAGATATATTATAGTGTAAAAAACTATCGATTTAAACTAAATATTTTTACAAGGAGGAGGTTTTCTCTTAAATGTTAGTATTATTTCTAACATTTATTAACGAAATAAACGATATAAAAAATTATATCAAGCTAAAACATGAACAAAGTATTAAAGGTATTACATTATTCATTATATTATCTGGCAGTTAAAATATACTCATTAAAATACTAATTGTATTTTATAAAAGAAAAAAGGATATATATCTTAGTATATATCCTTTTTATAGGTTGTGGTTAATTTAATTAACTATTACGCACCAAAATATTTAGAGTAATTTTTAATTTTAATTGAACCGATTGCATCATTTCTAACAATTCCAATCCAGTTTCTTGATTTAATAAAGAATCTTTTTGTACTGTTAGTAGTTTCAGAAACAATATATAAAGGTTTGTAACTTACTTCTAATAATGAAGTTTTAGATAATGATTCAGAGAATGGTAATAAGTGAATCATATCATCTTCTACACAAGAAGAAGAAATAATTTCAAGTTTTGCAAAATCTCCAAGAGTTCCTGATTGACCAGCAACACCTTCATAACCATCAAATTTCATTGAATATGCTTGTAATGATTTAAGAATAGCAGCAGTGTCTATACCAGTTACGATATATTGAATGTCCATTCTTGTTGTTTTTCTAATTCTTTCCATTAATGCAGTAATTACTGGTTGGATATTTTTGAAGATATCAACAACAGTAGTTGGTCTTGTACCAGTAGCAGTAACGAATGCACCTAAATCTAATTCTCTGAATTGATTTAATTTTTTTGCAGCAGGAATATTATATTGAAGTAAATCAGCAATTTCCATATCTTTATTTAATTTCATTTGATCTTTAACATAATCTTTGATAATTGTAATAATATCTAAATCATATAATGATTGCCAATCTTGAATAATTTCAGTAATATTTTCAATTTCAAAAGAATCTTCAATATCACAATTGATTTCAAGAGTATTCATTTGTGGTCTAGCTTTAACACAAGCAAGTCCATTACCATTTCCAAAAATTCTAAATTTAGCTTTAATAGATACTGGTAAAACAGCTACAGTTGCAGGAGTTGTTGGAATTAAAGAGAATGTAACATCTCCAGATTCAGTATTAACTTGACCCATTAATTGGAAAATTCCATCAGAAATTTCAACATCATCAATAATTAATCTACCTTTTGCGTCTGGTGCAGCAAAGATTTCAATTTCTTCTTCTGTTCCATCTACTGTCACTTTTAATGAAGTAACTTTAAAGTTTCTTTGATTAATTTGGAATGCAGCAGAAGAGATTCCAAGAACACTAAACATATTACTTGATTGACCTAAATCAATTTCTTTAAAGTTAGGTCTAACTTTTGTATTTGTTGTAGGAAATTCTACATTTGTAACATTTCCAACTTCATCAATAATTTTAGTAATCCATTTTTGTCTTGGAATAGTTAATAATGGTTTATTGTATGGGAATACTGTAAGAACTCTATTTAATAGTGGTTCAGAATAAATATCTGTTAAGATTGGGAAAGTTGAAACTGCATAAGAAATAGCTTCTGGTGAATCAATCATAGAAGAAGACTCTTCAATCATCATTTCTCTTTGTCTATTTAAGATTTTATCTACTAAACCGTTTGTTAATGAATCACTTTCTTCAATAGAAGTTTTCATTTTGTCTTTTAAATCTGTGAAAATTGTACTTTCGTTGATTACCTGTAATGGAGTTGTTGCATCTGCAAAAATGTCTGAATTTTCTTCAATAAAATTCGAAAATGCTTGAGTTGCTGTAATTAATTTTTTCATAAGTTGGTTTCCTTTTTTAATTTTAAATATAATTGTAAGTATTTGTTAATATTTAAAAAACAAATTTTTATATTTTTATATTTAAATTTTTATATTATTTTATTTTTATCTTTATTTATATAAAGATATTTTTTTGTTTGGTAGTAAATTATTACCTAAATTCATAGATGCTTGATGTCGCATAAAATCTATAGATTCTTCTATAGTCCCATTAAGACAAGCATCACCTTCACAAGCACAAATAGTACTTTCTTCTAATAATGTATTTGTTGAATTATTATCTTTAAATGACATCATCCCATTTTCTTCAATAATATCTAGAGCAGTTAATTCTTGTTTAGATTCCTCTAACATTTTAACTAATTCAAAACTATCCACTGGTTGTGAATTTTCATTAAGAATTTCATATATTACTGCATTACTATGACTTGGATTACTAACAACATCAAAAGTTAAAGCCTTTAATCCAACTGGATCAACTTCAATAATTCCTTCTGGTGTAGTTGTAGTACTACCAAAAGCTCTTAAAGAAAAACCAATAACAACTCTATCTTTAATATAGTTGTATAAATCAGGTCCACAACCAGATGTAATAGTCTCACATTCCCCAAGAATATATCTACCATCATATTTAATAGAAGTATATAATATACAAGCTTCTTTTAAAGAAATTGTAGAACTTCTTTTTAATTTAGCTTTATCATCACCTTGAGGATTCGGATGATCCAGCTCACCTAATAATTTTCTTTCAGATGCTTTTGGTGATAACTGATCAGCAATTACAACTAAAGCGGCATCTGAATAACGTCTTCTATTGTTATTGATGACATCTTTTTCTTGGAGCTTAGCTCTAAATCTAATTTTTTTAAGATTATCTATTCCAAGCGAAGTTTCTTCAAGGATAACAATATCAACTGTTTCAAATACACTTTCATGTATCATATTAATATTTTTCGGCATATTAACTTTTTCCTTTATGATTTTAATAATAAAAAAATATTATTTTTATCATTTTTATTGTTTTTATTCCATTTAATATAATTATTTAAATTTATGTCCATAAGATACTATTTTAAAAAGTGTTTTATTCTTAGTATCGAATCTATATTTTAATTCCTCTATATTTGTTAAGTTCCGTTTTCTTCTTTCAATTTTCCATACAATTTTATCAACATTAATTTCTTTATTGATTTTTGATCTACCTTTTATATCTGTTTTTCTATTACCTTTTATATTTATTTCAAATTTTTCTAACATAATTCTATTTTTTTCTTCTTCATTTTTACGTTGAAGGTAAATTAAATAAATTGGATAGAAAGTTATGTAGGTAATAAAAATTGAAATTAATAACATATGAAAGGCATAAAAATCCATAAAACTACTAAAGGTATTATTATATTTTTCAAAATTAATAAACATATAAATGGTAGTTAGTAAAAAAGGTATTTTAGTCATTATAAAACTATACCTTTTTTCTAATGCATTTAATCCAGTTTTATTAATTTCTTGTATAAAATATAATAATGATATTAGGAAACAGAAGGAAACATTAACAGAATGTAAATGAATAAATATTCCTTCATTTATAATTGGACTTAATAAAATTGTCACAACAAAAGAAACTATAACTAATAATCCTAACATATTAGTTTCGTATAATTTTGTTCTAATTGCTAATATAAATATTAGCACCAAATAGCTTAAAAAATAATCATTCGAACTACTGTTAAACATAACAGTAATTAAATCTTGTAAATTTTGGTGGTCTTTAGGTAAATTTATGATATTCGCATATAGATTCGAAATATCAAAATTGGTAGTTATATTATTTTCCATAATTATTTACCTTCTGAAGTTTCATTTTTTACATCATTATTATTTTTTGTCTGATCTGAGCATTCTTCATTATTAGACCCAGATCTTTTTTGATTACCGTCTTCATAATAATCTTCGATATAAATATACATATCATCGAATCTTTTATTATATTTAGGTTCACTATTTCTTCTTACTTTTTTTCTAAATCTTTTAGTATTTTCAGAGTCTACTTGATAAAATTCCATTGCATCATCAAGTTTTATATCTTCTACTCTTTTCATTAATTTTTGTGATAATACATAGATTAAATCTCTACCTAAAAGTCCACCTAAACCAGAAAGAATAAAAGCTATGTTACCACCCAATTTTAGTTCAACTGCAATGGTACCCATAGTAACAGCTGCCATTGAACAGAATATAATAATAGAAATATAAGCAGCTAAGGTTCTACCCTTAATAATTTCACCATCTTCATCTTTTGGTGAAATTATACTACCTCTTGCATAACCATCTAAAGTTACTACAATTCCCATAAAAATTCCGACCCCTAAAAATTTTAAAAAATCTGGATCCATTCCAAAATACGTCATTGTATTGCCTTATTCAAATCCCCATATTATTATATGGGGATTTTATTTATTTTTATCTCAAGACATAAATGTTATTTTTTGGTCTAGTTATAGCTGTATAAATCAATCTAAAACTAGTTTCTAATTTTTTATTATCATTTGCAAATCTAAACAGCTCTCGCATATCTATATAAGCATTATAATAAGTGCTTCCTTGCGACTTATGAATAGTCGAAGAAAAAGCATATTTAACGTTACAGAATATTTCTTTAAATTTATAAAATGTTCTCCAAGCCTCACTTTTTTCTTTGCCTTTTGGTGCTCCGATTGCATTTCGTCTTAAATTATAAATAATATCATCATATAATTTTTTGCTACTTGAGTGTAAGATCTTAAATGGTTTTCTATCTTGATCTATAACTGCATAGTAATTTACATCTCTAATTCCATTTAATTCTAAAATTACTCCATTTGTTAAATTATCCAAAGATAATTTTTTTATATCCACTTCTTTAACTAAAACTACCTCACCGTTTTGATGAATTGGACATGTTTCTCCCATATGTGGTTCTTGAAAAACCAATATATCGTTTTTAATAATTTTAGGTATATATTTGTTATTATCCATTGGATCCATTAAATTTATTTCTAGTAATTTTTCATATTCACCAGTCCAATTTTCATTAGTCCAATTTCGTACTAATTCATTATACGATTCTCCCAATTTGTTAGAAAAACCAAGTATACTTTTATTATCGTTATCTAAAAAATAGGCTTCTAAAAATTTACTTTCATTAAAAGAATCAAATACTTTAATATGTTTGTAATTATCAATTACTATATTATAACTATCTCTTTGTACATAAAATAATTCATTAAATACTTTAAAACCTTTATTATAATCATAATATTTATTGTTTAATCTTGCATCAGTTAATTTGTGAATTTCTTCTCTAATTATTTTTGCTTTATCTAAAATTTCATTTTCAGCTGGATCATCTAATCTCATAACTTCTGTTAAATTAAATTGTTTTGCATATAATGGGTTATATACTTTATTAGTTCCAAAAGGATCATCAACCGAAGTTAATTGGCAATTATCACCCAAAAATACTAGTTTTTTAATTCTATTCATTTTAAATAATAAATTAATATTTTTTCTCATTGAACTTGAATTCATACTACTTTCATCTAAAAATAATATATCAACATATTTTGCTTCATTCTTTGGATTAGTATCTGGTATGAATTCAATTTCACCTTCTCTAGGTCCGTGCTCAATAATTTTTTGTTTTAATTTTAAAAAACTATGAATAGTAGAGATAACAATTTCATTATTATCTTCGCCTAAATTAATATTGGGAAATTCTTCTGTTAACTTCTGTCTTATAACTTCTAAAGCCTTATGTGTTGGAGCTGTTAAAGCTATAGTCTTAGTATTTTTATCTTCAAATAATTTAGGATTTTTTTCTTTATATTCTTTAAATTCTCTAAAACTATCAAAATCTAAAAAATTCTTTGGTGGATTAGTATTAATAAACAATTTTAATATTTCTATTAATAAAGTAGTTTTACCAGTACCAGCAGGACCATTTATAGAAAAAATTTTACAATCAGTATCAAATAATCCTTTAAAGAAATCATAAATTTCTTGTTGACCTTTATTTAAAGTAATAGTTTTTATTTCCTCTTCAATATCATCTTCTTCATAATCATCTTCATCAAATGGTGTTTTAAATTTATTATCGATTTTTTTATTATCTTCATCAATTTTTAATTCAACTTCCTCATCTTCCTCATCTTCTTCAATTATTTCAATTACTTCTTCATCTATTGTTTTATCTTCATCTATAAATGAACCAATTTTATTTTCTATACATAATACTTCTAATTTTTCATTTTCTTCATTTGATATATCTAAAGATTTTTTAAATATTTTTGCATCTTTAATGTTATATTTTATTATACCATTTTCGATAACCTTTAATATATCCTTTCTTAAAATTTTAATTTGGTCTGTATTATTCATTAGTGTTTGCGGTACCAATTCTTTGTTCATAACAATTCCTTAATTTTTTCTTATATAATATATATATCTTTATTATAATGCCGCCGCCGCGCGGCGGCGGCATTATAATATTTTTTTAAAAAAATTATATAGAAATTTGATTATGATTTTGTAGAAAAAAATTAATTTATTTTGAAAATATGCCGCCGCCGCGCGGCGGCGGCATATTTTCAAAAATTGAAAAAATTTTATAAATTTCAAAATATAAATTGGTAGAAAAAATTAATTTATTTTTATAAAGAACCGCCGCCGCGCGGCGGCGGCAATATATTATAATTAATAAAATTATTTTTAAATTTGAAAATGAAAAAAGGTATATACACCTTTTATAATTTAAATAAGAAATAGTTTATAAATTAATATTAATAATTCAATAATAATTATAGAAAATGAAATAATACTAAAATATAATATATACATTATGATTTTCCTTAATTTTAATAATTATATTTTATTCAAATATAAAAATATATCCAAATAATTATATTATTGTCTTGAAATTTGTTATTAGTATATTAAAATAAATAGAATATAAAATTTATTA
>Ga0055584_100000246_pt1 | contig 51109 bp, 55 predicted proteins | sample OSDHelmetaG_FD_58716 | JGI IMG/M metagenome (GOLD analysis project Ga0055584, IMG submission 58716) | Pelagic marine sediment microbial communities from the LTER site Helgoland, North Sea, for post-phytoplankton bloom and carbon turnover... | ecosystem: Environmental > Aquatic > Marine >... | reverse complement strand
AGGTGGAGATTGGCCGTCTAGGACAAACGGTGTCAGATCAGTTTGCCTGGCGACGGAGGAAAGCGGGAATATCCAGCTCATCATCAACGTTTTCCGTTTTGGGTGCGCCGATATTCAGGCTGCCCTGCTGGATGGGTTGTTGTTGCGCTTGCTGGCGTTTTTGACCGTGAAAAGAGCTTCCTGCATTACCTCCGGAGGATGATGATCCTCCTTCGCCTTTGCCACTGCTGGTATCTTCTTCGGTCCGGTTGCTGTCGTGATTCCACAACGGGCCGGTAAAACGCTCGAACAATGAAGGCGTGCGTTTTTTCTGTTGTTGCTGTGCCGTGGTGCTTGCACCGGGAACAGGCGGACGCAATGTCAAACCGGCACCGGTTTGCACCGGCTGCTCTGCCGATGCAGGTCTGCGCCCTGCGGACAGGGATGCATAACCGGCTGTATCGGTACGCACCTGATCTGCTTCCACTGCACGCGGCGGAATAAATGCATCGTTATAGACATTCCCGCGCAACGCACTGTTTGGTTGTGGCTGGGCCGTAACCGGTGCAGAAGAAAGCGGCGGCACTTGCTGCTGTTGCACTTGCTGTTGCACCGTAGTGGATGAGCCGACCAGTTCTTGTTGCTCGAACATATCCTTGTCCGGTTCATCTTGTTTTTGTTGTGCCACAGCAACTGCTGCTGCTGCCGTTGCTGGCGGAACCGGTACAGCCGGCCGCAAATTCAGCGGCGCATAAGTATAACCACCAGTTATAGCTTGCTTCGGTGCCGTTGGCATCGCTACAGCTTGTTCTTGTTGCACTTGTGGCTGCGTTTGTGGTTGTTGTTGCGCCATAGTTGCCGTGGCATTAACCGTATTCGGTTGCGTGCGCTCCACCTTGCGTTCCGGTTGTTGTTGTTGCGTGATCGTGTTCAGGGACAGGCCGGATGTGCCTTTGCGTCCTTTTTCCTCAGCCACATCGATACCGGTTGCGACAACGGATACGCGCATAACGCTATCCATGCCTTCTTCAAAGGTAGAACCGAAGATAATGTTCGCGCTTGGGTCAACTTCGTCACGGATACGGTTACAAGCCTCATCCACTTCAAAGAGTGTCATATCGTAGCCACCGGTGACGTTAATGATAACGCCGCGCGCACCTTTCATCGACACATCATCAAGCAACGGATTGTTAATTGCTTTTTCTGCTGATTCAATGGCACGACGATCACCCGTAGCTTCACCCGTACCCATCATGGCTTTGCCCATTTCCAGCATCGCCGAACGAATATCAGAAAAATCAAGGTTGATCAGGCCTGGCATGACCATCAGGTCAGTGACGCCCCGCACACCGGATTGCAACACACCATCAGCCATTTTAAAGGCTTCGGCAAAAGTTGTTTTCTCATTGGCGATCCGGAACAAATTCTGGTTCGGAATAACGATCAGCGTATCGACATAATCCTGCATCTCTTCGATGCCCTGATCAGCCATCCGCATACGGGTAGAGCCCTCAAAGTGGAAAGGCTTGGTCACCACACCGACGGTCAGAATGCCTTTTTCACGGCAAGCGCGCGCAATCACCGGCGCGGCGCCCGTTCCCGTGCCACCGCCCATACCGGCAGTGATAAAGGCCATATTCGCACCATCAAGGTGCTGCATAACTTCATCCAGCGATTCTTCCGCCGCCGAACAGCCGACATCAGGCCTTGCGCCCGCGCCCAGCCCGCCGGTTACGGTCACGCCCAGTTGAATTTTGTTTTCACACAAAGACCCTTCAAGCGCCTGTGCATCCGTGTTGCATACGATAAACTCGACCCCTTGCAGGCCAGAACTGATCATATTGTTTACCGCGTTGCCACCGGCGCCGCCGACGCCGACTACTGTGATCTTGGGAGTCAATTTCTGTACCTCTTTATGCTGCATTCGTATGTTGATCATTGAGTAACCTCCGATATGAAACGTTTGACTTCCCTGTTCATCAGTATTTTTTGTATCGTTGTTTTAGATTCTATGTGAGTTCTCTTGCATGAAAAAGGGGTAGATGCAGCGCAAAAGAGGTTTTTGACCTGAAAACACCCCGTATTCCATCATCCAGAGATAAATCATTTCCTCAGAAGAGAGGCCTAAGTGATTCATCCGATTCAGACTTTGCAAGTGTCACAGACACCGCATGATTCGTGAAGTGCACACAAACAGTTTTCTGTGGATAACTCGCTGTTTTCCACGAGAAATCAATCATGTCGCAAGGGGATAGAATCGGGGATTAGCTGATTTGCAAATTAATGCTACAAAGGAGGCATGAAAAAAACAGCATTTTTATTTCTGATTATTTTTCTGGAAGGATATATCGTCCTGTCCGCAGAAATGCTGGCTATCCGGCAAACCATTCCCTTCGTCGGCAGCGGCACCGACACTGTTTCCATCATCATTGCCGCTGTTTTAATGCCTTTGGCGGTCGGTTATTACGCCGGCGGCCGGTTCAAAGGCAATGTACGGCGGCGCTTGATACGCAACTTGCTGATTGCAGGCACAGTTCTAACCGCCGGGCTGTCATTTCTGGTGCTTCATACATTCTTTGGCGTTCTACTACGGGAGATGGGCTGGCACAACCGCCTGCTTCTAACAACGCTTTATTCCGTGCTGTTCCTTGTCGTACCGATTTATCTTCTGGGCCAGACAGTACCGCTCATTAGTCATTACTTCGGTCATGCACGCCTGCCGCAAACAACCGGCAAGATCCTGTTTTTCTCAACCGTTGGCTCTTTTATAGGCGCGGTCTTCACCACGATTGTTCTGATGAATACAGTAGGCGTGTCCGGTGCCGTCATCTGCACAATTATCGGGATTTCCGCCCTGATTATCCTGTTATCAAAGCGCCGCAACGGCATGCGGGCCATAGTGGGCGGAATCATTCTGGCAATGGCGGCGCTGGCTTTAAACAGTGGCCCGGCACTGCGGCACCTGCATATTGTTGCTGAGAATCCCTATAACACAGCACAAATCGCCATACAGGGGAAAAAGAGGCCCGTACGCTATCTACAACTAAACAGGTCCTATGCTTCCGCCGTTTTTGAGGACGATAATAGTCTGGTCTATAAATACACAAAGTACATAGACCGCTATTTCTTAAAAACATTCAAAATGGCGAACAAGAAAGGTCGTATCCTTGTCATCGGTGCCGGCGGGTTTACGATGGGCTTGAAAGACGAATGGAATGAATATGTGTTTGTCGATATTGATCCGGCGCTTCAAGACATCGCAGAAAAAGAGTTCCTGAAACAAAAAATTCTAAAAAACAAAACGTTTGTTGCGCAACCCGTGCGTAGCTATTTAAACCAGACCGACGAAAAATTTGATCTTGTCATTTCCGACACAGGCAGAGGCTTAACCGGCACACCGGAGCATTTGGTCACACAAGAATATTTTCAGCAAATACGCACCCATATTAAAGAAGACGGTGTCTTTGTTGCCCATTTTGGATTGTCCATCATGATGCAGGATGAGTTTTCACAGCATCTGGATACAACATTACGCAGCGTCTTTCCCTATCTCAGCCGCCAAATCACCGGTGGTTACAACCCCTGGAAGATAGAGAACAATGACCATACAAGCATTCTTTATATCGGGCGGATCAGCAATGGGGCGGAGCCTGGCATATACAGCGATAACCTGAACACATCAGCAATTGATCGTGACAACAAGCTGCCGCATTAAAAAAGCACGGCGATCACGGCTTGCAAACCGCATTCACAGTGAAAGTGCCCGAATAGCTTCCGCCAGCTTGCGCAGCGGCCACGTTTAAAACAGCACCCAGATTTGTTGTACCGGGCACATTCAGTGTAATTGTCGGCCCGCCACCCTTAACCTTAAAATCAAAAGAAGTGACCGACATCGTATTCGCACCGGCGGTGATCGTTGCTGTCGCTGCGGTAACAGAAACAATAGCCTGGCCACTGGTGCCGCCAACATGCACTTGAGCCGGCTGGAACGTACCGGAAACAACAAGACATGCCGTGGCAGAGCGCTGGCCGGCAGGGCGGATCTCAACCGTTCCTGCCGTCGCCGTACAGGGAAATACTGTTCCGAATTCAAGCGGTGATTGTGGCACCGATATGGTCAAATTCGTAGATACGCAGGATCCGCCCGGCATACCGGCATGCGCTATACCACCAACCGCAGCAGCGGACAGCGTAACCAGTGACAGAAGGGCAGCCTTCTTTTTTGAATATCCATATTTTTTCATCATAACTCTGCTACAATATTATCACAGACTCCTTACCATTCTGATAAAAATTCTATCTCTATGATTCTAATGGGTTTTAGAGCTACCAGTTTTCTTGCAGCCAGTATTTGACCCGCTCAACCAGATTACCAGGTGTGGCTTGCGCCATAATTTCAGCTGGCATTTCATCGGCACGTTCTGACATATAAGTCAGCAACCCCGCCGTGGTCGCAAAAGCCGGCCCGCCGACAGAATCAGCCAGCCCATTAATACGGATCGGACGCCCCAATCGTACCTGCTTATCAAGCACCAGTTGCGACAGATCGCGCAAACCGGGCAACTGGCACGCGCCACCCGTCAAAACCACGCGCCGACCGGCCGCTGTGCCCAGACCGCTATCTTTCAGTTTGGCACGGGCTAGCTCGAGAATTTCCTCGATCCGTGGCTGAATAATACCAACGAGCAAGGAACGCGGCACATGGTTCGGGTGCCGGTGACGATCTTCGCCCACTTGCGGCACATCGATCAGATCGCTTTCATCCGTGCCTGCGCCGATAGCGCTGCCGTATAATGTTTTCAACCGCTCCGCATCCGCCAGCGTCGTGGTCAGGCCGCGCGCGATATCGCTTGTCACATGTTGCCCGCCAACGGCCAAAGCATCACTATAAACAAGCGTGCCGCCGGTAAACACAGCCAGCGATGTTATACCGCCGCCCATATCAATGACGGTGCACCCCAGATCCATTTCATCTTCAACAAGGCTTGACAGCCCCGCCGCATAAGCCGACAGACACAGCGCATCAATATCCAGATGGCTGCGCTCAATGCAGGTTGCAATATTACGCAAGGGGCTGGACGCGCCGGTAACAAGATGAATGCCGACATCCAGATTCTGCCCGACCATGCCGCGCGGCTCCCGAATGCTGTTATGCCCGTCGATCGTATAACCGGTCGGAACGGTGTGCACAAGTTCCTGTTCCGATCCTTGTAGGACTTGTGTCTGGGCCTTGGCCAGTGCGCGGCGTACATCGTTATCAGTAACTTCATGGCCGGACACTTGAATCCCGACATCAAAACGGTGCGAGGACGCATGCACACCCGGCACATTAATAATCACATCGCGCAACGGATAACCATGCATCACAGATGCCGCCATATTTTCAGCCGTATGCACGGTCGCACGAATAGCAGCCTCAGCTGCCGCGAGATCCGTTACACTGCCGCTTTTGATACCTTGTGCGGCCTGATGCCCGACACCGACAATTTCAAAGCCGCCTTTATCATCAATCACACGCGCAATGAAGCAGGCGATTTTACTGGAACCGATATCCAGTGCAGCAATAACGGAACCTTTAGGCTTTGGTTTTGATTTCTGTTTCATACAATCCTGCAATTTTTCTATTCAGTATTAGGGCACGTCTTTTGACGGCATGGGACTCTTGGCAAATTCCTGAAAGTTATCTTCATTCTCAAAATAATAAACGCCCCTGTCGGGACTTGTACCAATAACAGCCAATGCCTTATCCACTATATTACCGCTGACAGGATCAAGAGCAGCCCGGATGTCAGGATCTTTCAACAACCGGGTCTTACACATTGCACAGCAACCGTAGTAAGACTTTTCTTCAACATCAACGAGAATTTGTGGCTTATCATAGCTTTGATTATTCACCATGCAGACATACTGCGATTCAACAGGCTTCAGCCAGCTATCAATGACGGACGCCTTATCCTGGGCCATCACTGGCACAGAAACAAACAACAACATGAATGCCAATACAAAACTTTTCATCAAAATCCTCCACTCATAGAATTTATATACTACTCCCCAGTCCGGCCTTATATTCTTTGACCGCACCGGGTTTGGTACGCACAGTGATGCGATCAGGCTCGCGCAGGTCGATCACATTTATTTCCTTGTCCAGCAGGTGATCATCTTCCTGTGATTTTGCCAGCCGCCGCACAGCAAGACCGAGATCACCTTCGGGCAGCTTCACAGTAATGCCACCCTTCGTTTTCAAATCCCAACGGCGCTTCCCGACCCAAGTAGCAGCTTCGATGCTGTCTTTCAAAACAGGCTCAACATGCAACAAGCGCAACAATGCCGGCGCATGTTTGGGTGCATCTTGCCCGACCAGCACAATCAGGTCTGAAAATTTTTTGAGTTTCCGATCCGTTAATGTGACGCCATCTGCATCGATCAAGCGCACTTTGCCTTTATTTTGCCACAACGCCAACGGAACGCGCTCAACAAGGCCGATATAGATGGTATCCGGCAAGCGGCGCTCAACATGGGCTTCGCGCACCCATGAAATGCGTTCGATCAATTCTTTGGCTTCAACCGGGTTAAATGCAAAAACCGGATCATCACGCTCAACATTAAGAAGAGCACGCAGCACATCGGGATCCGTATTTTTCCGGCCCTCCACCAATATGTTTTGTACGGCAAAGCCTTGTGTGGCCGCCAGTTGCTGGAATTGAACCGCACTCCAATGCGCTATTTTTTGCGGTGTATGAGACAGCCATATCCACGCGCCCAGCCACAACACAAAGGCAAAACCACCCAGCGCGAAACCGGCACGGCGCAGGAAGCGGATCAGGCGCGCTGTTTTATCGCCGGCGCGGCGTCCGTGGTTGCGTTTTTTGGTTTTTGCAGTCCGTGACATCGGGCTGTCTCCACAAGGTGGGCACAAAGTTCGACAAATGACATTCCGTTATGGATGACCTGTGACGGGCCGATAGAGTCCGCCGTCAGGCCGGGTTGAGTGTTGATCTCGAGAAAATAAAGACCGTCGGCACCGGGTTGGCTGTCATCATAACGGAAATCACAGCGCGCCAGACCCGCACACCCGATACCATTATACACACGTTCGGCATAATCCAGAGCAATTTTGTAAACATCCGCCGGAATTTTCGCCGGCATCACGGTTGTGGTGCGGGTGTCGTGATATTTAGCCTCGTAATCGAAAAAGCGGGTCTGGGAAATGATTTCAGTCACAGCCTGTGCCTTGCCGTCCAGCACAGCCACCGTTAACTCCTTGCCCGGAATATATCTTTCAACCATAACCTCATCGCCAAACACCCAGCTTTCCGCATCCAGCGGTTGATGATTATCACCCTCCAGCACAATACGGACACCCACGCTGGAGCCTTCATTCGGGGGCTTCACCACAAAGGGCGGGGCCATGATATTGCCCGCAAGCACTTGTTCTTTGGTTGCGATCACAGCTTCGGGCGCACGCACACCGGCAGCAGCGGCCAGTTTCTTGGCCACCGGCTTATCCATGCCCACCGCAGAGGCCAGCACACCGGAATGCGTATAGGGAATTTCAAGAATTTCGAGGACAGATTGAATCTCGCCATCTTCACCACCGCGCCCATGCAAGTTGTTAAAGACAACATCGGGCCGGGGGGTAAGCGCCGCGATCAGCGCCGGAATGTCTTTTTGCACATCAATAACGGTGACATCGTAACCGCCCGCATGCAGCGCCGCTTCGACTTCTTTGCCCTTGGTCAATGAAACCTGCCGCTCCGCCGACCAACCGCCGAGTAATAAGGCTACCTTTTTAGTCATTTTTTTTGTCCCCCAATCGTCTGATTTCCCATCGTAGCGTGATTCCACTGTCCTGCGCTACGCGGCGGCGCACTTCCTCCCCCAGATTTTCCAAATCAGCAGCAATAGCGTCCCCTGTGTTAATCATGAAATTGCAGTGCTTTTCGCTCATCATCGCGCCGCCGATCGTCAAACCACGCCCGCCGGCCCTGTCAATAAGCTGCCAGACCTTTGTGTCCGCTGGAAGACCGGCTTGTGACAATTCTGTGGCGGACGGGTTGGCAAAGGTGGAACCTCCGGTTTTCTCACGGATGGGCTGGCTGCCTTCGCGCTTTTCTTTAATTTCTTTCATCTGCGCCGTGATGTCATCCGGATCACCGGCACGGCCCTGAAAAACAGCATTTGTAAAAATATAATCGTCCGGCGTTGTCGTATGACGGTAAGCCATGCCCATTTCCGACGGAGTCAATTTATGCAAGGCACCATTGCGATCAAGTGCCTCTGCTTCGATCAGGACATCTTTGGTTTCCGTACCGTAACACCCCGCATTCATCCGCAACGCCCCGCCGATGGTACCGGGAATACCGCTAAAAAATTCGAGACCCGCAACGCCCGCCGCCGCCGCTGCTTTAGCAACAGATGCATCCAGCGCCAGCGCACCCACGCGGATACGATGACCGGGAAGCGCTTCAACGCTTGCAAATTCTTTGCCCAACCGGATTGTGACCCCGCGCAAACCACCGTCACGAATGATCGTGTTCGACAAAACACCGAAAACATGGACAGGCAGGTTTTGCGGACAGGCCGTCAAAAACGCGCGCAAATCATCCGCATCCGCCGGTTTGAATAAAATATCCGCCGTCCCGCCGCAACGAAACCACCCCACCGCCCCCAGCGGCGCGTTTTCCGTGTAGCGCCCGCGGATGGGGGGCAGATCATCAGTAATTTTTTTAACCGTGTTACTCATTATTGTTTTTTACCACAAAGATCACAGAGAATTTATTGAACATATCAACCATCACTTCCTGTCTTAGCAATAAATTGTATTATACTTGAAGACTCAGCTTGCCCCATATGCTCTTGCATTGTGATAGAAATTATTGTTTTCAATGATGAATCAACCTCTGAAAACTTTTTAAAAATAGAAGCACCTTTTGCCTCTTCCAAATCAACAAAACCAAGATGGCAACCTAATGCTTCCGCATAATTTTGGGCTATTTTATTTCGTAGCCTAATGTGCCCTTCTTTATCCCCTTCTTTTATAGAACAGAGCTCTGAATAAAAATCAGAAAATCTTAGTGCAATCTGTTCACGAGCATAATTATCACCCAGCCTAAAAATCTCGAAAATACTATAATTCAAAGCTGTATTTCTATTAATTGTATACAGAAGTGTTTGGAAAGATTCTTTTGTTAAATTTCCTGCCCCTGCACACAGCATTAAGGCATAAAGAGCAACAAAATGCGCCTCACTCTTTGGTGGCTGCTCATCGCAAAGTACATTTACATCCCGAATCATTCTGGAGTATTGCCATTTCTTAAATAGGTTAAAAGTTGACTTCTTCATAAACACACCTTCTTTAAAGCAATTTTCTTCTTAAACTTATCAAACCTCTGCTTGCAGGGACATAACGACAAAGGCTAGATCCACGTTTTCCTCATATAGTCCTGCCGCCCATCATAACCACAGTTAGATTGCTTTGGCCACGATTCTACATATTGCGATATATAGGATGAAGAAAGAGGAGAAGAGATGATGCTGAGCTCAGGCATGGATCCCAGTGGGCCCTGCAGATCATCGGCATCGCATAGGCGCAACCCCCCATGCCAGACAGGGGAATCGAGCAAGATCATCGTGCGGGCAGCAAAGATTATTCAAAAAATTTAAAAAATTTCAGATACACGGCCTTATTCAGGAGCTTTTTCCGGCTTGGGCGCCGGGGCATATGGTCTTGAAAATGCTTGAAAAATATAATATGCGCAACATTATTGCGTGAAGAGAGTTGATTTTGTAAGAAACAGCAAAATAACCTTGACATATTTTTAACGTTCGGTTAACCTTAATTTAACCACAACAAGAAAAAAACAGTGAGTTGAACATGGCAATTATATCGAACGAGGCACTACGTGCTTTTATGGAAGGTGTGGACGCTACGCGGAACGGCGACGACATAAGCGGCAATGAGATTGCGGCAACCCCCGTTCCAAGTACACCGCCGTTGAGCATGACGATGGCTCCGCAGTAAGATCAATTATTGACTAAATGCTATTCCACGGCGGACTCGGGCAGGTCCGCCGTTTGCGTTTCCGGATCCGTAACGGCGGCAACCGGGCCTGCTTTTTCAGGTGATTTTTTCGGTGGCTGCTCCGAAGATTGCTCCGCAGCTTTCTCTGAAGCCTCTTCCGGTGCTTCTTCTAATTCTTGTCCCGGGACACCCCCGGTTGCTTTTTCGAGACAATCCAGAACCCACACATCATAAACAGGATGATCCATGGGTGAGAGCGCCGGCGATGACGCATACATCCAGCCACTAAAAACCCATTGCGGTGTTTCTTCTTTGGGCAGCACTTCCCAGATTTGCAAAAAGGCAGCGGCTTCCGGTTTTTCAATCGGGGGAGCCTTGCGACAGGTTTGTACACGAATATAGAGATGCCCGAACTTTACCGTACTGCCGACACGGGCATCAAAGGTCATGGTGCGTGCTGTTGTTTTATCGAGAAATTGCAGCTTTGCGACCGGGTATTCGGTCATTTCCGCCCGCGCTTCATGCGGGAACAACAGGCATGAAAAGGCAAGAAAAGCAGCAACGATGACTTTAGTTACTGACCTGCTCACCCTTGTCACCCTTGTCTTGCATGCTGAAGATAAACTTGCCCAGAAGCTCTTCAAGATTTTGCGGGGCTTGTGTTCTGCTGATACGTCCGCCGTCTTTCAGCAATTCATCCGCACCGCCCGGATCAAGCGATACATATTTTCCGCCCAACAGACTTTCATTGCTGATCATCGCCGAGGATTCTTCGGTCAATTCGATGGAAGGTTCGATGCTCATTGTCACACGCGCAAGATACGTAACCGGATCCAGGTCTACATTCACGACGGAGCCGACTTTTACACCGCTGATCTGCACATCATCACCGACAGCAAGACCGCCGATGCTGGTGAAGTGCCCCACAACTTCATAGCCACTCACCTGTTTTACATTCGCCGTGTTATAGCTGAAGACCAGAAAAAATCCGGCCACAAACAACACAACAGCACCCAATACAGTTTCAACAACACTTCTTTTCATCTCGTCCTCTTGGTCAATACTTAAAATCTATTCCGGCGGCGTCCATGCCTCGTAATCACCCGTTGCCGCATCGCGTTTTGCACCGCGCAGGATATGACCGGGCGGCAAATAGGCGCCAGCCGTACCTGTTTGATTTGGTTTATGCGGCTTCTGCCACGGCTGCCGGAAGGTTGCGCCCGTCATCAACGGCAATATATCTGTTTGGTGATGCAGCCAGCCATGCCACTCCGGCGGCACTTTGGTTGCTTCCGGTGTGCCTTTATAAATAACCCAGCGGCGCTGCCGTTTGTAACCGGGGCGCGGTTTGGCGCAATAATAACGGTTACCGGCCTGGTCCATGCCCACGCGCTTGCCACCGGTTAAGGTCGTCCACATCGTGTAAACAGGGGACTGTACGCCCAAAAGCCTTAGAATTCCCATTATCCGGTTCCTTGATAATCTCGCCTATCATGGTTGGCGTAAAAGCGCTCTAAAATCAAGTCCCGAGGCCGCTTTACAATAAAGATGTCCTCACCCATGATAGGCTGAATCATAGCATTTTCAATCACTATAAGAGGACATAATGAGAATAGTTGTTATCGCAGGATTAATGGGGCTGCTGTCTTGGCTGCCATTCATGACCGCGCATGCAGATAATGGCTGTGATCCCGTGGCAACATTGTTCGCACAGACCCTGTGCCGACAAGACTTCAGAGAAGAAACGACAGACTATCTGGATGCGATGAAGGTGCCCACAGACCAAAGGCCGGTCATGATTGCACAAATAGAGCAACGCAACCGGCGGCAGGTTATGGATTTACTATGGCAGCTTGCCCTCGCGCAGAAATTCGGCGCAGAGGCGATAACGCCGGATGAAAAGACCATTGAGCGTTTCCAGTCCCACTTTCATGCCTCTATGGATGCCAGCTACGCCGCCGACAAGCAGGCTGTCATCTATCTCAGGGATATTCTGGAGAAAAATACATTTGATGAAGACGTCACAGCGCAAATAAAAGACATCGTAAAGGCCATGGAAACCGGCATTCATTTTTATGAAGAGCGCGAACGGCAAATCGCCGCTTTGCCCGCAGATTATACATTTGTCACAAAATCAGCAGAAAGCGAGGTCTCCCGTGGCCTTATCAGGCACTGGAATGCCGACCAGCTTCTCTTTAAGACCTATGGCGGGCGATTGATCATGGGGCAGAACGGGCCGGAACCGGTGGATGCCTACAAGGATTTTCTGGCCTATATCGAAGAAAATGGAAATTTTGAAGCGCAAGACCCTGCATACAGCGATATTTTTGCGGAAATAAGACAGCACATAAATACAAAGGAAGAGCCTGTGCCCACGGACTCTGACATGTACAAATATTACTTCACCGACCCGACATGGCAATTTAGCCTATCTAACAGCGAGAATCGGCTGGATGATTTAAGAAAATGGATTGAGGGCCTGCCCCGCAAATAACAGAAAGAGTTGCCCCAGCCAAGACTTCACAGTAAAGTTGCGCCATGCGTTTTATTCTCACATTCGTTACGTTGTGTTTTCTTTTGGTTGCCCCGGCACAGGCGCAGGAGAAAACATTCAATGCAGAAACCTTTGCATTGGCAAACGGCATGCAGGTTGTGGTTATTCCGAACCACCGTGCGCCGATCGTCACGCATATGGTCTGGTACAGGACAGGCGCTATAGATGAGCCGCCCGGTCAATCAGGCATAGCGCATTTTGTTGAACATCTGATGTTCAAAGGCACAAACAATTTTCCACCCGGCGCATTTTCAAAACGCGTATCGGCAATGGGCGGTGATGATAATGCCTTCACCAGCCAGGATTACACGGCATATTTTGAATCCGTGGCTGTTTCACGGCTTGCCGATGTCATGGCGATGGAAGCCGAGCGTATGACAGGACTGTTGTTCCCGCCGGATGAAGTGTTATCCGAGCGCAAAGTCGTGATAGAAGAACGCCGTCAACGTACGGAAAATGATCCGCGCGCTTATTTTTACGAACAAATGCGCTCTGCTTTATTTGTCAATCATCCTTACGGCAACCCCGTTGTCGGATGGTTTCAGGAACTGGATTCGTTGAACCGCGCGAATGTGAAGCATTTTTATGAAACGCACTACGCTCCGAATAATGCCATTTTAATTGTGAGCGGTGATATCACGGCCAAAAAGCTAAAGCCGCTGGCAGACAAGATTTACGGTGTCATTCCACAACGCGCCGTTCCGGAACGCACATGGACGGACGTGCCGCCATTGCTGGCAGAGGGACGTTTGGTTTTGCATCATCCTTCCGTGCGCCAGCCCGTCGTCAGCCGCCTGTATCGCGTACCGTCTTACGGCATGAACAAGGATGAATCACTGGCGCTGCAGGTGCTGGAAAGTATCCTTGATGGTGGTGCGGCAACGCGGCTGTACAAGACATTGGTGGTAGAGCAAAAGATGGCCAGCAATGTTAGTTTGTCTTACCATGCGGGTGCGCTGTCATGGGGCACAGTTAATGTATCCATGACGCCCTCCGATGATGTTGCACCCGAAGATCTGGAATGGGCCTATGACAGTGTGCTGCGTGTTCTTGTCCGTGACGGCGTAACGGATGACGAAGTGCGCGCCGCCAAGAACCGTATGAAAGATCAGGCTATATTTGCCCGCGACAGCGTCATGGGACCGGCGATGATTTTCGGACAGGCATTGCTTTCCGGTGAAACGATTGATGACATCGAATTTTGGCCGAACAACATCGAAAAAGTGACAGCACAACAAATACAAGATGTTGCACGCAAATATCTAAACCCTGATGATTACGGCAGAATGCCCTACGTAACGGGTTACCTTCTGCCCCCGCAGCCAGAAACGGAGGCGTTAGCAGAATGAAAAACACACATCGCGCCGTTTTATATGCATTTGTAATGCTGGTTTTTGTCACGGGCTGTAAAGACTCGGTGGCAAAGGACCGGTTTTTAGACATACAGGAAGTCAAAAGCAAAAGCGGCATCACGGCATGGCTGGTGGAAGATCACAGCCTGCCCATCATCGCCATAAGGTTTGCCTTCCGGGGCGCGGGCGCTGCGGGTGATCCGCCAGACAAACAGGGACTAGCGCAACTGGCATCCAATACAATGGATGAAGGGGCCGCTGACATTGACAGCCAGACCTTCCAAAAAACCTTAACAGATAATTCCATCACGCTGTCTTTTGGTAGCGGACGGGATAATTTTAGCGGCACATTGCGCACATTGACCCGGACAAAGGACACGGCCTTTAACCTGTTGCAACTGGCGCTGACAAAACCGCGTTTCGATGCAGAGGCCGTAGGCCGCATGAAAGCATCCAATATTACACGCCTGCGCTCTTCGTTGACGAATCCGCAATGGATTGCCGCACGGATCATGAATGACGTTGCCTTCGCCGGTCACCCTTACGCACAAAATAGCGGCGGGACATTAACCAGCCTGCCCACCATCACGCCCGAGGATTTACGACATTTCGCAACAACACGGCTGGGGCGTGACAACCTTGTCGTAGCCGTCACAGGTGACATTGATGCAAAAGAACTGAGCACGATGATCGATGTCGTGTTCGGTGCCCTGCCGGAAAAATCATCTGTAGCGGATGTTGCTGATATATCGATACAGGGTGGCGGACAAACTGTCTTTTTTGAAAAAGATATCCCGCAGACCATTATCAAAATCATGCAGCCCGGCATCGGGCGCGACAACCCGGACTACCACACCTATCAAGCGATGAACTTTATTTTAGGCGGCAGTGGTTTTGGATCACGCCTCATGGAAGAAGTGCGCGAAAAGCGCGGATTGAGCTACGGTATATATTCCGGCCTTTACCTTCTGGATCATCTAAAAGCCCTGTCCATTTCCACATCAACGGAAAACAAAAGCGCCGGCGATGTTCTTGGTCTTACACGGCAGGAAATAGAAAAGATCATGAAAGAGCCGGTATCGGACACGGAATTAACCGATGCAAAATCGTATCTGATCGGCTCGATGCCGCTATCCCTGACATCATCGGGGAAAATCTCGGGCCTGATGCTGAGCTTGCAGCTTGATCGCTTGCCGATTGACTATCTTGATACCGTCGACCAAAAAATCAGCGCGGTTACCGTCAGCAAGGTACAGAATATAGCGCAAAAATACCTGCAGCCGGACAATCTGACGACCGTTCTTGTCGGCAAGCCTGAAGGAACGACACCGACAAAAACAGTCGATACATTGCCCAATGTTGAATAACAAACCCGCATGGCAGGCTTTGCAAAAGCATCACAAGACGTTGCAAAAAACACATATGCGCGATTTATTTGCGGCTGATCCGCAACGCACGGAAAAGTTCCATGCACAACATGAGGGCCTGTCCTTTAACTACGCACATCACTGTTCCACCGACCAGACAATGGAATTACTCTGCGACCTCGCGCGCGCCTGTGACGTTGAAAACGATCGCAACCGCATGTTTGCCGGTGACAATATAAACACCACCGAAAATCGTGCTGTTTTACACACAGCGCTGCGCCGCCCTGCAACAGATCAAGTGGAAGTAAACGGCGAAAACATCATGCCGTTCATTCACGACATCCTTGCAAAAATGAAATCAATAAGCACCGCCATCAATACAGGCGCCTGGGCAGGCCACACAGGGCAAGCGATCAAGAATGTAGTAAATATCGGCATTGGCGGTTCTGATCTGGGGCCCCGCATGGCGTGCGATGCTTTAAGTCATCTCGCGCATGAGGGTGTTTCCATGCATTTCGTATCCAATGTAGACGGCGCGCATATTCATCAAACGCTTGTACAGATGGACCCGGAAACGACATTATTTTTAGTGGCATCAAAGACCTTCACAACACAGGAAACGATGGCCAATGCTGCTGCCGCGCGCCAGTGGGTATTAGACAAGTTTAAAAACGAGGATGCCATCGCACGGCACTTTATTGCTCTGTCGACAAACGAAAAAGCGGCAATGGAATTTGGCATCGTGGCCGAGAATATTATTCCGTTCCGTGACTGGGTTGGCGGGCGTTACAGCTTGTGGTCGGCAATTGGCTTGCCGATATGTATTGCTGTCGGATTTGATAACTTTCGCAAATTGCTGAACGGCGCCTATGCGATGGACCAACATTTTCAAACGGCACCGCTGGAGCAAAATATGCCGGTACTGATGGCATTGCTCGGGATCTGGTACCGGAATTTCTGTGACGCACAGAACTATGCCATTTTACCTTATGCGCAAAATCTGCGGACACTGCCTGGCTGGTTACAGCAGCTCGACATGGAATCAAACGGCAAGGCTGTGAATCGGGACGGGCATGACATTGACTATGATACGGCCCCTGTCGTGTTCGGTGTCGCCGGCACAGATTGTCAGCATTCCTTTATGCAGATGATCCATCAAGGTACATCCATCATTCCTTGCGATTTCATCGGCACAAAAGAACCATCCGGCCCGCAGCCAGAACAACACAAGATGCTGACCGCCAATATGGAAGCACAAGCGCGGGCTTTGATGCAAGGGCGTGATTTAAAGGCATCAGACAACAATCCGCACAAAGTTTTTACAGGCAACCGCCCGTCAAACACCATCATGATGGAACGGCTGGATGCTTATCATCTCGGTATGTTGCTGGCGCTGTACGAACACAAAATATTTGTGCAAGGCGTTATCTGGAACATCAATAGCTTTGACCAGTGGGGTGTAGAGCTGGGAAAAATTATGGCGGCAGACATTTTAAAAGCAGCAAAAAATTAGTCGCCCTTTTCCTGTGCCAGCACATCTTTACGTGATAATTTCCCGATCATGGTTTTAGGCAGCGCTTCATTTCGTATTTCAAACCGGCGTGGCACTTCCATTGGTGATAGCTGATCCTTTAGAAAATCTCTCATGTCTTCAATGCTTAACTCACGATCTTCTTTGGGCTTGATCCATGCTTTTACAATTTCTCCGCGCCCGGCATCCGGCACCCCGGCAACAATGCATTCATCCACCGATGGATGCAGATAGATGGCTTCTTCTACATTGCGCGGATAAACATTATAACCGTTGGTAATGATCATATCCTTGATCCGATCAACGATATAAAAATACCCTTCCTTATCCATGATCGCCACATCACCTGTATATAACCGCCCGTCTTTTAAAACATCAGCGGTTTCATCAGTCTTGTTCCAGTAGCCTTCCATGATTTGTGGCCCGCGCGCGCATAATTCCCCACGCTCACCTTGTGCAACCGGTGTAACCTTGTCATCAGGGTCGATAATTTCAACAATCGTACCCGGCATAGGCAACCCGATAGAACCGGACTTGTTTTCACCAATCAGTGGATTAGCACAGACAATCGGCGATGATTCAGTCAACCCATAGCCCTCAACAACAACACAGCCCGTATTCTTTTCAAATGACTTTTTAACCTCCACCGGCAAGGGCGCGCCACCGGAAATACAATAACGCAATGACGTCAGATCAAAGTCCGACAGGCGCGTATGATTGTTGATGGCATTATAGATAGCCGGCACGGCCGGAAAATAATGCGGACGCTTCTTTGTAATTATTTTAAGCGTGTCATCCAGATCAAAACGCGGCAAAGCAATAATTTCAAAGGCACAGCGCACACTCAGATTCATAACAGCCGTCATGGCAAAAACATGAAAAAACGGCAACACACCCAGCATCCGTTCCTGCCCCGGCTTGTTACCAACAAACCACATAAAGGCTTGCTCCGTATTGGCGCTGACATTGGCGTGCGTCAACATCGCACCTTTAGGTGTCCCAGTCGTACCGCCTGTATACTGCAAAACAGCCACATCATTTTTCGGGTCGATATTAACATGTGCCGGTGTACCGGCATTGCTGATCATATTGTGAAACCAGACAACCCGTTCGGGCTGGTCAATTTTTGCCATCTCTTTTCTTTTGGCAATAGGAAACAAAATATTTTTAGGGAATGGCAAGATATCAGCAAAGCGGCAAACAATAAGTTTCTTCAAGCGCGTATCATGCAGCATTTCATCCATCTTGTCGTACAGCATCGCCAGATCAACCGTAACCATGAAATCAGTTTCACTATCTTCGATCTGGTGATGCAATTCACGCGTGGGATAAAGAGGGTTAAAATTTACCACCGTCCCGCCCGCACGCAACACAGCATAATAAGAGATCAGGAAATAAGGGGAGTTCGGCAGAAACAACCCCACTTTTGTGCCCTTTTTGATCCCCATCTGCTGCAGCCCGGCAGCCATACGATTTACAAGACTGCCGATTGCCGCCCAATTCCATTTTTTTCCCAAAAAATCAAAGGCGGGCCGGCTGCCATATTTTTCGCAGGTTTCATCCAGAATATCCGATACCGGACGCGCCGGAACGGACGCATCCCACTGAATCTCCTGCGGGTATGATTTCAACCAGGGCCAATCGTTTTTTACAGCGTCATCTGTCATGAAATTTTGCTCCCGCTTTCCGCTCTCGATTCTAATGGATCGGATACGGCATGACCATGGAAAACAACCGTGTATTGCCATATTGTATATCCATGAAAAAATTGTGAAATTGCTAGATTCCCCCTACAAGAAGGTGTATGACCGTTAATAAATGGTCACGATTGCATGCACCCATACACCGGGTCAGCGGCAAATCGGCAAAAAGTTAATGAGATAAAAAGACTGAGCAGGGTAGCAAAGACATTGGAAGTCAGTGAAATGGTTTTGGATGACAAAGATGAGATGAAATTGCTGAACGGCGATTCCATCAAGGTGCAGTTAAAGTGGTTCAACATCCCCAAGGGATTTGGTTTTGTGGTTCCCGACGGCACCGATATAGATGCTTTCCTTCACATCACGACGCTACAGCGCGCCGGCATTCGGGAGATTGGTGAAGGCGCTGTACTGCTCTGCCAACTTGAAAAAGGCCCGAAAGGGGCGCAAGTCCAAGAGATCGTTGAAATTATTGATAAGGGTGATAAAGCCGAACGGGTCAAAGCCGCACCGCACCTTCTTCCCAACGCGCCGCAACCGCCTGCTGCGCCCCCCCCGATGGAAGAAGAAAAATCAGTTTCCATGCAAGGCACCGTGAAATGGTACAAACCGGAAAAAGGATTTGGCTTTGTAACACCGGATGATGCCCAGAAAGATATTTTTGTGCATAAAAGCTGCCTCGAGAGCCACGGCTTGGATAACCTAGAACACGGCCTGCGCCTCTCCATGCGCGTTAAAATAGTGCCCAAAGGCCGCGAAGTCCTTGATTTTGAGATCATTCAGGACTAAACAAGGGTCTTGATTATTGTAATCTAACTTTAAAGGAGTCCCCCGATGCGTATCGGAATGGTAGGAACAGGCTATGTCGGCCTTGTATCTGGAACATGTTTTGCTGAATTCGGTATTGATGTTGCCTGCGTCGACAAGGATGCCAACAAGATTAAAGCGCTGAAAAAAGGGAATGTCCCGATTTTCGAACCCGGCCTTGAAAAGATGCTGGCACGGCAGATTGAAGGCAAGCGCATCACATTCACGACCGATACGGCCGATGTTGTAAAAGATTCAGATGCGGTCTTTATTGCCGTCGGCACACCGCCGCGCAAAACAGACGGGCATGCGGATCTGTCCTATGTTTATCAGGCTGCCAAAGAAATTGCGCAGCACCTAACCGGCTATACTGTTATCGTGACAAAATCCACAGTTCCCGTCGGCACGGCCAGCGAGGTCTATCGCATCATCCGCAAAGAGCGCCCTGATGCTGATTTTGATGTTGCTTCAAACCCGGAATTTCTGCGCGAAGGTGCGGCCGTCAATGATTTCATGCGCCCGGACCGAGTGGTCATCGGCACGACATCAGAACGCGCACAAAAAGTTTTGCGTGAAATTTACCGCCCGCTCTTCTTGAATGAAACACCGATTGTGTTCATGGCACGCGAAACAGCAGAAATCACCAAATACGCCGCCAATGCTTTTTTAGCAACCAAGATTACTTTCATTAATGAAATTGCCGATCTGTGCGAAAAGACCGGCGCAAACGTACAGGAAGTAGCAAAAGCCATTGGCCTTGATGGACGCATCGGTGGGAAATTCCTGCATGCCGGGCCGGGTTATGGCGGTTCATGCTTCCCCAAAGACACATTGGCACTAGCACAAACGGGGCAAAAATTTAATGCGCCACAACACATCGTTGAAACCGTTGTACAGGTGAATGCACAGCGACAAAAAGACATGGCAAGCCGGATCATTCAGGCTTGCGGTGGATCGGTAGAGGGTAAAAATATCGGCATTTTAGGCATTGCTTTCAAACCGAACACCGATGATGTGCGCGACGCGCCAAGCTTGACGATTATCCCGATTTTGCAAGAAGCCGGTGCGACAATATCAGCCTATGACCCTGAAGCGATGGAACAGGCAAAACAAAGCCTTGAGAAGGTTGACTGGAAAAGCGACCCCTATCAAGTAGCAGAAGGAACAGATGCACTGGTTATCGTGACAGAATGGAACGAGTTTCGAGCGCTGGACATGGAGCGCATCGGCGCATCTATGAATGTGCGCCGTCTGATTGACCTGCGCAATATCTACAAAACACAAGACATGGAAGATGCCGGGTTTGATTATCTGTCCATAGGACGGCCGGAAACAAAGCAGAAAAGCAACCCGGCATTACGGCGCGTCACCGGAAATTAATCAGCGCCCTCTTCTTCAGCCAGCGCCGCAAATGTTAGCGTTGTAATCGGCGTGCGCGGCGGCAGGAAAGAAAGTGTCTCTGCCGGTCTGTACGTATAATGCCGCACCATTGTCCCGGCTGTTCTTTCAACATCATCTGATACAAAGCGTTCAACAACACGCCGTTGCCCGCCTCCGAGATCAGTAAAGCTCAGAACATTCCCCGGCATATCCGGCGGCACTGTTCCCGCATCCATACTGCGCGTGGCAGTTTCAAGGCGCTGTTCCGGTTGATCGGGCGTAGAACGAAAAGATGGTTTATCACCATCAGCCAACATCGCCATGACATTCCCGGGAACACCCTTGCCGGTTTCATATTCGACAGCAACATTTGTTAATGCCGCTGCACCACCGATTGGCCCGCCATAAATGCCGCCGCCAATAATACGGGAGATCGGTTTTATATCATCGCCGGTTACATTGCGGTAAAGCTGATTAAGAAAGGGAATATGCTGCAACGGATTAATCATATCAACAAGATCACCGAAACCGAATTCCTGTTCCGATGAAGATGCCGGATCATCCTGCGCGGCATAAGACAGCGCGGACGCAAAAGGATCGGACACCGTCCCGGCAGTGGCCGCATCCAGATTGCCGGCAATTTCAGATTGTGCGTCATCATGACGACGCTCCCAAACCGGCATCGAACCCGCAGTGCGTTCCGTATCCTGCGTGCGATAACGCAACACAGCCCGCCCAGTATTCTGGCGGGGCATATGGCTCTGCGTATCTTGTACAAGCTCAAGCATGCCGGTTTTAAAGCTCCCTTCCCGCTTATATCTGCAATTTCAGGGCCAGATGCAATTCCTTATAAATCAAAGGCTTATACAAAAAACCGCCGCCTATTACCGGGCAAATTTTTCCAAAATTCATGCCGCGTCATATATACCTTCGTTCTCTGTGGTGATAATCTCTATGTGAATGTCGAATGCAAAGAAACAAATATTGTTAGCTGTAGAAGACGAGATCACGCGGGATGTGTTCCTGCAATTCTTCGACACACATTTTCCAAACGCCGTCAGTACATTTGATTCTGTCGCGGATGCCTGCCGCGCCGTAACAGAAAAAGACGATAATAATAACGATCATGATAGCGGTAACGATACGCCCGCTGTTTTGTTAACGGATATGTGCACGCCAAAATCAAAGACGGTACTCGAAAAAGCAAAACATGACACACCTTGGCTGCTGCCACTTTGTCTAGGTGGGAACACCGGTGAAAACATGAGCGACAATAGCGGAGAAAGAAATATTGTTTGCTTACCACTGCCTATCCATTTGGGAAATGTACTCACCCGCAGCATGCGGCACCTGATGCGCAAAACAACACTGAATGTGACAGTCGGCCCCTGGCTGCTTGTTCCGAATGAAGGACGCCTGAGCGCACAAGAAGATAGCGTTACAGATATTCGTTTGACTGAAAAGGAATGCGATATATTAGCATTGCTTCACTCTAGAAACGGCGTGGCTGTCGATCGACAGGAATTGCTGGATGATGTATGGGGCTATGCCGCCGATGTGGAAACGCACACGCTTGAAACACATATATACAGATTGCGCCAAAAGATTGAAACTGATCCGGCCAAGCCGCGCTACCTTTTAACCGATGGGTCGGGTTACCGTTTAGCACCTTAAGACAAGCAATTCAGAGAGCTTCAGCCACAGCATCAACAAGGCTTTGCAGGAAACTTTTGTTCCGACGGATATTGAGATCCGTTACCCCGCGCCCGGCTAAAACATCCAGATCAGCAACAAGGCGGTGAATAACGCGCTCTTCTTCTGCCGACAGTTTCAAGCTGCTCTCTGCGCTTTGCATGGCAGAGTTGGGATGTTGCGGCGGCTCTACAGCACGGGATCTGCCGCCATAAGCCTGCATGGCGCGCGCAGCTTGCGGAGAGGATGGCGCACGTGTCTGCGCCACACTACCGTCGCCTGGATCATCATCAATATCAATTTTTTCATTATTGGCATCAACCGATGTACCCAGCATACCTGAAAGAAAAACTTTAAGAGCCCTTACTGAAACAACTGTGCTGTCATCCCAAAGCGCGGAATCTTCTTCATCCTTGCCGTGCCCGTCTTTACGCTTGCGATCATCCTGCTTTTCCTCCCGGTGAATACCGAGATGCGTATCCGTGCTCTCTGTCCGGCGCGGCAGTGCTCTAAATATAGGATCAAGACGCGAATACATCGTTTAAATTTCCAGCTAAAATAATACAGCGTAGATACAGTTAATCTTTATAAAGATCAAGAATATTCTTGCTGGCATCCGTCACAAACCAGGGCGCAGAATACTCCCAGATTATTTTCTTTTTGTTTTTGGACCAAACAATCATGCTGCCAACCTCTACGCCCATCAACCACATTTCTTTTTTTTCTACTTTGATCGGCTTGCGCGTATCCACAGACAAAGGGCGAATAACAAGCTCAATCTCTCCTTCAAAACGTATATTCGCTACATTTGAACGCAAACCGACAGCACCATGGAGCTTTTTAAATTCTTCCGCCGTTAAATAAACTTTTGTAAAGCGATTGTAGTTTTCCGGCACCATCGCAACCCATGTGTTGCCAACCCGAAAAGGTATATAGTTTTCCGGCATGCCATCCAGATAGATCGTGGCGCGCTTTATAATACCATGTTCCGCATATATTGGATTCTTGCTTGCGAAGCTGTCTGTTTCCACATACACCCGCGATTTAATCGCAATCAGATCTTCGTCCGGGTGATAATTGTGAAAGCCCTGCTCGAGCCTCATGACATTCGATTGAAGGAAATCTTTTTTATCTATCGGCTTCACGTGCACAAAACTTTCGGATTCCGTCACCCACGGCCCGAAATCTGTTTTCACTTGACCCAGCTTATAAAAAGCAAAACCGACTTTCTCGGCCTCACTGAACTCTCCGTCCCCCAGAAAAGCGTGCGCGCTGCCTGCTATAAGGGCACTCAGAGCAAAGGCTGTGAATAAGAAGCGTAAAAACTTTATCATGGAAAATTCACCACAATCAATAAAACCGATCACATGTTATATTATGCCTCAGGATGGCAATAAACCAAAAACTTTCTGTTAACGGTGATGGAAAAAGAACAAGACGACAACGAAAACAATAACGAAGATGAGGCACTCTGGCATTATGTCACAAAGGACATAGAGCCATTGCCGCATGATCCGGGTGCGCCGCTGGTACCCGAAAAGCCATCCGATTCACCCGGTAAAGCCCGCAAAAGAAAAACAAAACCGGCAGCCCCGTCATCAACCCCATCATCAACCCTGCCGCCAGTTAGTGCGGCGCAAAAGAAAAGTGACCACCCACCCGGCATCGACAGGCGCACAGATGAAAAATTGAAGCGCGGGCAGATGACGATTGAGGCCCGTATAGACCTGCATGGCATGATCCGCACAGAAGCTCGGGCGGGGTTAAGCCGCTTTCTGGCCTCGTCCTGGCATCAAGGGCGGCGCTGTGTGCTGGTCATTACCGGTAAAGGACGGGACGGCGCGGGCGTATTGCGGACGGAAGTACCGCAATGGCTGCGTGAGGATGATCTGGCACACTTTATATTGCGTGCTTACCCAGCCAAGCCACAGCATGGTGGTAGCGGCGCGCTCTATGTCTTGTTGCGTAAAAAGAAGGATGATCGCTGAAATAGGGGCTGGATTCACACCCCGTTTCAGGCCATTCTCCCCCCTATGGGGGAGGCAGCAGCAAAAATGGTACCACAGGAGCAAGACGAGATTTTTCTGGTTGACGGATCAGGCTATATTTTCCGTGCTTTTTATGCTGTACCGCAAAGCCTGACAAACCCCGATGGGGTCCCGGTGGGTGCGGTCATGGGCTTCACCAGCATGCTGCTTAAACTTCTGACCGACATGCACGCGCCTTATATCGCGGTTATTTTCGATGCCGCCCGCAAAAATTTTCGCAACGACATTTATCCGGAATATAAAGCCAACCGCGATGAAACACCTGAAATCCTGATCCCGCAATTTCCGCTTATTCGGCAAGCAACGGAAGCTTTTGGTATTCCAGCTCTGGAGACTGAAGGGTTTGAAGCCGATGATTTGATTGCGACTTATGCGCGGCTGGCAACGGAAGCCGGCAAGAAAGTTACCATCGTCGGCAGTGACAAAGATTTGATGCAGCTGGTTAATGATGATGTGCGGATTTATGATCCGATGAAGGGGCGCTATATGGGCGCCGAAGATGTCATCGAAAAATTTGGCGTACCGCCAAACAAAGTAATCGATGTGCAGGCACTGGCCGGGGATTCATCCGATAACGTACCGGGTGTTCCGGGCATTGGCATTAAAACAGCGGCGCAGCTTATTACCGAATATGGCGACCTTGAAACATTGCTGGCGCGGGCCGGTGAAATAAAGCAAAACAAGCGGCGGGAAAAGCTAATTGAAAATACGGATCTGGCACGGATTTCAAAGAAGCTGGTGACGCTGGACGATCACGCAAAAGTGCCTATGGCGCTGGAGGATATGCGCGCACACGACCCGCACACACCGGCGCTGGCAGAATTTTTGCGGGCACAAGGGTTCCGGTCTTTGCTAACGCGCTTAAACGTCAAAGCCAACACAGCCGGATCAAACAGCAACACAGCAACGTCCGATATTAAGCCCGCAGCACACAATGACGACCAAGTGCTACCACCCACATCTCAGAATAAATACACACTTATTGATGACATGAAGGTCCTGCAAAAATGGATCGCGCGCGCCTATGAAACGGGCATACTGGCAATCGATACGGAGACAACCGGCCTCACACCGGCAAAAGCATCGCTTGTCGGCATTTCCTTGAGCACAGATATTGGTGCTGGCGCTTATATTCCGGTGGGACACGCAAGCGCGCAACAGGATTTACTGGGCGAAAAACAGGACGATATAAAGCAACTTAAATTAAAAGATGTGATTGCGGAACTTAAACCTGTCCTTGAAGATGACGGTGTTTTAAAGATCGGTCACAATATTAAATATGACTGGCAGATGTTGGCAGCACACGGCATTCATATGAATCCCTGTGATGACACAATGTTACTGTCCTATGTTCTGGACGGTGCGGAACATGGTCACGGCATGGACGAGCTGGCCGAGTTGTTTTGCGCTCATACAACAATTAAATATGCCGATGTCACCGGCAAAGGTAAAAACCAGATCGGATTCGCACAAGTACCGATCGACAAGGCAACCGATTATGCGGCAGAAGATGCGGAAATCACGCTGCGGCTTCATAAATATTTCAAACCGCGCCTGGCCCGCGAGCATATGGCCACTGTGTATGAGGATATAGAGCGCCCTCTTATTCCCATTATCGCGCAGATGGAAATGAATGGCGTCAAGGTTGACCCGGTTGTGCTGAAAAACATGTCACAGGAATTTGAGCAACGATTGATCGCACTGGAAGCGGACATTCATAAAGAAGCCGGCGGGCCGTTTAACGTAGCTTCGCCCAAGCAGGTTGGTGTGGTGTTATTCGACCAGATGGGTTTACAAGGCGGCAAAAAGACAAAAACAGGTGATTGGTCAACGGCCGCCAGTGTTCTTGAGGATCTGGCTGCGCAAGGGCATGAAATCGTCCAGAGAATTCTCGACTACAGACAGCTGGCAAAGTTGAAATCCACCTACACAGATGCGTTGCAGGAACAAATCAATCCCAAAACCGGGCGCGTGCACACATCATTTCATATGACCGGTACGAACACAGGACGCTTAGCCTCCAGCGACCCGAACATTCAAAACATCCCCATCCGCACCGAAGAAGGACGCAAAATTCGCGCTGCTTTTGTCGCAGAAAAAGGGCATGTGTTGTTATCCGTTGATTATTCGCAAGTGGAACTACGGCTGGCTGCGGCACTGGCCGATGTGGAAGCGCTGAAAAAAGCATTCACAGATCATATTGATGTTCATGCCCTGACAGCGTCACAAGTATTTGGCGTGCCGCTTGATGAGGTTACGCCGGAATTGCGACGACAGGCAAAGGCCGTAAATTTCGGCATTATCTATGGCATTTCCGGTTGGGGACTGGCGAAGCAATTAGGCTGTGATCCAGCTGATGCGAACGATTTCATTCGCCGCTATCTTGCCAAATTCAATGAAATTCAAAACTACATGGAAGCGAAAAAAGAAGAAGCGCGCAAACACGGCTTTATCAGCACGCTCTATGGCCGCAAATGCGTTATTCCTAACATTAACAGCAAAAAACAAAGCTGGCGTCTGGGCGCAGAGCGTCAAGCTATCAATGCACCATTGCAAGGCACAGCCGCCGATATCATGAAAATGGCAATGGCAAAAATGCCGCATGCGCTTGAGAAAGCGGGACTACATGCCAAAATGCTTTTGCAGGTACATGATGAATTATTGCTGGAAGTGCCTACAGATGAGCTGGACGCCACATCCGATCTGGTGCGTACGGTCATGCAAAATGTAGCCGATGTTGGTGTACCACTGGAAGCCGAAGCCGGTTCTGGCCCTAATTGGGCGGCGGCGCACTAGATTTTTTAAATTTCCCTGCTGCAAGAATTTTCCCGCTTACATTATCTTGCAAAAGCACGGCAAAGCCTTCCTGTGTTTCCGTCAGGGGCGCGGTGATAATTGTGCCTTGCTGGGTTTCAGGCCAAACCCCCAGATTGCGCGTAGCGCTGGCGATGTTCATATAAGTGATTTTCTGGCCCTTATTACGCCCTTCGGCAACAGTGATCTCATGCGGGCGGTCATACATTATCAAATGCAAAACAGCATTGCCGTTTATGACCGGTGATATTGTATCGGGCAGTGCGATGCGATATTCGTCTTCATTGTCAGTTGCGAACACATAAAGCGGCATTGTTGAAAGCTGTTCTGCTTTTTTAATCGCCGCAGAAACATCACCCATTTTATAACCGACCGTATCAATTTGCCCCTGCAGAACCATTTGAGGCGTATAAATCGGCCCCACACGCAACAAACTTTCATACCATGTTTGCCGTGCCGTACAGAAAGGCTGCGACAGGGCCCCTTGTTTCACATCAAAATAATCAATATGGCAGGCAATGCCAATGACATTGGGTTGTTGCACAAGGTCAGCAAGCAGGCGGTCCGCACGCGGACAGAAGATACAGGCCTGCGAGGAAAATAATTCAATCACCGTCGGACCATCGCCCGGAAAGATGGCAGGCGCCGCGACGGTTTCTGCCACAACAGCAGGAACCGGCATCGCAACGGCGGCTTCCTGTGCGGTGGCCGTTGATGGGGGCAGCAAAAGATAAAGCCACCCGAACAGGATTAAGTAAAACTTAAGGGCTCTCATAGTACAATATAAGCATATTCAAGGATTTAAGCATAGCGTGCCGCAAAGGCGGTCGGAGAGTGGATAGGCGCATGTCGTTACGAGCCAAGTTATTGACTTTATGTGCAATTTTAGTGTTGTGTAACGGCGCCCCCGCGTGGGCCGATGATCCGACACAACCACAAATAACCCCCGTGGCGACGCAAGCGACCGATCCGGTGCATGATTTAATCACCAGCCAAATGAATGCGATTCGTACACGTAACGCAGATTTAGCCTATGCCAACACAACGGACGGGTTTCACAAACACTATGATGATGCAAAAAACTTCCTGAGCCATATGCGTTTTGAGCAGCGTGTCCTTTATAACCACAAAGAATTCTCCTTCCTCGACCGTCACGAAATGGAAAGCGGCGGCGTGCTACAGAAGGTGCGCGTTAAGGATAGCTATGACAATGAGCCTGCAACCGTCATTTTCCACCTGCAACAGCAAGAAGACGGGCTATGGCTGATCGATTCATTTACCGTCCTTGATAGTGGCGGCGATGCCCGGCCCATCTAACCACCCGTATCTACCCCTGCATTTACCCCTTTTGCATTTCCCCTCATAAAGGCTATACATGAATATCTTGTTTTGAAGCTATCCATGGAGGCTGCTTTTATGAATCATAAGGATTTCCCCGTATCGTGGGATGAAATGCATCGTAATTCCAAAGCGCTGGCGTGGCGTCTGGTCGATAAGGGCCCGTGGAAGGGCATTGTTGCCGTTACACGCGGCGGCATGGTACCGGCCTGTATCGTGGCACGGGAGCTGGATGTGAAGATGGTCACAACATTTTGTATTTCCAGTTACGACCACAAGAATCAGCGCAGCGCAAAAATTCTACGCCAACCGGATGAAGCCGGAGACGGCACGGGCTGGATCGTGATTGATGATCTGGTCGATTCAGGAAACACATTCAAAGTCGCGCGCGAAGTTTTACCGCAAGCACATTATGCCTGCATCTACGCAAAACCAGATGGCGCAGAAACAACAGACACATTCATCACAGAAGTCAGTCAGGATACGTGGATTCATTTTCCGTGGGACCTGGAGGCACAATACAGTAAACCTATCGCCAATATCAAAGACGGATCATAGCTTTCAGACATGGCGCAAAGTTTTTTTATTCCAATCAGTAATGAACAGAGGGTGAGCGCCACTCTGAACAAGGCGTTGGGTACTGATGAAGAAGATAGCCCGGTAGAAGATAAAACACTGGTTATCATGGTGCACGGCTTTCCCGGTCACAAAAGCGCACAAAACGATATTTTCGGCGACATTGAATTTCAACTGACCCGCGACGGATTTCATACATTGCGTTTTGATTTTCGCGGGAGCGGTGAAAGCGATGGCAAAGCGGAAGATTTCACATTTGCATCTGCCGCCGAGGATATGAGCGCCATTATCGCGTGGGCACAGAGCTTTGGTTACACATCGTTTTTTTACATCGGTGAAGGGCTCGGTGCGATGCTGGCATTGGAGAGTTTAAATCCACATGTGCGGGGTGCGGTTATGTTGTGGCCGGCCTTTGATCCGCGCCTGACCAACATGAAGGCGGTATTGGACGCCGCAAAAACAGATGAGGCCAAAGCACAGGGCTATGTTGTATGGAAGGACACAAAGATTGGTTTGCCATTCATCGCAAACCTCAAATCCTTTAACCCTTTACGCAAATTACGGAGCCTGAGGATTCCACTTCTGATCCAGCAAGGTGCCGCGGATGAGGAAATTTCTCCGATGCAGATGGAGCTTTTACGGCGCCATGCCCGCAGCCTGCGGCGGATTGAGCTGACGACCTATGAAGGCGGCGGCCATGGTTTGCACCGGCTCAATGAGCGCCAGACCATGTTTTACCATATAAAACAGTTTTTAAAGCGCTACGGCTGAGCCCTTTATCCGTAAAAAATCCTTGCTTTTCAGTCCCTTTATCCTGTATAAAGCCCCGTTCGCATTAATAATTTGATGGACATACAGGTGCCCTGGCTAAAACGGCATGCCTCGGGGGCCGCACAATAACCCTTTGATATAGGAGAAGAAAATGCCGAAAATGAAAACAAAGAGCGCCGCTAAAAAGCGCTTTCGTACCACCGGGACCGGCAAGGTCAAGGCCAAGCAATCTCATATGCGTCACATGCAGATGAACAAGCCTAAATCCATGAAGCGCAAGGCACGCGGGGTTAATATCCTGAGCGAGCCTGATGCAAAAATCATTCGCGACAACTTCCTGCCCTACAGCCGGAAGACCAAGAATAAAGCGCCTAAAGCCAACACCGAAAAAGGAGGTGCATAATGCCACGTACCAAAGGGGGCGGCCATGAGCGTCGTCTGCACAAAAAAGTTTTAAAAGGGGCGAAGGGCCATTTTGGTCGTCGCAAGAACACGATCCGCGCGGGTAAGAACTCCGTCGAACGGGCACTGCAATATGCATATCGTGATCGCCGTACCAAAAAGCGTGATTTCCGCGCATTGTGGATTCAGCGTATTAACGCAGCATCACGCATGCACGGCATGACCTACAGCCAGTTCATTCACGGCCTGCACTTGACGGGCCTGGAGCTGGACCGCAAGGTTTTGGCCGCGATCGCCGTTGAAAGCCCGAAGGATTTCGCAGCGATTGCCAAGCAGGCATCGGATGCGCTGGCGAAAGCAAAGAAAACAGCATAATCCGCTTCGTTGTATAAGATTTAAAAAGCCCCCATTACGGGGGCTTTTTTATAAAGACGCGGCAATAAGATACGCACACGCCCGTATCAATTCCATGCCTATTACAAAAGCTGTTACAAAAGCTGTTACAAAAAAAGCCGCCTATGAATTCTCAAGGCGGCTTTAGGTCCCTGAACAGACAGGGGAATTTAAAATACGCTACGCTGCGGCTTCTTTTGCATCATCATCTGAATCAGGTGTTCCCGCATAACCGCTATCAACATCATCCGTTTTCAGGACACGTGTACGGCTAGATGTTTGATACGCCAGCTTGGCATGATCACCACAATAGGGAACGCCTGCCTCCGCCGTATAGCCACAAAACTTAAAATCAGGCTCCTTCGGATCACCGATCGGCCAACGACACATACGTGCCTGCAAATCAGCCATAGGAATGCCTTTAACTTTTATATCTTCTTCACGAATAACAACTTTTCGAGATGAAGCACGCGGTGCCGCCGGTTTCGCAGCGGGCGCCGGCTTTTTATTATTCTGTTGAATAGGAGAAATGCGGTTAGAAAGTTTCAGGCGGTGCGCCTTTCCGATAACAGCATTACGCGTAACATCTCCCAAAGCATTTGCGATTTCGGCAGCCGTTTTGCCTTCACCCCACAATTTGCGCAACAGCGCTACACGTTCGTCTGTCCAGCTCATATTCATTATCTCCCGTAAATAAAAACCCACACAAAGCCTCTTAAGAGGCCCAATCATTCGCACAACAAAATATCTGTATGGTTTGAACCTTATCAGGGGCCCTGTTCTCTGCCCAGTAGCGGCTTAAATTTTTCCGCCTTTATCCACAAAATTCAAATTCGTATTTTGCGTGCTGTTTTTTTAAAAGTGATGCACTTAAACACAATCAGGCGCCAAAATCCAGCCCCCAAATCTTGTAATGTTCGCTGTCTTCTGTCCAGTTTTCCTTTACCTTTACAAACAGATCAAGACGTACGCGCCGCTCAAAAATTGCTTCCATCTCTTTACGCGCCGCAATACCGATTTCTTTTATACTCGTGCCGCCCTTGCCAAGAATAATCGGCTTATGGCTTTCGCGCGCAACAAAAATAATCTGGCCGACTTGCAGACTATTATCATCACCCATCTCCCACTTTTCTGTTTCAACAGTCAGGGCATAGGGAAGTTCCTGATGCATTGTCTTGAATAATTTTTCACGCGTAATTTCCGCAGCCAACAAACGATCCGGCAGATCGCTTACCTGATCTTCCGGATACATCCATGGGCCTTCCGGCACGCGCTTAGCCAGTTCTTTCATCAGATCATCTGTGCCGTCTTTTTTCTCTGCCGAGATCATAAAGGTAGCCGCAAAAGGACAGGCACCAGCAAGCTCTTGCACCCTTGGTAACAGAGTTTGCGGGTTTATTTTATCAACCTTATTCATGACAAGGATAACGGGCCTGTCAGCGGCACCATCGGCCAGCTTCGTTATGATCGCGCGTGTATCTCGATCAATTTTTTTGCGTGATGCATCAACAACAAGAACAATAATATCTGCGTCATATTGTGATTGCCAGGCAGAGGCAACCATCGCGCGTTCCAACCGCTTTGCCGGCTCAAAAATTCCCGGCGTATCTACAAACACAAGCTGACTGTTACCGCACATACCGATACCACGCACCGGCATACGTGTTGTTTGAATTTTTGAAGAAACGATGGAAACCTTTGCGCCTGTCAGTGCATTCACCAATGTTGACTTGCCCGCGTTTGGCGCACCGATAACAGCAACAAATCCACTGCGGTTTTCACTCATTGTTTTTTTCCTTCAACTGTTTCAAGTAATCGGCTGGCCGCTTCTTTTTCTGCCGCCCGAATGGACGAACCTTGCGCGCCTTGTGGTGAAAAACCTTGCACACTGACTTGCATCTCAAAGACAGGGGCGTGATCCGGCCCTTCACGTTTTATAATTTCATAAACAGGCAGAGGCAAACCTTGCCCTTGTGCCCATTCCTGCAGAGCCGTTTTAGAGTCACGCGGTGGTTCCCGCATGACCGAAACGCGGTTACTCCATAGCTTTTCAATAGCCTTGTGACAGGCGGGCAAACCAGAATCAAGGTAAAGTGCGCCAATCAATGCTTCCAGCCCGTCAGCCAGAATATTATCATTATCAGCACCACCCGCAGCGCGCTCGGCATCTGATAATATCATAAATGCGCCGAGATCAATTTCCCGTGCTATTTCAGCCAGCGTTGATCCCTGCACCAATGCCGCATGCCGCTTAGCCAATCCGCCTTCATTTTCTGCCGTGAATGTTTCAAACAGGATTTGTGCCATAACCAACCCCAATACGCGGTCACCAAGAAATTCAAGGCGTTCGTAATTATCTGCAGCACCTGTACTGGAATGCGTCAGCGCCGCTTCAAGCCAGCGTACACCCGTAAAGCCGAGGCTCCATTTATCTTCAAGTTTTTTGCGTAGTTCTTCCGCCATTTTTATTCCACAGGCGGGCGTACAGGTTTAATCTTACGGAACAAGCGAGAGTACCGGATAGTCCATGGCCATTTCCAGACCTCGAACGGACCTGCGGTCCCATTGGTTGAAAAGAAAATAAAGGAGGCGCGGCCAACGATGTTCTGGACCGGAATAAAACCAACCAGATTTTTCACGCGACTATCCTGTGAATTATCACGGTTATCACCCATGGCAAAGTAATGCCCTTCAGGGACAACAAATTCCTCGGTATTATCAAGCGGACGGTTATCGTCTTCTTCGTATATTGAATGCATGATGCCCCCGGGCAATGTTTCAATATATTCAATCACAGTTGTGGGAATGCCCTCTTCATCAATACGGTGCAAACCTGCATGTTCTCTGGGGACCAGCCGCCGGTTGATATAAAGACGGCCATCGCTGACCCTGACGGTTTCCCCCGGCAGCGCGACAATACGTTTTATATAGTCGATCGATGTATTGGTCGGCAATTTGAATACAATGACATCACCGCGTTTGGGTTCACGCCCCCCGGACCAAATACGCCCTTCGATCGGTGCTAACCCAAATGGAAATGAATGACGCGAAAATCCGTAAGCCGGTTTAGAGACGAAAAGATAATCACCAACTTCCAGCGTCGGCTTCATCGAGCCGGACGGAATATTAAATGGCTCCAGAAAAAATGTACGGATCATCAACGCCAAAATAATAGCGACGGTGGCCGTTTTCAAAAATTCGATCCATTCCTCACGCGCATTCAGCGGCGGCTCATGGGCGTCTTCTTGTTCCGGCATTTTTCCTGTTTTTTCTTCTATCTTCATATCTTGCGTCATAAGGGCCTTTTGTAGACAATCAGGCCCTGCTTTACCAGCCCCGTTTTATGATTTTAAGGATTCAATTATTACAAAGGCTTTGGCGAGCGGTGGCTCATCGGTCAGGCTCAGGTGCAAAACAGCGTCCATACCGGCAGGGGTCGCCTTTTCAAGCTGTGCCTGTGCCCCGCCTGTCAGGACAATGGCGGGACGTCCGTTATCATCATTTACCACACTAATATCCTTCATATAGACGCCCTTGCTAAACCCTGTCCCCAGAGCCTTGGCGCACGCCTCTTTTGCCGCAAAGCGCTTTGCATAGGTCGCAATATGGGTGCCGGCTGCGCGCCGCCGCTCTGCCTTGGCAATTTCACTTTCCGTAAAACATCGGCGTACAAAGCGCTCGCCATGCCTTTCCAGAACTTTTTCCACACGGCGAATATCGATCAGATCCGAACCAATTCCAAGTATCATAATGGCGGCTTTCCTCTCTTGCGGCGTCTTTGGTGAATATAGGCAATTCTGAGCGCCCGTACAGGATAATATAGCAGCAGATAAAAAACCGGCCAGAATAAAGCGGCACACAAATAGCCTCCGACCGTCAGAGGTAATAATATTTTCAGAGGGTGATCCAGCATATAAGACAAGAAAGCGCGCGGATCATGATCCGCACTGGCAATGATCTCGTCATAGGGCAGCGCTGCAAAATCCTGAAGACCGAACAACATGCACACCCACATGCCCAGTTTATAGGCCGTGATAAAGATAACCGGATAGGTCCAGGGATTACCGGCAATCGTGCCCACCAGCCCCGCCACCAGATTGGCACGAATGAGCCACGAAAACGCCAGTGTCTGCAAAATATGCGTCCCCAGAAAAGGCGTGAATGACAAAGAAATCCCGGACGCAAGACCAGCTGTAATTTTATAGGTGGAGTCACCTGTACGAAATATACGGTGACGATAATAATGGAATGTGCGCATCCATCCCATTGTAGGCCAGAGCGCTTCTTTTATCTTTTTTAAGGCGCTTTGTTTTTGGCCTCTTTTAAATATGCTCATGATTTAATCAGCCTATATGGCTTGGTGGTTGTTCGTGTTTTTTTCCGGCGGCAACCACTTCATCAACATGCCACCGATTTGATCTTTACGCACAGGCTTGGAAATATAATCATCCATACCGGCTTCTATGCACAGCTCCCGGTCCCCTTGCATGGCATTTGCCGTCAGCGCAATCACAGGCATCCTGTTTTTTCCTAGATCTTTTTCTTGCGCCCGCAACAATCTTGTAGCCTCATACCCATCCATTTCCGGCATACGGCAATCCATAAAGATGAAATCAAAATCTGCCACCTTTACCGCCTCCAACACTTCACTACCCGTTTCAGCATAAGAAACATTGCAGCCATATTGCGTAAGCATTTCGCCCGCGATCATCTGGTTCGTGGGGTTATCCTCCGCCAACAAAACATTAACGCCATCAAATAACAAATCAGCGGGCAAGACAGCCTCCGGCTGATCTGTCTGAAGTGCCGACATCTGTTCCGGAGACGCTTTTTTCAACTTCAAAGTAACAAGAAATGATGTTCCCACGCCCAGCTCACTTTTCACCGAAATATGTCCGCCCATCACTTGTACAAGTTGGCGACATATTGTAAGGCCAAGGCCTGTGCCTGCATGACGGCGTGTCGTTGCTTCTTCTACTTGCGCAAACTTATCAAAGATTGCTTCAACCTTATCCGATGAAATACCAATACCCGTATCTTCAACTGAAATATTAATTAAATAAAAGCCGTCTGCATCCGCTCTACCTTCTACACGGATAACAATCCGTCCTTTTTCAGTAAACTTAATTGCATTACCGATAAGGTTAATAAGTACCTGACGGATACGACCGATATCTCCAATCACATAGCGCGGAATGCTTTCATCCCAGATTAAATCCATATCTACATTCTTTTTTACGCTCACAAACATAATGCTGCGCATTTCCTCACACACCAATCGCAAATCCAAAGGCGCGTTCACCAGCTCCATATGACCGGCTTCAATTTTTGAAATATCAAGTACATCATTGATAAGCTGCAGCAGTCCTTTTGCAGACTTATTAATAGTAGACAGATAGCTTTTCTGTTCCACGCTCAGAGTTGTTGATGTCATTAAATCAGCAGCACCAACAATACCATTCATGGGCGTGCGTATTTCATGGCTCATATTAGCCAGAAATTCCGACTTTGCATTATTTGCCGTTTCGGCACGCTCACGTGCGTCCTGAACATCTTGTGTGCGCTGATGAACTTTTGCTTCCAGATCAAGATTAGCATTAAACAACGTCAATTCAGCCTGACATCTACGCATAAAATTAATGTAATAAAGTATGTACGAGGCAACAGTCATAAACAACACGACAATACTAAGGAAAACGATCACATTGATCTTGTTTTGTATCCGATCCATACGCGCCTGGAGTAACGTATGCAGATGATCAACCACTTGCAGATAAAATCGCATTTCAGCTTCGATTAAACTAGTACCCAAATCAAATATACCAAAAGAACATAAGCTTGCGGAATCACCTTCCATGTATTGCTCGTAGCCCTCGGAAAAACCCTGATACGCAAACAGCTCTTCTTCTTTATAAGAATCAAGAGCAGCGCCAACAATTTCGTTATGACGCGCAAGAACACCCAGCGAACGAGAAAGCTTCCTATGCACCTGATTCATACGCACATAGCTAGCCGAAACAATAGATTGATTAATGGGCAATATAATATCTTCCCTTACACCACGTGTCATTTCAGCGGCTATAAGCCCGCTGGCCCGGCCACGCAATCGTCCTATTTCTTCCATTAGCTCAGGAATAATATTCGTAGACATGCTCACAAGGTAATGTGTATCAATCTCCGGATCAGTAATCAGATTGGAGCTATCACCTATATGCTGAATAAGATCGATCAGATCCAAAACAAGTCCTGTATAAGCAGCAAAGGCAGCCTCAGCTGATAAGTCACCTTCTTCTTTCTTAAGGGATTTAAAGTGCTCCCGGATCACGTTCCATTTTTCAGTCGTATCAAGCTTTTCACCCCAGACAAGATCTGCTTGGTCAACTGCTGAAATAAGCAAGCTGATATCAATATCTTCTGCGGCAAGGTGTTTGCCCATATCTTCATCGCCTTGCCGCCATGCGTAGTAACGACCACGATATTCCTGAGTTATTTTTGTCAGGCGCATGACTCTAGCCTGATATGTTGCGCCGTTTTGCTCCATACGAGCAAATGCAATTTGTTGCCGCCATTCCGTTATGGCGTAACTATTCAGCATAATGACAAGAGTCGTAAAAATGACGATTGCTGCCAGCATCAAGACCAGGGGTCCGTGTACGCGACGATCTCTTAGAATCTCAAAAAAAGTTGCGGCTCCATCAGAGTAGGCATCATCAGAATACAGCTTCACCCTGCCTTCTCCATTTTTGTTATCAGGATCTCCTCCGCAGAAACATAAGCCTCTTGCAATGCCGCCATATCTTTTTCAATTTCCAACCATTTATCAGCACCGCCATTAACCATGGTATCCGAAACGGCCTCTATGCTTTTTGCAATCGCCTCCATGCGCACAAGCCCCAGACTGGCGCTGGCAGACTTAAGAGGGTGCACAACGGATAACACAGTCTCTGCATCACGCTCGATCACAGCCTGATCAGCGCGCTTGATATAGTCAGTTGAATTTTTCAGGTACTTTTCTATCAAATCATTAAATTTAGCAGACATCATGTTCTTGATATTATCCATGATTTCAAAATCAATATCATCTTGCATTTTTATATCCTTCATATGCGGATCCAAAGTTTTTTACTATTAATAGCTACCGGCCGCGTGCGCGTTCAACACTGGCGATCTCCGGCGTAGCACGCAAAGCCGCAATAATATTATTAAGGTGCTTGGTGTCATTAACATAGACATCGATCGTCATATCCCAAAAATCAAGTGAACGGCTGCTGATTTTTAAATTTGTAATATTGCCTCCATTTTTGCCGATGACAGTAGACAAAGTACCCAGCGCACCGGGCGTATTACCAATTATAACTTCCATTCTGCCAACATGCGATTCCGGTGCATCCGGCCCCTCACCCCATGACACATCCAGCCAGCGTTCCGGTGTGTCGGAAAAGTTCTCCAGGGTATCACAATCAATTGTATGAATAGTGACGCCCTTACCCGTTGTAACGATGCCGACAATACGGTCGCCCGGCAACGGATGGCAACAGCGTGCAAAGTGCATAGCCATACCAGGAACAAGCCCTTTGATCGGCAGCGGTGTCTTTCCTTGATCTCCTTTTTTAGCTTGTGCCGCAGCTTGCTGCTCAACCTCTGCATCAGTCGGCTTTTTTGCTGTTTCAGTCTTATGCGCAGGGAAAATTGCGCGGAAGACATCACGGCCAACAATGTTACCCGCACCGATACCCGCATAAATATCATCCACGGCTTCAGAACGGAACTGGCTGATAATACCCTGCACGCCCTTTTCTGCGAAGTCATAGCCTTCTGCCTGATATATTTTTTGCAGCATAGCCTTACCGAGCGCAACATATTCACCACGTTGTTGCTGGCGTATATACCGGCGTATGTGCGAACGCGCCTTACCGGTAATTGCAAAGCGCTCCCATGTTGGTGAGGGGTTTTGATTTTTAGCTGTAATAATTTCTACTGAATCACCATTTGCCAGCTTTGTATTTAACGGTGCGATACGGCCATTTATTTTTGCGCCCACACATTTATCACCGACACCGGAATGAACAGCATAGGCAAAATCAATGGGGGTTGCGCCCGCCGGCAGTTCAATCAAGTCACCTTTCGGAGAAAAGACAAATACATTCTCCTGAAACAGTTCCAGCTTTGTATTTTCAAGAAAATCCTCCGGCTTTTGTTCTTGCTCAATAATATCAAGCAACTCTCGTAGCCAGCGATATTGTTTCAGATCTTTTATGTCAGTTGTTTTTTTACCGTCCTTATAAGCCCAGTGCGCCGCCACACCGAGATCGGCTTCTTCGTTCATTTCATGCGTGCGGAGCTGGACTTCAATACGATGGTTTTCCGGCCCGATAATCGTGGTATGCACGGACCTGTAACCGTTTGGCTTAGGCGTAGAAATATAGTCCTTAAATCGTCCCGGCACCGTAGGGTATTCGCTGTGAATAATACCCAGCGCGTGATAGCACTGCTCAACATTTTCAACAACGACACGAAATGCCATGATATCGGACAGTTGTTCAAAGGCAACGTTCTTGCGCTGCATCTTGCGCCAGATGGAATAGCGGGTTTTTTCCCGACCCGTAACATCGGCCGCAATGCCCGCTTCTTTCAACTGGCTTGTTAATTCCTTGATAATTGCCTTTACAACCTCATCACCTTCTTTCCGCAGGAAAGTAAGACGATTGGCAATACTCTCTCTGGCTTCCGTATTGAGCTCACTAAAGGAAAGATCTTCCAGCTCTTCCTTGATTTTATGCAGACCAATGCGCTCTGCCAAAGGCACATAAATTTCCAGCGTTTCGCGCGCAATACGACGTTTTTTGTCTTCTTTACTAAAATGTCGCAGCGTACGCATGTTATGCAAGCGATCCGCCAACTTGACCAACAGAACACGAATATCTTCCGACATTGCCAGCACCAGCTTGCGGAAATTCTCAGCCTGCTTACCCTCTACGGTCTGGCTTTCAATCTTGGTCAATTTGGAAACACCATTAACGAGGCTGGCAACTTCCTTGCCGAAGATCTTCTCCAGATCCTCAAAGGTCGCCGGTGTGTCTTCCAGCGTATCGTGCAAAATAGCCGTTACGATTGTCGCCGTATCCATACGCATATCTGCCAATATACTGGCCACTTCAAGCGGGTGCGTATAATAGGGCTCACCGGAAGCACGTGTTTGCCCTTCATGCATCTTCCGCGCGAAATCCACGGCAGCATTAACCGGCTCCGGAATAACGTCCGGATTATAGATCCTAATTTGCGATATCAGTGCTTCAGCTTCTGTCATGTATATATGTAGGCTCCGTACCTATATTATTCACAGATTCTGCGTATAAAGAAGCCATAAAAAAAACTGGCCCCGACTTACGCCGGAGACCAGTCTCTCATATTCTAAGCTCGAAAACTGTTAAATTTCGCTTTCCGCGCCGCCACCGCCAGCCAGATCACTCAAACCAGGCTCAGTGCTGCTTATATCAGCGCTGCTGCTATCACTATCACCGTCATCGATATCAGCAAATTCTTCCATGCCCTGAGCGGCACGCTGGGCGGCTATAGCGCTCCATTGTTCTTCACTATCCGCATCATCAATAACATCCTCTGTATCATCCATTTCAATGACACGCTGGTTATTCTTGATCAGCTCTTCTTTCAAATCGGGTGCCGTGATTTTATCTTCTGCGATCTCGCGCAGGGCAACAACCGGGTTTTTATCATTATCGCGGTCCAGCAACAAAGCTGCACCAGACCCGATTTTACGAGCACGCTGGGCAGCCAGCATGACCAGTTCAAACCGGTTTTCTACTTTTTCAATACAATCCTCGACGGTAACGCGGGCCATGTCTTCCCTCATCTTGTTACAAATATGCTTACGGGCAGCCTTTATAGGCCGCCCGCAGCAAAAACGCAAGAGTTTTCAATAGGAATTTACAGCACAATCAAGCGTGTGCGGCCTCTCTATCTTTCTCAACTTCCGGGTCCCGCAGAACATAACCGCGCCCCCAGACAGTTTCGATATAGTTATCACCGGTAACCTGCTGGATTTTTTTACGCAGCTTGCAGATGAAAACATCAATAATTTTCATTTCCGGCTCGTCCATACCGCCATAAAGGTGGTTCAGGAACATTTCCTTGGTCAGGGTCGAGCCCTTACGCAAGGCCAGAAGTTCCAGAATCCCGTATTCTTTACCCGTTAAATGTATTGGCTTGCCGGCAGCTTCCACCGTACGGCTTTCCAGATTAATCTTTACCTTGCCGACAGCGATTTCGCTTTGGGCGTGGCCCTGCGAACGGCGCACAATGGCTTGGATCCGGGCCATCAATTCACGCTTGTCAAACGGCTTGGTCAGATAATCATCCGCTCCAAAACCCAGTCCTTTCAATTTGTTATCAAGCTCAGACAAACCGGAGAGGATCAGGATGGGGGTGTTGATCTTGGCAGCACGCAGGCGCTTGAGCACTTCGTATCCGTCCATATCAGGCAGCATAAGATCGAGAATGATGATGTCATATTCGTAAATCTTGCCAATTTCGAGGCCATCTTCGCCCAAATCGGTAATATCAACGATATAACCCTCGCTTTTGAGCATCATTTCAATGCTTTTGGCGGTCGAACTGTCGTCTTCTACAAGCAGCACACGCATGATTATTTCCTTTGTATGGTGATTAAGCTTCGTTAATGACTATTTTAACAAAGATTAACAAGCTTAACAACTAGCTAATGAGCAGATTACAAATTAATGATATAATAGAGGGACTTAGGATTTCCGTATATCAACTGAAAAGAGCTGCTTTTATTAACCATGGACCGTCTTGCCGAACAGGCCAAAACAGCCATTAACATGATCGCCGACCATGAAATCCATGGCCGAGTGAAGAAGATTTTGGGCTTGCTGGTGGAAATAGCCGGTTTTGGCGAATCTCTTTCGATCGGAGCGCATGTCCATCTGCGCCCGCCAGGCGGACAGGTTATACCGTGCGAGGTCGTGGGATTTCGTGATGGGCATGCCTTATTAATGCCTTTTGGCTTACTGGAAGGTGTGGGACTGGGATGTCCGGCTGTCATCCAGCAAAGCAAACCTGTGATTACGCCTTGCGATGGCTGGCTTGGGCGGGTCATTGACGGCATGGGACGCCCCATTGACGGCAAGGGCCCATTACGCCAAGGCGGTCATCCCGTGCCGCTACGCAATACGCCGCCGCCGCCGCATTCACGTCAACGCATGGGCACACAACTTGATCTGGGTGTGCGAGCCGTCAATACATTCCTCGCGACATGCAACGGTCAAAGGATGGGGATTTTTTCCGGCTCGGGCGTTGGTAAATCCGTTTTGCTGTCGATGATGGCGCGCTATACGGAAGCCGATGTGTCTGTGATCGGACTTGTTGGCGAACGCGGACGCGAAGTACAGGATTTTCTAGAGGATGATCTGGGCGAAGAGGGACTGAAGCGATCCGTGGTAATTGTTGCCACAGGAGACGAGCCCGCCCTGATGCGGCGGCAGGCGGCCTATACGACGCTGGCTGTATCCGAACATTTTCGCAATCAAGGGCGGCAGGTTTTATGCCTGATCGATTCCGTGACGCGCTTTGCCATGGCGCAACGTGAAATCGGTTTATCCGCCGGCGAGCCGCCAACATCAAAGGGCTATCCGCCAACAACATTCGGTGAGTTATCACGACTGCTGGAACGCGCAGGGCCCGGCGGGAAAGATCAGGGCTCCATTACCGGTCTGTTTGCGGTTCTGGTTGAGGGTGATGATGTAAACGAGCCGATATCCGATGCCGTGCGCGGCATTGTCGATGGCCACATTGTCATGGAACGCGCCATTGCCGATCGCGGGCGTTTCCCGGCGATCAATGTTTTGAAATCCGTATCACGTTCCATGCCCAAAGCTTTAAGTGATGAGCGCAATGCGATCTTGCGCAAGGCCAAGCAAATCGTTTCCAGTTATGAAGACATGGCGGAACTTATTCGTCTGGGTGCTTACCGCAAAGGCAGCGACCCGAAAGTGGATGAAGCCATTAAAATATACCCGCAAATTGAAGAGTTCCTGACCCAGAACAAAGATGACAACACAAACATCGATGAAAGCTTTGAACGTCTGGCAAAAATCATTGGTATGAACAATGGCTAATCTCGAGCCGCTTATAAAATACCGCAAGCACGGCGTTGACGAAAAGCGCCGCTTTCTGGCACAGCTTTACCGCGAAGCCGAACAAATCGAACGCCAGAAACAAGCAGTTGCCAACCAGATGGAACGGGAAATTGAGCTGGCGAAAGAGATGGGCTCCACGGACGCGCAAGCCTTTTTGAATAAATACCTTGAAGGAGCGCGCCGAAAAATACAGGCACTGGATGTATCACTCAAAAAAATGGATGCCCGCATTGCCGCCGCGCAAGAAGATATGCGTGCCGTTTTTGCCGAAATGAAAAAAGTAGAAATCATCCAGCATAACCGTGAGGCCCGCGCCGTCGCCGCACAAAAAAAGAAAGACGATCAGGAACTGGATGAGGTTGCAATTGACCAGTACCAAAGAAAATTAAAAGAAGACGATTAGCGACCGCACTTTATTGACCTCGCCGGACTTATCAGCTTTAAAAAAACTTATCACCTTCGCACAGATGACCACCATTCAGCGCCGCCGCAATATCCATGGCCTTGGCATTGTCAGGCTGTATTTTTAAAATTTTGAGCGCCGTATCATCGCCGCAGGCAATATGACCGGCACGGTCAACAATTGTCCCCGGTGGCTCAGTCAGTGTCTCATCATGTGCTTCTGCAGCCAAAATTTTAAAACGCCTGTCATTTGCCGTTATCGTCCATACACCCGGCCAGGGACTAAGCGCCCGTATTTGCCTGTCGATCTCAGCCGCTGTCTGCGTCCAGTTTACACGCCCGTCTTCTTTTTTAAGAAGCGGCGCATAAGTACTGTCGTCACTATTTTGCGGAGTTGATTCAAGCTTCTTGTTTTTTGCCAGACTTTCAATGACATCAACAATCATCACGCCGCCCAGCGCAGACAGCTCATCATGCAGGCTTTTTGTTGTTGTCACAGGACGGATAGACACAGCACGCTTTTCAATCATCGCGCCGGTATCAAGCCCCGCATCCATCTGCATAATGGTAATACCGCTTTCATGATCACCCTTCCAGATCGCATGCTGGATCGGCGAAGCGCCCCGCCAACGCGGCAACAATGAAGCATGAATGTTCAAACAACCGTAACGCGGCGCATCCAGCACGGCTTGCGGCAGGATCAATCCATAAGCCGCCACAACAGCAACATCGGCATGATGAGCAGCAAACAGCGCTTGCTCTTTCTCATCCTTTTTCAGGCTTTTGGGCGTATAGACAGGGATTTTATGTACTTCTGCAACAAGATGAACAGGTGAAGGCTGCACATGCTGGCCCCGGCCTTTCGGGCGTGGCGGCTGCGTATACACAGCCACGATTTCATGCCCAGCATCAATCAGCATTTCCAGCGCCGGCACAGAAAAGTCAGGCGTACCCATGAAAACAATCTTCATATGGCTACCCGCAACACCGTTTCCTGCAACTCACGAAGCCCGTCCTTTTTTTCTGCGCTTGTGAAATAAACGGATGGATGACCCGCCGCAAATTCCTTCAATTCTTCTTCAATGTCTGCTTTGATACTTTTGCGTTCTGCTGCCTTTGCTTTATCCGTTTTCGTCAAAACAATCCGGTATGGCATAGCGCACTCATCCAGAATTTTCATCATATCCCGATCGCTGTCTTTCAAACCATGACGAGCATCCACCAGAACAAACACACAGCGCAAGGTTTCGCGACCCTGCAAATAAGAGAAGATAAGGTCGTACCATTCCTGCTTTTTTTGTTTTGACACACGGGCAAATCCATATCCCGGCATATCAACCAAAACAAAACGGTCACTGATATTGAAAAAATTAAGCTGCTGCGTGCGCCCCGGCGTACGGGACGTGCGCGCCAAAGCCCGGCGGTTTGTCAGAGCATTAATCAGCGATGATTTCCCAACATTAGAGCGCCCCGCGAAAGCAATCTCCGGCAGCGTTGGCCCCGGCATCTGCCCGGGATTCATGACCCCGGCAATAAAATCGCATGCGCCGGCAAACGGGTCTCCTCGGCCACTCATTTTCGTCCCTTGCCCTTCTTGCGCTTAGGCGCTGATACTTCTTTTGTATCTTTTTCTACCGGGACATCTCCTTCACCGAAGAGCGCTTCTTCCACTTGCTCTTCAATCACTTCGAGGCCGGGATGAACAACGGGGCCTTCTGCGACCATCTCCGCCATTTTCTTTTCCTCCTCTCCGCGATTGAACAAATAGACCGGCACACCCATGGAGCGCATGATGATATATTGCTGCAAAACCGAAAGCGCACTACTGAACGTCCAGTAGATAACCAGACCGGCCGCAAATTTCGCCATGATAAATGTCATGAAAAACGGCATGTAGTTAATCATCATTGCTTGTGTTGCATCTTGCGGCGGCGGGTTCATTTGCCGCTGGACCAGCATAGTTGCCAGCATCAGACACGGCCACGCACCGATCATCAAAATTGAGGGAGGATCCCACGGAATCAAACCGAAAGCATTGAAAATTGTAGTGGGATCTTGCGCCGACAAGTCACTAACCCAGCCAAAGAACGGCGCATGACGCATCTCGATAGAAATCGAAAGCACTTTATACAAAGCAAAGAAAATCGGTATCTGAATAAGAATAGGAAAACACCCAGACAAAGGATTCACTTTTTCTTTTTCGTACAGCTTGACCAGCTCCTCCTGAAGCTTTTCTTTTTCAGTGCCATATTTATCGCGCAGTTCCTTCATCTGCGGCGCGACCTGTTTCAGCTTGGCAAAGGAACGATATGATTTATTCGCCAGCGGGAAAACGCACAGCCGCACCATGATTGTCAGCATTATAATAGCAATGCCGAAATTGCCGCTGATCCCGGCCAGGAATTCAAGCATGTAGTAAAATGGTACCGTTAGAAAATAATACAGACCAAAATCCACAGTCAGATCAAAATGCTCTACCGGAATTGCCGCAGCATAATCGTTTAACAATTGCAGGTTTTTTGCACCGGCAAACAAGTGCGTTTTTGTTTCAACGCTCTTGCCGGGTGCAATATCCATCCCCGCGCCTACAAAATCAGACTGGAATTTCGCACGACCATTTTCACCCTCAGGCGCTGTATAGACAAAACGGAACGTCTTGAGTTTCTGTTGTTCAGGGATCAAACCAGTAAACCAATATTTCTCCGAAATCCCTATCCAGCCTGTACCGGATTTGATTTCTTCCAATGGTTTTTTATGCATCTTACGGAATGAATGCTCATAAAGCTCGCCGCCGATATAACCGATTGGCCCCATATGAGCGATCCGGCCCTGTGTATCAAAATCTTCCGGCAGGTCATGCTCTGCTGTCAACGCAAAGGGGTACAAGATAACATTCTTCCCTCCCTTATTCGCAACGCGCTGTGTGACCGTGAACATGTAATTGTCATCAAGTTCATACGTGCGTTCAAAACGCAGGCCTTGTCCATTATCCCAGATAAGCGACACCGGATGCCCCGGCCCCAGAGCTTTATTTCCCTTCACGCGCCACAATGTTTCCGCATCGGGTAAACGGGTTTGTTCATCAGCGCCGACCCAGCCAAACTCAGCATATTTCGGATATTCGCTACCTGATGGAGAAAACAGAACTACATTTTCATTATTCTCAAGTGTCTTGTAATAGTGCTTGAGCAAAAGGTCATCAATCCGCCCCCCTTTCAAAGACAAAGAGCCGGCAACAACATCATTGTCGATTTTTACGCGCGGCGCTTCAGCGATGACAGCAGAACGCGGACGTTTTGTAATCTCCGCAATAGTGGGATCCAAAGATGGATTACCCAGCGCGGCCTGCTCCATGGCGGCTTCCTGCGCGGCGGCGGCGCGCTCCAGATTAGGTTTGAGCACCAGCTGGTCATAGGCCGTCCACACCATCAGCGACAAAACCATAAAAATTATCAGGTTACGCGTATCTTCCGGGTGCTTTTCGTTCGGGTCTTGCCACGTCATAGGAGTTTATCCTTACTGTATTTTTTGCCAGAGTTAATTGTAGCGCCTGTATAGCGGATGACATCACGCCATGCAAACCGTTCCGGTACGGGATCACACCCACAAGAACCCGTCCAAGGCTGGCAGCGTATTATGCGCCGGAAAGCCAAATAGCCTCCTTTGAAGATACCGTGCCGCGTCAGTGCCTCCGCAGCATAAGCCGAACAGGTCGGGTAAAAGCGGCAGGACGGCCCCAGCCAAGGCGATATAAGCTTTCTGTATAGCAAGATAGGAAGCACAAAGAGCTTTCTCATACCGGCTTTTTCCCTTCCTGTGTATCAATACCAAGCTTTTCCAGACACCAGCGCAAGTCGGTTTTTAGCTGCTCGTGGGTACGGGTTGCCGTCCCCGTCCGTCCGATAAGCGCTATATCGAGACTGCTATTTGCATAAAGAGGCAGGGCATCACGTGCCACCGCCCGCAAACGGCGGCGGATACGATTTCTGATGACGGCTGATTTACTTACTCTTTTGCTTACAGTCAGGCCAAAACGAAGCATATTCTGGTCATTTTCAGCAATTTCGACCGCCAATCCCCTGGCCGTCCATCGCTTACCTGCTTTTTGAAGACGCAAAAACTCGGCCCGGCTACGCAGGCGTCCTAAATTCTGAATATCTGTTTTGCTGGCTTGCATGCGGGTTCCCGCCCGCCGTTTCTGGAATAAGCTCTAGGCGCTCAAGCGCTTGCGGCCCTTGGCACGGCGCCGAGCAATGACCAGACGGCCGTTTTTGGTTGCCATGCGGCTCCGAAAGCCATGGCGGCGCTTGCGAACCAGGCGGCTTGGTTGATATGTACGTTTCATGTCTGCTCGCTCCGTCTTCTAAAAATAGTCCCAAATCCTTTAAAGAGCGGGTTTTATAGCTGCTGCCCGATGTTTTGTCAATCATTAAGCACCCGACAATCTTAATAATTGCAAAATTTCCTTTGACGAAAGGCTGTTAACATCATAAGTTTCCTGATAAAACTAGATTTACTGTTACATCCTTACAATAGAGATAAGAGGCTGCTTATGTATATTGACGACAAATGGAATCCGGTTACGGGGACAGAACTGGACGGCTTTTTAGAGCAGGTAGCTCCGATTGACGGCAAGTACAAAACATCAGCCCAGACAGCAAAAGTCGACTGGCGCGCGCTCCCTTTTTACGAACGGGTGGTCTTGATCCGCGTTCGGGATGAAAGCTGGACCCCCAAAAACCTGAATATCTATTATCTAGCACTGGATGGCGCGCTATTCCGCCTGAACGGCACATCACCGCCAATTCATGAAGTGAATGCCAAGGCGCCGGTTAAGCTGGATGAGAACAATATCATCGAATATTTACGCTTTTTCTGCTTTTTCGTACGCGGCGAAGAAGGTCCGTTCCTGATTGCCGAAGATATGGACGACCCTTATATGCCGGAAGGAATGGACGATCAGACCCGTGCCGCCGTCGAAGGCACGATCCGCGCAGCCAGCTATGAAGGCAAGAACGAAAAAGGCTTTTACCTGTGTGATGGCGTGGTGTTTTATTCTAACGCTTTGTTTATCGCTAACTTCGCGGTACAGCCCGGCGGCATGATCGAAATGCTGGATGATGACCCCATCGCAACCAACCTGTCCGTACGGGTTGACGCGCCGATCGCCTGAGCGATTCCGTATTCTGAAAAATAATAACGGAAAAATTAAGAAAAAAGCCTTTTCCTTCAATGACTTTTGCTTGACGACACGCGCCTGTTGCGGCATTCTGAGGCTGTTATCATTTTAAGGGAGCGGAACATGACAAAATCCGAATTAATTCAGCGCCTTGCGGAACGTAATCCGCATCTGTATATGCGCGACGTAGAAAAAATAGTTGATACGATTTTTGAAGAAATCACAAAAGCGCTCGCTAATGGTGATCGTGTGGAGCTGCGCGGTTTCGGTGCCTTCTCCGTAAAGGAACGTAATTCGCGTATGGGTCGTAACCCGCGCACAGGCGAAAGTGTGTTTGTTGAATCAAAACGCCTGCCATTCTTTAAGACCGGCAAGGCATTGCGCGAACACCTCAATGGCACAGGCGGTGAATATAAAAGTGGCGGCGACGCCAATGACGGCTTGTAATTTTTAGATACAAAGAAAGCGGGAGGGTGTCTTCATGATGGCCCTGCTACGTTGGATATTCGGCTGTATTCTCACTCTTATTGTTGTCGCTTTTGCGCTGGCTAACAGGCAGTCAGTTGATCTTGTGTGGAATCCAATAAGCGTTCCCGTCATTATGCCCTTATTCCTGCCCGTTTTGATTGCAATGGCTATCGGGTTTTTATCCGGCGGATTAATAGTCTGGCTGAACGCGGCGCCGGCTCGTCGAGAGTCACGCCGCCAGAGCAAGGCCATCCGTGCACTGGAAAAGCAGCTAGATAAAAATGCCCCCAAAAGTAAAAAGAGCAATAAACAAGTAGACCTCCCCATTGCCTCATAACTTGCGATTCGTTACGCAAACTCCCTTTATCTGCTGGTAAAACTGATCTAGGATAAGGCAGTTTTTCAATACAGGGGAGGAAATGAACATGTCCAAAATCAAAGTCAAAAATCCAGTCATCGAAATCGACGGTGACGAAATGACACGTATCATCTGGCAATGGATCCGGGACCGGATGATTTTGCCTTATCTGGATATCGATCTTCATTACTATGATCTGTCGATTGAAAACCGCGACAAGACTGACGATCAGATTACAATTGACGCTGCCAATGCGATCAAAGAACACGGCGTTGGTGTAAAATGCGCGACAATCACACCGGACGAAGCACGGGTAACAGAATTTAATCTGAAGAAGATGTGGCGCTCACCAAACGGAACAATTCGTAATATCCTGAACGGCACAGTGTTTCGTGAACCTATTATTTGTAGCAACGTACCGCGCTACGTACCAGGCTGGACAAAACCGATCGTTATTGGCCGTCATGCTTTTGGTGATCAGTACAAAGCAACGGACTTTAAAATAAACAAGCCCGGCAAGCTGACCATGCGTTTTGAACCGACAGACGGCAGCGCTGCGGAAGAATATGAAGTATTTGACTTCCCGACATCCGGTGTTGCCATGGGGATGTACAACCTTGATAAATCAATCGAAGGATTTGCGCGGTCCTGTTTCAATTATGCGTTGGAACGTGGCTGGCCCGCCTATATGTCGACCAAAAATACAATCCTGAAACAATATGACGGGCGCTTTATCGAGATTTTTGCAGATATCTACGAAAAGGAATTCAAAGCGGAGTTCGAGAAAAAGGAGATCTGGTACGAGCATCGCTTGATCGACGACATGGTAGCGCAAGCTATCAAATCGAATGGCGGCTTTGTCTGGGCCTGTAAAAACTATGACGGTGACGTGCAGTCCGATGTCGTCGCGCAAGGGTTTGGATCGCTGGGATTAATGACATCTGTATTACTAACCCCGGACGGCAAATGCGTTGAAGCGGAAGCTGCACACGGCACGGTCACCCGCCATTACCGCGAATATCAAAAAGGAAACAAGACATCAACAAACCCGATTGCTTCGATTTTTGCATGGACGCGCGGCCTGAAATATCGTGGTGCCTTTGATAGCACACCGGATGTTGTCGCATTTGCAGAAAATCTGGAACGCGTTTGTATTGAAACGGTTGAAGCCGGTCACATGACCAAAGACTTGGCTTTACTGGTCGGTAAGGATCAAAAATTCCTGACAACCGAGGAGTTTATGGACAAAATCGTTCAGGGCCTTGAAACAAGAATGAAAAAAGCAGCATGAAGCACCTCCTTCTTTTTGCTGTTCTTTGCACTCTGGGCCCGCAAGCGGCACAGGCCAAAGATTCACCTCAAAAAGAAGATATGCAACAAGAAAAAACACTAGAAAAACCAGATCCTGCTGAGGATGATGCCGCAAAAGAAGCGGCAGTACCTTCCTCAAAGGCTATTTCATCAAAGCCATACAAAGATAACTTTATTGGTGAGATGAAGGAACATGTGGCCGCCTACGAGGATACGCTGGTACAGCTTGCCCGCGACAATGATCTTGGGTATGTCGAAATGCGCGCTGCCAATCCGAATCTAGACCCTTGGATACCGGGCAAGGGAACAACCGTTTTATTGCCAACCATGCAGATTTTACCGGATGCACCGCGCAAAGGTATCGTTATCAACCTACCGGAGATGCGGCTTTACTACTACGACAAGGAAACAGACACGCCTGTATCATTCCCATTGGGTGTCGGGCGCGAAGGACTATCAACACCGCTTGGCACAACTCATATACGCGATA
>Ga0055584_100000245_pt1 | contig 51302 bp, 30 predicted proteins | sample OSDHelmetaG_FD_58716 | JGI IMG/M metagenome (GOLD analysis project Ga0055584, IMG submission 58716) | Pelagic marine sediment microbial communities from the LTER site Helgoland, North Sea, for post-phytoplankton bloom and carbon turnover... | ecosystem: Environmental > Aquatic > Marine >... | reverse complement strand
ATGGATTTCGAGTGACGGATTGTCCGTAGAAAAGGATACGTACACGATTGCGTTTTTCCGTTGAGCTTGTTGCCAGCAGTGTCATTGTGCGCTGAATCTTAGCGCCGAAAGTAACTGGTTTACCGGCGGGTTCCGCCTTCGCGAATTTTGAGGTTCTCTGTGCGTTCAGGTCAGGGCTGAAAGCGGTAAGAGCAATAGACAGGATCAGCGCTGACTTTAGGAGAGATACAGAACTGAAATTGTTGGTGAATGAAGTCATTTGGGAGCGTAATTCCGGAATATTTGGCTGAGAAGTCTTTCCATCCAGTCTATTTGATTCGGGCGCTAGAACGCAAGGTTGGGTGCGTGTGGAATTATGTTCTCAAGGGAGGAGTACGGAAAGTAGCTTAATCAATCGCTACATAGATTTCCTGAGTTTGGTCCTACTCGTCCCTGGACATCTCAGCAACTCATACGATTTATGCAATTGTAGAAAACCAACGTTTTTCGGGTCTATGTTTTTTGGTACTGTTCAGGGCATACCATTAAACATTCCTTGAAGGTTTCTGAAACTGCCAGCGGCTAAATTGCTTAGAGTATCTACGAGTTTTATGGTTTGATCATCAATCGGCGGATCGTCAGCTCGTTCAGCATCTTGTCGTCAACATCGACTCCAATTCCCGGTCCGGTGGGGATGCGGGCATAAGCATCAGAGAGTTCAAACTGGTTGATCGGGACAAAATGATCCATTGTTTCCTGAATCAACTCGATCCCATGGTCTGTTGGATACTTGAAGCCCGGAAGTGTGGCGAGTGCCAGCTCGCTTGCCATTGAAATACCTGAACCGGTTCGGCGTCCACACCATAGCGGGATCCGTCGCTCGTGACACCAGTCGTGAATCAGTTTGGCTTTGGAGAGTCCGCCGACACGACCAACTTTAATGTTCACGATTTGACAGGCGGCAAATGTGACAGCATTCTCAACCATCGCCAGGTCATGTGCACCTTCATCGAGACACAGTGGGGTGTTGATTCGCCTTGCTAACTCCTTGTGATGGACGAGGTCAAGCGGTGGCAAAGGTTGTTCGAGCATAAGCATATCGAATCGATCCAAACTTGTTAAGTGGTCGATATGTTCTGGAAAATAAGCTGCATTCGCATCAGCCATTAACGTGATGCTGCCGAAGTGTTTGCGAATCAGGGCGAGCGGTTGATCATCCCAACCCGGTTGTACTTTGATTTTGATTCTTCGAATCCCCTGTGCCAATGCGGATTCTATATCAGCGATGTATTCTTGAGTGCTTGAAGCAATTGAATGACTGGTCCCGACTTCGACGGTTTCTCCTTTCCCGCCGAGGAGTTGTTGGATTGACTGCCCGCGTTGCTTGCCAAGAAGATCCCAGTACAGATGTTCGACTGCAGCCTTGGCGTATTCGTGACCGCGGATTGATTGCCACGTCTGACAAACATCCTCTATCGAGTCGAACGACTTCCCCAATACCAGAGGCAGTAAAACTTCAGAGATCATTTCCCAGACGGTGCCGACAGTCTCAAAAGCGTAAAATGGACGAGCATCGATGTTGGCTTCACCATAAACGGTCAAACCGTCTGCTTTGCCTAACAGAACAACAAACTCGCGCGCAGTGATTGCTCCAAGGCTAATTCGGAATGGATGTGCCAGCCGCCGACGAACATGTAGTAACTCAACTCGATCCAGTATCATTAATTTTCCTGGGGTAGAAAGACGTTTGACGACTACCCGAAGTCCTCTTTGAAACCTATCTCGATTATTTACGAACGATAATTTCTAAGTCATGTGTTCGCTCATATTTGAAGTAATGCGATTGCGTGGTCTCATAATGACATAAGCTGCAGGTACGAAATAAAGGGCTAAGAGCGTCGCTCCACCAACACCACCTGCAATGGTAATTGCCAGCGGTGGCCAAAAATCGCCGCCACTGAGAATTAATGGCAAGAACCCCGCGATCGTTGTGAATGTGGTTGAAAGCACATGCCGGGTACAACTATTTACAACGTTCACAATTGCCACTACATCGCCACGACTCGCGTCAGGATCAGCTCGTATTCCGGCCATCACCACAATCGAATCGTTGACGGCAAGCCCCATCAATCCCATCGTACCGAGAATTGCCATGAATCCAAATGGATAACCAAAATACCACAAGGAAGCCGGTCCTAAACCAACGGCTAACCCGGCGACTGAAGCAATAATAAAAGCGATCCTAAATGAACGGAAAGAAACAACTAAGATTAAGACTATCAGCGAAATTAATATTGCAGCGTCTGCAATCAAATTTGTGACTGCTTCATTTCTGGCAGCTGTTTCTCCTGCAAAATCGATTGCGTATCCGGCCGGAAGCTGGAAATTAGATTGTTTTAAACGCTTACGAAAATCAGCCAACACAACCGCTGGTAATTTTCCTGCGGAAATGTACGCTTTCAATTCATTTGTATTCTCACCATTGATGCGTGTAATTGTAGCGATGTCTGCATCTAGTTGAAAATCAGCAATTGCAGACAATGGAGGGCCCTCAGAAGTAATAATTTTCCCACGTTCTGACATCCGAGGTCGTGTTGGCTGAATTATTAAACCCTGTAATTGGTCAAGATCCATTTCTTCAGTTTCAGCAATACGGACCATCACAGGAATGACATATTCACGATGTCGAATTGTTCCCGCTTCGACTCCCTCTAATGCTGCATAAAGCTGGCGAGTGACATCGGACCGAGAAAGTCCCGACGCGTTCAATTTGTCTTCGTCAAAATTGAGTTCCAAACTGGTCGTCACTTCTCCCAAATCAGACCGAGTATAAATCACATCAGGAGTTTCACTTAAAGTTTGTCGCAATTCTGTGCCAAGCTGTTCCAAAACTCGCAGGTCTGGACCCTTTATAAGAATCTCGACTGGGGCATCTACGGGAGGCCCCTGCTCCAGCTGTCGAACTAAAATACGCGCATCATGATTTGATTGGCTCAATTTGGTTTGCATGTCTCTAACAAAACGGGACGTGTTCAAACCAGATGCAAGATCAAGAAACGCCTGCGCATAGTATGCCGCATGCTGTCGGCGGGGGACAATGTTATAATAAAAACTGGGAGCACTCTCCCCAATAAACCAATTCGTATGTAAAACACCCGGCTCGCTTTTAATTTGCTCATTTAAAGATTTTATGACGTCCCGAGTTTGTTGCTGCGAAGTACCGACGGGCAGTTCGACTTCAACCTGAATTTGATTACGATCTGAAGCAGGAAAAAATTGCTCCGGTAATTGATTCGCTTGAACAAACCCCAGGATCGGCAACCCAATGCCCACCATCAATCCTAATATCGGGTGTTGACATACGATGAAAATAGAACGCCGATACATTTTTGCAAACAAAGGAATTGACAATCCCACTGCCTGCCTCGTTTGCCCTGTATTTTCATTAGGCTTTCCAGAGAACATCCCAATCAAAGCAGGTACGACAGTCAGGGCGAGCAGTAAAGATGCATTGATTGCCAGAATCACACTCACTGCGATCGTTCCCACGAATTCTCCAGGTGGACCAGGTAACATCGCGATTGGTAAAAATGCAAGTGTTGTGGTCAGCGTTGAACACAGTAATGGCATAGTTAAATGCTTCACTGCTTGATCAATCGCAGTCGAAATTGATAAACCCGATCGCATGCGTTGCCGACACTCGTCGACCATCACGATTGCGTTATCAATCAACAATCCCAGCGCGATCACTAATCCGGTAATCGACATTTGGTGAATCGGAATTTTCAGTAGCCTTAACCCAGCGAGCACAATCAAGGCCGTCAGTGGTAATGCTAATCCGATGACTGTTGCACTACGCCAATCCATCATCAAAATAATGACAATCATCACTGCAAGCATCCCCAGTAAAAGATTACTAAGCAGTTGCACCATGCGATGTTCGACGAACGGTCGCTGAGAAAAGATGACGTTTAATCGGACATCTTCCGGTAGCTGTTTTTTTAAATCGAGCAATACTCGATCGAGACTGTCAGACCAACGATCAACGCGAAAGTCATCACGCACATAAGAACAAATCACGATTGCAGATTGTTCATCAATTAACGCTGCATTGATGGGCTTCGACTCGCTTTGGATTGTCACTTTTGCTAGATCAGACAATTTGATCGATTCATCGTCTCCTCTCAGCTTAATGATTGTCTCTTTCAAACCTGCCAGGGAATCGAACTGGTCCCCGTAGGTAATGGGACGTTCGATTTGATCCTGCATGAGCGTACCGGCTGGATGACGAGGTTGACTCTTCTCAATTTGCTGACTCAATGACCCAACAGTCAGCCCCGTCAATGCAAGTTTGTTAACATCCACCTCAACGACAACTTCTTCACCTGGATCACCATAGATTCGTGTCCTTTCCGTTCCTGCCAATCGGTCAATTTTGGCCTGCAAATCAAACGCGATCCTTCGCAGTGTGAAGAAATCCGCGGGGTCTCCAGAACGTGAAGTCAACGCCACCATCGCCGCATAGGATTTCATTTCAGCGATACGGATTTCGGGCGGCAATGCCTGCTCTGGTAAAGTTGATTCGGCTTGCTCGATTTTGTCGCGCACACGAGACCAGACTTCAGGGATATCCAATACAGAATCTCTAAGTTCTAGTTTGATTAGCGAAATGCCTGGTCGGGAACGAGCTTGAATCGTTTTGATTTCGGCAATACTACGAATCGCATGCTCGATTTTTGTTGTCACTAATGAATCAACGCGGTCCGTATTTGCACCCGGATAACTGATACTTACAACCGCAACACGTTTTGAAAGCACAGGGTCTTCCAGCCGCGGCGAGTTAATAAAAGCCCCCACACCGGAGGCAATCACTAACACCAAGGCCATGATCAACAGCCGTGGATTTCGATAAAAGAATGTCGAAATCATAAGCTTTGTACTTGCTCCGGTTTTTGTTTATCCTTCAACTCCGTTTTTTTCTGTCTTGCAAAACGCACAACTTGCCCGGGTACTATTCGATGGAGCCCACCAACAACAACAAACATCCCCTCGCGCAAATTTCCGCGTACTAATGCCTGATCGTTACCTACGTCAATCACATCAACGTAGTGACGCACGATCGTAGGTTTTTCATCTATAGTTTCCACAAGATAAATAGACCATAACCCTGCAATTTCTTTCATTAGTGTCGAAACCGGCAACCAATACCCAGATTTTTTTTCTGTCGTGGGAAATAAAACATCGACCCGTTCTCCTACAATTAAAGTGTCTTTCGTCTTAGATCCACTCGGCTGGAGAACCACCATGCGTGTTTGTGTTAAGGAATCGGCAGTAGGATGAATCGATGTCACTTGTCCGAGAACCTTTTGCCGTTTTGTTTCAAACGTTACTTCTTGCCCCAACTTGAGACTTGAAGCTAGTGCTGTTGGTAGCCGAACCCACACTCGATATGCATCCATGTCAGCAATTTTTAGCACAGAATGGCCAGGAGCAACAACACTTCCTGGCGCAATCATTTTCTCAACAACCACTCCAGCATAGGGAGCTGTCACCTTACACGCTACAATTTTGGCTTCAACTTCCAGTAACTGGCCATTCAAATCATTGATTTGCGCAGTCAATCCAGCAATCTTTTGTTGACGAGATTTTTGATTTAACGTCTGAATTTGCTCTTCATTACTTTTCAATCTTTTGTCCAGTGCACTTAAATTACCTGGAGTGGGAAATGAATTCTTCACGTCTAGTTCAATCCGGTCCAATTCGCTACGAAGCTGATTGATTTTCGCCACCACCTGTTCGCTACTCTGGCCATTGTTCTGTTGATTGAGCGAGTTTAAATCAGCGCGGGCTGCCGAAAATTCCGACTGCAATTTGTATTTGTTTTTTTTGAAAGGCTCATCATCCAGTCGTGCCAGCAATTCCCCCTGTTTCACAGCAGAACCGACGTCAACAAATACCTCTACTACCTTACCTGCTTGTGTAAAGCTCAAATCACTGCTACGAACCGGCTTTACTAAACCAGAAAACCGTTTTATGAGAAGCGGTGACTGATTTTGTTTGAGCGTAATCGTCTTTACGCCTATCGATTCTGTTTGCCTCACTTCGCTCGTTGATTTTTTTTGATTGGCATCCGAAAGCGTATCGCAGGCTGACATACAAAACAGAAAAAATATTCCAACAAGTACACAGAGTCTTCGGATCATGCGTTGATCCATTCCATGGAAACCGAGAAAACACCGGTTGACTAGGGCGGAGGGAAACAAACGCAGGTCTGTACATCGACTTGCCCACAAATGACAGAACCTCATTTCAACCTCTTGGTTACGGTCTGTGAAAGTTTTTATGAAATGGCTCAAGGCCGCATCAGCATCATTTCACAAATTTAATAACAGTATTAAAGACAGAATCGATACAGAAATCAACTCAGTTTAAGGCCCTCCGTGAGGGGCGTAGGCGGATCACTCAGATCTGATTGTTTCTGCGTCAAGATCACATCAAAAACTCCTTGGAAAGCATTCTTCATGGCTAAGGATGAGTTTGTAATTGGAACCGGAGAAGCTGGGGTTAAGCCTACTTGTTGTGTAATTTCTGCGTACAAAGTTTCCATTTGAACCAAATTAGCTGAGAACTGCCGATCAAACTCATACCAGTTTAATTTGGAGACCAAGGCTTCATTTTTATTTCGAATAATAGGTAAATTAGAAATGTTGACGAGACCTGAAATCTCCTGACTCGGAATATTTTGATGCCACAAGCGAAAGTAGTCCTGCATATGATGATTTAGATCTGACAGGCGGTTTAACTTTGAAACATTTCGCATATACATTGCATGACTACAAAGTTGTTCCTGCATAAAAATGAAGCCGGATAGTGACCAGTAAATCAAATAGTCCCACATTACTTTGACAGACATAACCTGCGGATTACCGAACAATTGATATTGATTGCGGTAGACGGAGGCCGTGCCGTGGAAAAACTTTTTGAAGATCCGGTCATAACTGAATGCCCGAATCCGATGGCCTCGCCAGGTCAAATCTCGCCAGATCAAATCAGTTAAAAATGTGTTTGCAAATGCGATGAAATCGCTGCCCGGAGAATAAAATGGATCCAGGAAAAACCCAGCTTCACCCGTAATCCCCCAACGATGCCCTGAAAAAACTTGCTGACATTCTCGGGAATAATTTTTATATACAAGGAAGTCTTGAACTTCAGCTTCCTGTTTTCGAAGCTGGCTTGCCAATTGTGGTTCGTTTTTTTCCAGCCAAGCCAGAGATTTCTCTAAGGAGTTGATCTCTGTGAGTGGATGAAACTGCTGTTCCGCGACAATTCCGATACTTGTCGACCCCGAGGCCAACGGAATCAACCAGACCCAATAACCCTGACCCATTAAATGATTCGTGCTGTACCAGCGAGATGTCTTCCCCTCGTGGCCGGATTGCCATTCTGGATCGTCTGACCAATCATCGACCTTCAGCCGACTGTCAATCCGAAACCAGGCTGCATTACATTTTTGGTCCGTCGGTTTTTGCAATCCCAAGTGTTGTTTCAACAAAGCGCGGCGGCCACTGGCATCAACGACCCAACGCGACGCTACTGTTTGAGTCATCTCATCGCGTGAATATGTCACTACGTGCCTGCGATTCCATTTATTGATCTGTAACTTCTTGATGTCAGCGCGATCAAAAAATTCAATCCCCTGCTCTCGGCAGCGCTCACCCAGAAAATTTTCAAACCGTCCACGATCTAGCTGATAGCTTGCTGCCGGAGCATATCGAGTTCCTCCAATTTCCAAGCGTTTCTCAATTCGCGAATTGTCACCATGTGGAAAAAAGAAGCGCAGTCCCAGTTTTGGCAATTGCTCTTCATCAATATGTTGTTTTAATCCAAGCACATCCGCAAAATAATAGGCACCAACTTCGACCGTAGATTCACCTACTTTATGAGTCGCTTCAGGTACCGGATGCGCCATTTTTTCAAGCACAGTAATACGTGCCTTTGGTAATTTCTGGCGACACTGGAGCGCTAAAGATAACCCAGCCAAACCACCACCTAAAATTGTGACATCACTTTGTGTTTCTATCATCATTCATTTCCTCGATAGGAACTGATCGTATCTTATTCAGTTATTTAAAATAATTATTAAGTCAATTGGAAATCGTCTATTACCTATAAATTCATCGCTTCAAAAACCCGATCAAGTCGGTTCTGAGAGCAAAGCCCCACATCCGCCGAAACCATCAGTTCGGGATATTGCAAACCAATTCGCGATGTCATTTCCAACATCAAATCTTTGATGATTTCCACATTCCTCACAAAGCGTGCTTTTAACGTCTTATCATCCAATTCTTCCGACAGTTCTCCATTCAACTGAATCAAAATTTCGATAGAACGTTGATCAACAAATGTCGCATCGATGAACGCGACGTCTTCTCGATCATGCCACTCACGAAAGAATTGCTGCATCTGCACATTCAATGCCCGCATTGCTTCAATTTCTCGTGACAATGACTGAATAAAAGCAGGTTCGGTCAGTTTATCCTGAAAATACAATAAAGCTGGAAAACTCCAGTACAAGGCATAATCCCAAACATATTTCAATGACATAATTCGCGGATTCCCAAATAAGGGATACTGTTCCTGATATGCTAATAAATTGTTCTGGAACAATGTCATAAAAATACTTTGAAAGGCGGGCGCCAAATGGGTAACCGGTCGATTCGCCAAATCGCTTGTAATCAACTCCGTAATCATCGTATTGCCGATTGCGATATAATCGATGCCCGGCGAATAAAATGGATCGAGAAATACGCCTGCTTCACCTGTCAACGCCCAACGATCTTTAGAAAAGACCTGCCGACACCCACGGGCGAGTCGTTTCATTGCCATGAAGTCTTTCAACTTATCTCGATGCGGCTCCAGCCTCGCTGCACATTCTGGTTCGTGAATGTGTAACCATGCGAGTGCTTTATCAAAGCGGTTCAAGTCATTGAGTTGATGTAGTCGGGGATCAAACACAATCCCCAAACTGGTTGCACCAGATGACAACGGAATAATCCAGACCCAATACCCAGACCCCAACAGATGATTCGTGCTTAACCAGCGACGTGGAATCCGCCCTGTGCGTTGCCTCCATTCGGGCTCATCACACCATTCATCAACGCGAATTTCGGCATCCAATCGAAACCAGACCGCATTAATATTATGATCAATTTCTTCGGCGAGATTTAATTTTCGTTTCAAAAAACTCTGTCGACCACTGGCATCAATTAACCAGCGACATTCCAGCGAGCAAGGCTCATGATTCTGTTCGTATTCAATACGATGCAACGAAGATTCTGGATCCGGCGCCATTTCAATCTGTCGTACATGGGAATCGGGGATTAGTTCGGCCCCCATTTCCTGAACCATTCCGGCAAGATAATTCTCTAACCGACCTCGATCGACTTGATATCCCGGAGCTGGAAAAAAATCACTCGTACCCACTTCCGTACCGGCGGACATCGGCTGATCGTGGGGGCTGAAGAAAAACCGCAATCCTAATTTTGGCAAATGTTGATCGACTAAATGCTTTTTCAGTTTGAGCCGTTCCCCTAAATAATGGGCTCCAATTTCTACCGTTGATTCTCCTACCTTATGTGAGGCTTCTGGAACAGGGAACGTTTTCTTCTCGATAATTGTGATCGAAGTTTCCGGGCGCTGCATCAACACTTGTCTGGCAAGTGTCAAACCGGCTAATCCTCCGCCTATGACCGCAACATCACAATGGTCTTTTTCCATTTGGGTGCCGTTTTCTCCACGTCGAGCTTGACTCATTTAACCGCACTCCCCGCTTGGACTAAGTCAGAAATCCAATAGCGTTTACGATCAAATGGATAGGTAGGCAAACTCATTTTCTGTGGTTCCAAATTGGCATATGAAGCCACTAGATCCAATGGACAACCACCCACAAAAAGGCTTGCCAATGTCCTTGTGATCGAACAAGGCGATTCACCATTCGATTGTATACCTGGTAGCAATGTTAAAGATTGTTCTTCCGCCAATTTTTCGGTCACTTCATTAACTGCTTGGCCAACTCCAATTTCTAAAACCAGTTCACAGTTCATTTCGATAACACGCGCCAACGTTTCAGCGATATTCTCCTTCGCGACGGCATGTTCTCGCCAGAAACTCCCCGCCAGTAATTGCTGCATGGGTACCGCTTGACCGGTCAAACTGTTTAATATCAGACGATTCGCTGGAAAGTAATTCAAGGTATCAGCGAATTCTTCAAATTGTTGTAACACCGCTTTTGTAGTTTCATCAAGATTGCTCTCATCAGTTGTAGGCCGAGATGACGTCATACTTGAGTTCTTGAGCAGTCGATCCCGTTCGACGATCAGTTTCAAGCCTTCCTCAGGACTCAACATGCCGGTAAAAATAGCAGCCGCATATTGACCAATTCCAAAACCAGCTACCACGTCGGGTTCGACACCATGCACTTGCCATACTTCGGCTAACCCAAGTTGGCAAACGAATTGAATCACGTCCAGCGGCAAATCAGATGCATTCTTTTCGCCTGTCGAATCGTCAAACCAGCTAGTCAAATCAACAGTCGTTGAGTCTGAATCGGAGTTCGTCAGAGATTGATAGACTCCGTTCAAGCGGTCAACCAGCTCTCGAAACGGATATTGCTGTTGATAGAGAGATTTCGCATACACTAAATCCTGAGCACTCGCATCACGAAACACCCACCCCAGTTTCGGAGACTCTTTCACATAGCCTGCTAAGAAACCGTCGCTGTCCAAACCCAATTGAGTATGATCGGCTTCAGTCTTCGTCAATTGCTCATCTAACTCTTGTAAGCGAGCAGCCATCTCCTCCTGAGTTGCCCCCATCACTCCAATTCGATAATCAAAAACGCGGCGACCCGTTGCGGCTGTAAAACAAAAGTCGGTGAGATTCACCTCTTCGTTCACCGACAGATAATTATAATATCTAGCAACGGTCTCTTTTAAACTTGAAATTGACTTTGCAGACATGGTTAATAGCTGAACTGGAGAATCATCGGACCGCTCGGCAACGGTTCGTCTCTGTGACACTCTGTGTTTCGATTGCGAGCTTAATATGACATGTGCATTCGTGCCCGCTAATCCGAGTGCCGTCACTGCCGCAATTCGCTCTTCAGTTTCTGGCCAGACAGTCTGCTCTTGCACCATATCAAGTGACAAGCGTTTCCACGGGATATGGGGGCTCGGTTCTTCACAGTGTAATTGTGGAGGAATCACGCCATGTCGCATCGCGAGTACGGCTTTGATGAGTCCGGAAATCCCCCCGGCTGCTTCCAAATGGCTAATATTGGCTTTCACCGATCCGACTAACAAACGATTATTCTGATTTCGTCCACGGCCAAAAACCGCAGCAGCAGCCGTCAATTCCATCGGGTCTCCGTACTCGGTTCCCGTTCCGTGGGCTTCCAAATATTGAACCTGTGCAGGCTTGACCCGTGCGTCTTGTAAAGCATCTTGAATCAAGCGGCTTTGAGAGCGACTGTTCGGAGACGTAATACTGCTGCTGAATCCGTTATGACTGATCGCCCCGCCACGCACGACCGCTAAAACCTGATCGCCGTCACGTTCGGCATCGGCTAAACGTTTCAGGACAACGACACCACAGCCTTCACCGCGTCCAAATCCATCAGCCCCTGCAGAAAATGATTTGCAGCGTCCATCCGGTGAAAGCATTCCTGTTTTGGCCATCAACAGCGAATTAAAAGGCGTGAGAATTGCATTCACGCCTCCTGCCAGTGCCATATTACAGTGACCTTCCTGTAAACTTCGCATTGCCTGGCAAACAGCAACCAGCGAACTACTACTCGCCGTATCAATTGCCAAACTGGGCCCTTCAAATCCGAATGAATAACTGATGCGCCCCACACCAGCACTATGTGAAAAACCGGCCCCTTGGAAATCGGCTAAAATACTATGGTTTTCCAGCGTCGATAGCGACGCATAATCTGAGGACATAATCCCCATGAACACGCCGACATTCGAATCCTGCAGCGGATACGGCTTCACACCCGCATCCTCGAGAGCGGTCCAACAATTTTCGAGCAACAATCGATGCTGCGGATCGAGCCAACAAGCCTCTTCCTTTGAGATACCAAAAAAGTCGGCATCGAAACAATCGATATCATCCAGAAATCCGCCTTCCTTGGTATACATCGTGCCGGGCTCCCGGTCCGGACTGTAAAATGCATTCACATCCCAACGGTCCGCAGGAACTTCCCGTACCGAATCAACACCGGCGAGCAAGTTCTCCCAAAATTCGTTAACATCTTTTGCTCCCGGAAAACGGCAACTCATGCCAATAATCGCAATATCATCTCTGGTAAGCTGGTCGGTAGAACCAAGTACGGAGACTGATTCCCCACCTGTCGCTGGTGTTCCTGTCTCAACTTGGGGTGATTCCGTTTCAGCCGCATCGTCGATCATGCTGAGTACATGCTCAGCAATGGCGGTAATCGTTGGATGATCAAACAACATCGTGGGGGAAACCGTATAATCGTCGCCCAACATCGATTGGAGTTGCATGCTGAATTCGACCGCCATCAACGAATCCATGCCCATCTCAATTAACGGTCGATCAACTTCAGGTGCTTCAGGCGTTGACAAGATTTGTTGAAATTGGTTCTGAACTGTATCAATTATTAGTTGTTGACGCGCTGAACCTTGTAACCTTTTCAACTTTCCGACCATCTCGGAATCGCCGGCCTTCGATCTCTGTGAAACTGCGGATAACTTTTCGAATAATGGAGGCGATTCAGAACCGCCGCCCATCCGTTTCCAATCGACATCCAATACGAGTGCTTGTTGCAAACTCGCTCGAACAGCCTTCTCTAATACATTATGGGCATCATCAACGGTTAACGGAGTAATTCCTTGCAGAGCAAGACGTTTAACAATCAATTCATTATCGGCCATCCCTTCCGTCCAGGGACCCCAATTTAAACTAATAGCAGGCAGTCCCAGTTGTCGACGGCGATCTGCCAAACCGTCCAAGAACCCATTCGCAGCGGCGTAATTTGTCTGCCCCGGTGAGCCCAATAATGAAGCAGCAGACGAATATAAGACAAAGAAATCGAGATCGAAGTCACGCGTTAATTCATCGAGCAAACTCGCTCCCAGAACCTTCGGCTCCAGTACTTTCTCAAATCGCTCCCAAGACTGATCGGCAATCAAACCATCATCAAGTACTCCGGCGGCATGAATCACACCTTTGAGCGTTGGCCAATCTGTTCCAAACTTATTGCAAAGTTGCTGCATGTCCTCGCGCGAACTGGAATCGGCTTGATGGATCATCACGCGACAGTTTAACTTCTCAATTTCACTGATCAGTTCCAAGGTCGATTCATGCGGTGGGCGTCGTGATACTAATACCACATGCGCTGCCCCTTTATTTGCCAGCCACAGTCCAGCTTGACGACCGAGCATTCCCAATCCACCAGTGATGAGATAACTCCCCTCGGAATCGATGGGAAATTCGACATCATCAATCGAAGGGAAACGTGTTGATTGCAAGCGAGGTACAAAATACCGGTTGGATCGGATCGCAATTTGATTTTCGGGTGTGTCATTTAGAATGTATTCGACCACCGAATCGGCCAGCTCGCTGTCATCGGTAAGATCACTGGTTTCAACATCGATTAAGCGACAATGAAATTCTGGATGCTCGGCTCCCAGGGCACGGCCGAATCCCCAAAACTGTGATTGAATCGGGTCAACTTGCTGTGCTTCTATTACGGATGAATCACTACGTGATGCTGTATCAGGTAAGCTCAGACTGTTGCTGGTCACGATTTGGAATCCGCATTCAAATCCATGAATTTCTTCTGTATGGCAAACCGACAACAGCGCTAGCAATCCCGGGAAATGCAAGCGCGCCGTTGATAAAGTGAATTCTGATTCGACATCACCCGAGTGGCATGCTAACCAGATCACTCCCTGTGGAATGGCACTAGATTCACCTTCGCCTAGTTTTTGCAGTAATTGTTGCCAGTGTTCCTGATTCTGACCATTCAGCTGATAACAATCGGCTGAATTTTCTTGAAGCGTTTCTGTTTTCCCTAACTGAACGTGAGACGCCCGATGCCCTCGTTCTCGGATCAAAGTTGAGATCGATTCTGCCAGATGTTGATGACTTAAAGCAATCTCAGTTGGATTACTTCGTTCCGGACTAATGATCAACCAATTTTTCGGTTCTAGTTCTGTCATCGGCAAGCGGTAATTTTGCCACTGCAAATCGTACAATAAGTGCGTATCAGCGGCACCGCTCATTCGTCGCAACAACGCGCGATCGAGTCGTTTGACAGTGAGGTTTTTAATCTCGGCCAACACAGCCCCTTGTCGATCAAGCAATGTGATATCAGCAGATCGAACATCTCCTTCCGGTTCTGTCCATTTCGCGAAACTGAAAACGTCTTCTGTCATCGCACGATGACAAACCACGCGTTCGATTCTCACGGGTAAAAACAAATCGTCAGTATTCTCGCGCAATAACCCAGCAGCAAGTGAATGAAAAGCACCATCGAGTAGTGTTGGTGGAATCGTATAGCCCCGCAGATCGCTCGTCGTCTGCAATTCCGCTACGACAAATTCCGTTGAAAATTTGAGCGACTTGATCACACGAAATGCAGATCCATAATTCAAACCCAGATTTCCCAGCAAGCCATAAAACTGATCCACGTCGGCTGTTTCGGGCAAACTGGCGAGAATTTCCGGTAAGTTGATCGCCGGAGGCAGCTTTGTTTCTGACTCCACGACCGTGGATCGAAAACAACGCGTCCAATTCTCTGCTTGCTCCGAACTTGCATAAACTTGCAAACTCTTACCTGATTCGTCGTCTGTTCGTAAGACTGACTGTATCCTTGTCCGCCCCTGAAGGCGCAACGGTTGTTCAAATACGATCTCACTCAGTTCGATCGCTGGTTGCACTGCTAAGGCAAGATCGATAAAGCCAGCTCCGGGAAACACGATGGATCCCATGACCTCATGGTCAGTCAACCAGGGCGGACTATCTGGCTCGATGATTTTTTCAAATCGTATTTCGCCAGGAAGCCCTGCCAGTGAGCATTTTTCCCCGAGCAAAGGATGGGCTGTGTGCGATATCGCTTGTGCTGCCTTCGGTTTGGCAGGTCCCCAGTAACGTTGACGTTGAAACGGATAGGTCGGCAGCAGCCAATTTTGCTCAGACTGCTCGGAATTGAGTTTCGTGAAATCAGGTGTAATACCTTGCACGTACCCTTGAGCCACTATATCTAGCAGGGATACTTCATCATCAACATCTTTTTCCAAACAACAAACCAGCGAAGACCGCTCACCCTGCCAAACCGAGCGTGCCATCCCGGTTAACACAGGTTGAGGTCCCACTTCAAGAAGGAAATTGGCTTGCATTTCCTGCAAACTCGCAATGCTGTCTGCATAACGAACGGGTTTGCGAATATGATCGGCCCAATAGGTCCCATCTAAAACTTGTTCATTTCCGACCAACTTCCCCGTCACATTACAAATCAGCGGGATACGGGTGGGCTGAAAGTTCAACGAATCGGCAAATCGTGTGAATGCTTCCAACGCTGGTTCCATCAAATGGGAATGAAACGCATGAGAGGTATTCAATTTTTTACAGCGGATGCCCTCTTCAGAAAACTGATCAATCAGTTTATTGACAACCGTTTCTTCACCACTAATGACGGTGTGCAGCCCATTTTGAGCCGCTAGCGAAACACCAGTATGCTCTGCCACAATGGATTCGACTTTTTCATAAGCCGTAAACACAGCAGCCATGGAACCACCGGTGGGAAGATCCCCGATCAATCGCCCCCGCTCACAAATGAGACGAAACCCTTGCTCCCAATCCATCACGCCGGCCACACACGCGGCCGCATACTGTCCCACACTGTGTCCCAGCACAACGTCGGGACGTAATCCCCAACTGAATAGTAATTGGGACAAGCCCATTTGTATCGCAAATAATCCAGGCTGCGTCCATTCCGTATGATTGATCAGCGACTCCTGTCGCCAAAGTACGTCTAGTAAAGATTGTCCAGACAGGTCCTGCATCATCGCTTCACAGTGATCAAGGGCTTTGCGAAACACCGGTTGTGTTTGATACAACTCAGCAGCCATACCGACATACTGCGATCCTTGTCCCGTAAATTGCCAGGCAACCGTTGACGAAGGTTGAGCTTGTCCGATGCGCACACCTTTCTGGTTATCACTACGGTAAAGTCGATCAAGCATCTGTTCGGCTTCTTGATGTGATCGCACGACCATCGCAAGACGCTGTTCCATGTGCCGCCGTCCGACACCCGCTGTGTGAACAATACTTGCCAGTGGGATATTGTGATGCTCATTGAGCCAGGATCGATATCGATTTGTCTGGTCCAGTAATGCCTGCTCTGTTTTGGCAGAAATGACCAGTAACTGAGGTTTCTCCTTTGGTTGTTTATGATTTGCTACGAAAGAAGTTGGATCTTTGAAATGCTCCGTACGCTTGCGGTCTTTTAAATGACCGGTACGATTCTCTATTTTTGGGGAATAATTAGTGAGGACGATATGGGCATTCGTGCCGCTCATTCCGAAAGCACTGACGCCGGCAATTTGTTGTGTGCTGTTCGGCCAAGGAGCCATTTCAGTCACAATATCGACTGGAATTTTATCCCAGGGAATGTGCGGGTTTGGTTGCTCAAAATTCAATTGCGGTGGAATCGTCTGATGCTGCATTGCAAGCAGAACTTTAATCAGACCTGCCATACCTGCTGCAGCTTCTAAATGCCCGATGTTCGTTTTGACCGAACCGACCAGCAAACGATTTTCTTCTCCGCGTCCTTTTGCCAGTGCCGCGACGGCCGCCTGCATTTCAATCGGGTCGCCCAATTCTGTACCTGTACCATGGGCTTCTAAATACGCTACATCATGCGGATTGATTTCTGCTCGTCTCAATGCTTCCCGGATCACACGCTCTTGTGCTCGTGGATTGGGAACAGTCAGCCCACTACCATATCCGTTATGACCAATGGCAGAGCCACGAATGACTGCTAAAATCGGATCGCCGTCACGCTCGGCATCACAGAGTCGTTTCAATGTGACGACGCCGCAACCTTCACCTCGCACATATCCGTTGGCACCCGCATCAAAAGCCCGAGACTGCCCGGTCGGTGATAAGGCTTTCAATTTACAGGTCAGGATGTTTGTCGTGGGCGAAGCGATCACATTGACGCCCCCTGCCATAGCTTGATCGCATTCCTTTCGTGTTAAGCTGAGACAAGCCAGATGAAGTGCGACCAACGAAGACGAGCACGCCGTATCGACAGCCAGACTCGGACCTTCGAGTCCCAGATAATATGCCAATCGTCCACTTAAGAAACTTCCAGCCGCACCGGTTGCAATATAAGGATTTAAATTTAAAAACGAATCGCTGGCTTCGTTCTGATAGTCGTTATGCATCCAACCGATGAAGACACCAGTCCGCGGTCCGATTTTCTCAGCCGTCCAGCCGGCTCTCTCCAGAGATTCCCAACCGGTTTCGAGTAACAGCCGCTGCTGGGGATCAACCCAAGTCGCTTCACGAGGTGAAATGCCAAAAAAATCGGCATCGAATAAATCGATGTCTTCTAGAAACGCACCCGTGCGGGCATACATTTTGCCTGGGGTATCCGGATTTTCGGAATGAAAGGCTGCTAAATCCCATCGCGAATCCGGAACTTCGTTCAATTCATTTCGTTGATCAATCAAACTCTGCCAGAAGCGTTCAGGAGTATTCGAAGTTTGGGGAAAGCGACAAGCAATCGAAACGATGGCAATTTCATCGGTTGGCGCGTGCTGGGCAGCTGCAAGTTGTTGCTTCAATTCCCGAATTTTCAGCAAAGCCTGTTTATTGGGAGATAAATTCATACAGTCTCGTGTTGAAGGCAATTCCGTTGATAATAGTGAGACGTTTTCACTCGTTGAAAACTGTTGGCCTCATTCCAATTCCTGGTCGACGACAATTGAAGTGAAAGACGCACCTTTTGTCCACATAATCTTAGTCGCTTTTACAAATCACAAAAACAGGCAAGTATAAGTAACAAAAACACAGCATTCTGAAGCTGCCAATGATTTTAGATGCGAGATTCAATTTTTCAATTCACGAATTAGCTGTTCCAGTGTTTCTTGTTCAGATAATCCCTCAATTTCAGCTTGTAAGTTCGATGTTTCCTTGGAATCTTGTATGATCAAACTTGTATCGTTTCCCGATTCCGGTACTCCTTCGGTAGAGTTTCTCTCAACCAGACTGACCTTTGGAGTTGCGCGACCTGAGTGATCGTCGGCTTCTATTCCTTCCAGAATCGTTAATAAAAAACCTGCTAATTCTGAGATACTGGGGTAATCGAATACTAATGTCGCTGGCAAATCGACTGCCTGACCGAGTCGTTGTCGCAAACACTCTTGCAAATCGACAATCAGTAAAGAATCAAGACCGTCTTCAATGAAACGTTCATCGGCGTTCGGCATTTCCTCCATCTGGAGCATCTGCTGCACTTCTTGTTGTAGCATCAAGGTGATTTCTCGCAATCGGTTCGCCGGATGCGATTGTAGAACTTCAATTACCCAAGCTGAGCGGGATGTCTGAGTCGAATTTTCTGGCTCTAAAACTTCCGTTGAAACAAAATCAATTTTGTCCGTTTTGACAGGGGTCTCTTGTTGCTGCTCAGCGATCATTGAATCGGCACGATCACGGAGAATACGCTTGAGCACCTTGCCAGAAGGGTTGCGCGGCAATTCATCGATTAACAAAAACTGCTTTGGCATTTTATAGCTCGCAAGATTTTGCTGGCAGAACTCAGAAAGCTGTTCGATGATCTCAGGGTCAGTCGAATTGAAATCACGTTGAAAATCTTTGGCAAGAACGATGAACGCCACGACCTTCTCACCCAAAATGGCATCGGCTATACCAACAACAGCCACATCTGCAATCGCGGCATGTTCATGTATTGTTCTTTCCACTTCCGCCGGAAATACTTTGAGCCCTGCAATTGAAATCATATCCTTCACACGGTCGACAATATAGAAGTAGCCTTGCTCATCAATTCGCCCAATATCTCCGGAATGAAACCAACCGTCACGGATCGCGATGGCAGTATCGTCAGGGCGATTCCAATAGCCTAGCATCACATTGGGGCCGCGGACCACAATTTCCCCTAATTCGCCGGGAGCACAAGTCTCACCCGTCTCAGTATGAACCACCTTCATCTCGACCAGATCGACGGGAGCCCCAATCGATCCAGGGACAAACTTCAAACGGTGATTATAACTGGCAAAAGGAGCCGTTTCGGTTAAACCGTAACCTTCGTAGATCGGCATTTTGAATTTCTGCTGCCAGCGTTCGGCAACAATTTGAGGCAATGTTGTTGCTGCTGAGAAGCAATAGTTGATGCTTTTCAAATCATCACGGCTGCAAGTTTCTTCGAGCAGTTGAAACATCGTCGGCACACCAAACAGCTTATTCACCCTCTCGTCGGCGATCAAATTTTTCGACTCATTCAAGTCGAAACGCTGCTGCAAAACTATAGTTGCCGCTGCATGAAACCCTGAATTCAACAATGCATTCTGACCATAACAATGGAATAAAGGCACACTACACAGAATGCGGTCTTCTTTGTTCAAACCACACAAGTTGTTAAACGCATGCACGGTTGCCCGTACATTTTGATGTGACAACGTTGCCCCTTTGGGGAAACCTGTTGTCCCTGATGTGTAGAGGATAACCGCGGGATCATCTGGTTTGGTTGGATAGATATCATGTGATCCGGAATCACTCACTTCGAGCAATTCGTCAGAAATTTTGTCACCAGCCTCAGATACCGGGATCAAATGCTGTAAACAAGCCGGCATCTGCGATTGTAAATCGGGCGATGTGGAATCGACGACAGCCAGTGCTACTGCAGCACAATCTTCAACAATGAACCGAATTTCTTGTGGCGTCAGTCGTGTGCTCACAGAAACAGCAATCGCACCGACACGCAACACGGCATAATACCAAACCACAAACGCGGGTGTGTTCGGCAACGCAATCGCGACTCGATCCCCTGGTTGAACGCCCAAGCCTTGCAAGTAGCAAGCTGCGCGACTGCTTAAACCTTCTATTGCAGCATATGTGTAGCGGTTCCCATTAAAGATGAGCGCTTCACGTTCAGGAAAAATTTGTGCCGGCACGGTCAAGTGTTCACAGATATTCATGACGTCTCTGCAATCATTCTGTATTTTAATCGAGCTTGGAAATTAAATTTGAAAAGCCAATTTAAACGATTCAACCAACGGCTTGATCGCGGATATTAATCCTCCGCCAGGCTTAAGACTTTGTTTTAATAATTGCAAATCGGCCTCGAGCCAGCGGTCTTCGTCGTGTACCAGAAAGGGCTGTTGTTTTCCTGTTTTTTCTTCACAGGCAGCGTATACAGCGTCGTAAATCGGCACCAGAGATTCCTGTAATAAGGCCCGCCCATCGAAATGCCCCAATTCTTGCTTGGCACGTAAGTCGACTGCCTGAATCGCAAACAGACTGGCCACCGCCATATAATCCTGAAACAGATCGACGCAACGCCAAGCCATATTTGCCGAGGTCCAGCTTAAACCATTAATGTTTTGATTAAACTGCTCGGCGTGGGTTGGAAAATGTTCTGTAATCGGATTGCCGAAATAGGTCAGCATCGGCATGATCGAATTGCCTGTTATCTGTAGCCCCTTCAAACCCATGTTGTAAATTCGAGATTCATCGCCGCGTAAAGAAGGTGGCAAGCCATGATTAAAATCAGGCGAAACCAACTGTGCAATTTGCACATCAAGGTGCTTCGCGAGCAAACCCAAAAACCGCCGCAAATCATCCATCGCGATGGCAACATACTGACCCAAAAAATTCCCATTCTGATAAAAACGCTGTTCGACACTGTCAATCAGCGGATTGTCCGTCACCGAGTTCATTTCTGTGGTAATGACTTCTGATACACGAGCAACTCCATCAACAATCGGCCCAAAATATTGGGGCAAGCAACGCAACGAATACCGGTCTTGTATAATGGAATTCGCAGAATTGCCATTTTTGGACTCAGACCCTAAGAATTCACGCATGACTTTCGCTGTCCAGATCTGACCAACATGCGGTTTATTCTGATGCACAAACGAGGCAAAAGGCTCGTGTTGCACATTCAAAGCGCGTAGCATCATTGCTTGTATGGCTAGAGACATCGCAAGCAAACCCTGCGACTCATAGACACAATTGGCTGCAATCGCAGATGAAAAAGAGGTTCCATTGACAATCGCAAGCCCTTCTTTGGCTTGCAACTCAATCGGTTCTAACTCAAGTTTTGTTAACGCCGTCAAGCCATCGATTTGCTGACCGTCGAGTAAAATCTGACAACGTGATGAATGACCGGTAATCGCGCGACCAATTGTCGCGAGCGGGACAAGATCACCACTCGCGCCAATAGACCCTAATTCACGAACCACAGGAACAGCATTAGCGCGGACGAATCGAACCAGTCGATCTATAATTTCTCGGCGAACGCCAGATTTCCCCTGTAGTAAAACATTGGCTCGCAACAACATCGCAGCTCGAACGTGTCGGTTGGAAATTGGTTCTCCTGCGGATGCTGCCAAAAATGAAAGCAAATTTCGTTGTGATGCATTCACCAACTCACTGGGAATCGCCACATCAGCCATGCCTCCAAAACACGTCGTCACACCATATATGGGCTTGTTCTCAGCAACTGCAGCATCTACCACGGCTTTACTGGCTGCCAATTCATTTAAGACATCGGCATCATTCGTGACCCGAGGCATTACTTGCCCCAACCCTACATGGCAAACCGTGTCAATTGATAGCGTCCCGCCATCGAGCACAACTTCAGAAGCACTTGGTCGTTCGATCATGTCGAGTCAAAAAAGCCTTGTTAACGAATAATACCAGTTGAATACGAAATCGCCACAACTAGTCGAGAACTACGAATCAATGAAATTTTTGATAGCCAAGTGAACTCAAACTATCGTTTCAAAGCCATTTGGGTAAATTGGTCACTTGAATTTGGTGATTTTAACCGTAAAACGGAAACTTAGCTACAGGATATAAAATCAGCAGATCAAGTTCTCAATTGCCGAAAATATAATAGAACATGGCCAGTGGTCAAGCATAGTGCAATCGTATGAATATTCATATTTGCCTCATGCAACCTCCGTCAGATCAGGTTTTTGTCGAATTCGCATGAAATTTTTTTTAGTCTTTACGAAATGCACTGCTTTGAGCCAACGTTAAAATTTTGCCGATCAAACTATTGAAATAATTTCATCCATCGAACGAGCAATAATCTTGCAATTTCACAATAATATTCGTCGTCCTCAGTTCACTCGTTCATGACCCTGACGTGCCCCCCCCAAGTATGACACCAGTCACAAGGCTTAGTGTCCGATTGTATCAATGACTGTTCTTTTTATCTGCTGGAACAGAGTGGAAGCAGGCAAACAGAACCGTTTTGCCTCCGGTACCGGGGTCCGGTACCCCAGAGAACTGTGAGGTCGGATTGTATTCTTTTAATATACCGGTCCCAGATACGACTGAACGAAGAATCATGGTCCGGCACTTCATCTTCCAGGGAGAGTCACCCGAACCAGCGATAGGCGAGATAGAAATGGACTCCCTCACACAGACGTCTGTCTGAATCGATACCGTAGAAATACGCCACCAGTTGCATCCGGAATCAGACGCCCGGATCAATGGAAGGGAGTCCTCGTCCTTATATATAGCAAGAGATCGTCAATTTGCGGATGAAGCCGCTATGACGATGCCGTTAATCTGCCAGAGCAAGTGATCTTGTGGGATCAACGACTCCCGATCAATGCCCGTCCTGGTCTTGGGCTCATAGGCATGCAATCCTTGCATCAGCACTTGCGTGATCATCGTGTTCGCATTTTGAGTGACATTCACTGCCGTCGGGCATCTCGGATTGCCTTGATGTTTCATTTAGACGCTTACCAAATAATCTAGACGCTTACCAAATAATCTACATATGACACCCTTTCGCCTTGGCACCTCAAAAAAATCATCATCACCCTACAAACACTGCTGATAAAGCCTTGATATACTGCCAGTAGAGCTTGTTTTACCTGATGATTTTAGTAAATTAAAACAGTTCACTCCATTTGTTCAGTGAAGGTTAGGGCTAATATACCAGCAATGGCTCTCAGTCTCAAAGAATTTGCATCTCAGCTTGATGAAAGCGGCGTTATCTCCGCTGCGGATATCGCTACGTTTCAAAAGTCGCAATCTCCTGCTGCGGAGTCTGCCGAAGATTTGGGAAAGCTGCTGGTTAAGCACAAAAAAGTGACGAAGCTGCAAGCCCAGATGGTCTATCAGGGCAAAGGCGACAGGCTGCTGTTGGGCAATTATATCGTACTCGATAAAATCGGTGCTGGTGGGATGGGTGATGTCTATCTTGCTGAACACCGTCGCATGGAAAGGCGAGTCGCCCTCAAAACTCTACCCGCTGCGATGACCAAAGATACACAATCTATCCAACGCTTCCATCGTGAGGTCAAAGCAGCCGCAAAACTGACTCATCCGAATATCGTTGCGGCTTATGACGCTGATGAAGCAAAAGGCGTCCATTACTTTGTGATGGAGTATGTGGAAGGCATTGATCTTTCAGCCGTTGTGAAGAAGCAGGGTGTGCTTAAGGTTGATGTTGCCGTCGATTATATTCAGCAAGCGGCAACAGGATTAGAATATGCCCATGAAGAAGGAATTATTCATCGAGACATCAAACCCGCCAATCTGTTGCTGGACAAAAAAGGCACCATCAAAATTCTGGACATGGGGCTGGCTCGGATCGAAGATGAAGCCCACGAGATTCCTGCCACGCAATTGACTCAAGATGGATCAGTAATGGGCACCGTCGATTATATGGCACCGGAACAGGCTAAGGACACGCACACAGCCGATGCCCGTTCCGACATCTACAGTTTGGGTTGTTCGCTGTACTACTTGCTCACCGGGGAATCGGTTTATAGTGGTAGTACGATGGTCAATCGAATCATGGCACACCAGAACGATCCTATTCCTTCACTGACAGGCAAGCACATCCTCATTTCGCAAGATGTGGATGCCGTATTTCAGAAAATGATTGCCAAGAAACCGGAAGACCGATTTCAATCCATGAGTGAAGTCATCAGTGCAATTAAAGCCTGCGGCGTACTGGAATCTGGTTCTGCCTCCTCTACCATTTCGTCAGAACCCTCTGATGTGGCTCTGGCGGAATTCTTGCAAAACCAAAAAATGGCATCAAGTCCAACCATTTCCATGTCAGCAGAGAAACCGCTGAATGATATACAAGAGACCCCGACTTCTGACTTTCTGAATAACACGCTGGGCGGCACGACCTTTAAACCGTTACAGAAGCGAATGCAGTCAATCGGAAAACGAGGATGGATTGTTGTGGGCACCGTGTTGGCATCGCTCATTTTAATGGCTGGTATTATTCTAAAAGTAGACACTGCCGCAGGCACAATTATTCTGGAAATCGACCAGCCTGAATTGGCGGGTGCTGTGGTCTCTGTGGATGACCAAAAGAAAATTACTATCAAAACAGGTGAAGGTAAAGAACCGATCGAAGTGGTGGCTGATGAAAAAACACATACATTACAAGTGACCAAAGGCGGATTCGAAACATTCACAAAGCAGTTTACAGTGAAAGCTGGGGGTAAAGAGACGATCAAAGTGCGGTTGGTGCCTTTGGCAGTGGTGATAAAAAATCCCAAACCATCAGCAACGCCCACCAGAGATAACTATGCGTTGGAGTTTGATGGGAAGAAGAGTCACATCAAATCACCAGTTAAGTACGATGGTACGCATCCGCTCACCTTTGAATGTGTTGTCAAGTACGATTTAGACCCGAAAACCAACCCAGCACTGAAGGATAAAGAAAGAAAAATAATCAACCTGATGTCAAATGAAACCGATGAGGGTGGCATGAGTATTCATCTTAAGTGGGAAAAAGAAAAGGGAACACATATTTTTTTTCAGTTCGGCAGCAGTCCTGGTGAGTACCATAGCAAACAGATTCCGCTATCAGGAGTTCTACACATTGCGGCTGTAATTAACGGTAAGGAATACCGAGTCTACTTGAATGGGGATGGATCGGGAAAATTCTATATTTTTAAGCACGCTTACAAACCATCAAAATCTCCATTGGTCATAGGAAGCGGCTTAGTTAAAATTAGGGTTGAAAATGAAGAAATATTCGGTCCATATCCCCTCAATAGATTCAACGGGATCATCGACGAAGTTCGCATTTCAAACATCGCCCGTTACACCAAAGACTTCACACCAACCAAACACTTTGAAACTGATAAGCACACAATGGCTCTCTACCACTTCGATGAAGCCAAAGGGGATGTGCTGATGTGCTGAAAGACGCTTCCGGCAACGGACATGATGGCAAGATCGTCGGTGCGAAGTGGGTGAAGGTGGATGATGAGTTGAAGGTGATTGAGGATTCAATTTTCTCCCAGCCACTAAGCGATGCCGAAGCAGCAAAGCACCGCAAGACGGCTGAGTGGGTCATTCAACAGGGTGGCTCGGTAAATATTGCCCTTGAAGGTGATCCAATGATAGATGACATAATAAGTAACGTTCGTAAGGAAGGTTGGGCTAAATATGAGGTTAGTAAATTGCCTTCACAGAATTTTCGTCTGTATCGAATATCGATCGATAATCGGGAAGATTTCGATGACCAGCGACTCAAGGAAATGGTGCAATTGTGTGAAGGACTTAACACAATTACCAACCTGAAGTTCGAAGCAACGGCAATTACAGATGCAGGACTCGAAGACTTAATTGAGATAAGCCAGAATTTGAGAAATATAGGATTGTTTGGTGAGAATTTTTCAGATAGGGGACTTTTAGCAATTGCCAAACTCGAACAAATTGAAGGCTTGCACATTGGCCGTAAGGATAAGTTCACAAGTGCGGGATTGGATAAACTTCAGAACTCTTGTCCGAAGCTAGAGATAATTTGGGCCAAAAACAAATAGTACCGAAATGATTTGAAATGGATTCTAGGATTTGGTGTTACTTTTGCCATCGAAACAAATAAAAGTCTTTTTGACGATCAGGCAGTTGCCAACCAAGCTTGTAAGCCCTTCTGAGCAGCCTTTCAATCAGCCAGTACTATCTCCTTGGATCTGCTGGTGGGCTCTTAAAGTGGCATGGGGGAGCGTATCTTAAGGATCTCGGTAAACTGGATATTACCAACTGTAAGATAACGGACTCTGGGCTTGAGCATCTGAAAGACTCGAAGAATCTAAAGTCACTGGAGCTTCAACTCACCCCCGTCACTGATATCGGTTTGCAACATCTTCACGGTCTAAAGAAGCTGGAGAGTCTCGATCTCCGAGAAACCAAAGTCACCCCCCGAGGCGTTGCCGACCTGCAAAAAGCCCTTCCGAACTGCAAGATTTCTAGCGATTTCGAAACGAAACCACCGGCTACAAAAGCCCCATAGCGTCGAGCAGTATGCAATAAAGTGCATGGTCATCTTTGCTACTGTAGATGGCATCATACTTATTTCTAATCTGGAACTAAGCCAATAGATCATACACGAAGATCCATTTGCTTCATTTTGAAGTGGAGTGGACTCCGGGGTTGAGATCAGACTCAGAACTCGTTTTGTTGCAGAAGGAAGTGATAAGGTAAAAAATCATCCCAGCAGATAACGCAACTAATCTTAGCGGAAAGTAATCGCCCAATGACCTGGGGAATCTTAAGAAACTGTATTCTGACCGGCTCTATCCATACACGGTTCACGTTATCCGCTCCATCTGATTCTTATTCCACCGATCCCATTAGCCTGTTAATTGTCTGGCAGATGTGCCTTTCAATGATAAAAACAGGCTAATCGTGTTGGCAAATTTTTCTGAAGAAACGCAGGATCGCGAAGGCAACAAACTCCGCACCGCAGGTCTGGAACGATTTTTTCAAGATGTGATTGACGATAAAACTTACGCGACATGATCCTCCCCATTCCCTCTAATTCACCTGAGTCCTGTGTGCAATCAGGTCGAGGGATTCAAGACGCACTCAATCGACCCCCAGGGCGGAACGATGGAAACGCATCACGATGTTCGGATCGGGAATGAGCGAAACTTGAGCGTTATCTTTGCCGTCATAATCAAGTAAGGAGAGGACGTGCCGGATGCTTTCCAGTCGAGCAAATTTTTTCTTGTTTGCCTGTACGATGACCCAGGGGCTGAAACTGGTATGCGTCCGACCAAGCATCAACTCTTTGTACTTGGTATAGTCGTCCCACAAAACCTGGGCTTGCTCATCAAGTGGGCTGAATTTCCACTGTTTCAGCGGATTGGTTCGACGCGACTCAAATCGCGCCATTTGAACCTCTTTCGTGATTGAGAACCAGAATTTCACCAGTTGCACACCGTCTTCCATCAACATGTGTTCGAATTCCGGAACTTGACGCATGAATCGTTCGTATTGCTCAGGGGTGCAAAAATCGTTGACAGGCTCGACGACCGCACGGTTGTACCAGCTTCGGTCAAAAAAGACGATCTCACCGGGATTCGGAAGATGTCGAATATAACGCTGGAAATACCACTGCCCAATTTCTTCCGTCGTCGGCTTGGGAAGAGCAACCACACGCATTGCGCGAGGATTGAGATGCTCGATGAAACGGCGGATCGTCCCCCCTTTTCCTGCAGCATCGCGACCTTCGAAAATGATCGCGACCCGCTTCCCGGTTTCCTGGACCCAACGCTGCATTTTCACCAGTTCGATCTGAAGGTATTCCAGATCGAATTCGTATTTGATTGATCGTTTAATTTTCCCCACACTGACTTTCTTCGATCGCAAGAGTTGAATAAACTCGCGCGAAGAATGCAGATCGGACAATTCATCCTGAAGGAGAACATTTTCGGGAATGGGTATCACATCCGCACTCTCGATCGCTTCAGCCAGAAGCGAAGCCAGTTCCGTTCTCGATAGTTCGGTATCGGCTTTGACGAGATAATGCGTGCCTTCACCCTTGGCACCATTTCCGGAATTCGGCGAATGGGATCCATTTCCTGAGATTGAATCAGTCTCTACAGCACTTTGTCCTTCATTTGTCATCGTGTCACCTGAAATTAAAAAATCTTGGAAGAATCAACAGAGTAAAAAAAGGTCATCTTACAAAACTAAGTTGTAAGATGACCTGAAGCAATTGCTTATTCCTGAATTATGAGCTCAATTGAAATAATTCTTGTGGAGGTTCCGCTTCGATCAGTTTCAGATCGAATTTTTCCTGAAGAATTTTAAATACGTTCGGTGTAATAAAAGCCGGTGGCTCGGGACCGAGACGAATCCCCTTCACTCCGAGATGAAGAAGAGTCAGAAGAACTGCGACAGCCTTTTGTTCAAACCAGGAGATGGCGAGAGTCAACGGGAGATCATTGACACCACAATCAAAGGCTTCGGCCAACGCGGATGCTACCTTAATGGCACCATAGGCATCGTTACATTGTCCCATGTCGAGTAATCGTGGTAACCCCGCCACAGTTCCGTAGTCGTAATCACGAATGCGGAATTTCCCACAGCCTAAAGTCAAGATGACCGATTCTTGTGGGGCCTGTTGTGCAACTTGAGTGAAGTAGTTTCGACCCGATTCTGCACCATCGCAGCCACCAACGAGATAGAAGTGTTTGATCTCACCAGATTTGACCGCTTCGACGATCTTATCGGCAACTCCCAGAATGACTCCATGATGAAATCCAACGGTTGACTCACCAGTCTGCTGTTCAACCAGTGGCTGACACTCACGAGCTTTCTCAATGACAGGAGTGAAATCATTGTCCGTCAAACGAACACACCCCGGCACTGCTGTGATTCGCGTTGTAAATAAGCGGTCAGCGTAATATTCCCACGGAATCAATACGCAGTTGGTCGTGGCGACAACCGGACCGGAGAACTGGGTGAACTCTAAGTGTTGATTCTGCCACGCGGTCCCGAAATGTCCTGCTAAATGTGCATGTTTTTTGAGCTCCGGGTAGCTGTGAGCAGGAAGCATCTCTCCATGAGTGTAGACATTGATGCCCATGCCTGCAGTTTGCTCAAGAAGATCGGCAAGATCCAGAAGATCATGGCCGGTCACGAGAATCCCCGGACCAGCTTGAGTACCTTCCTTAACGGTGGTCGGCTCCGGTGCTCCAAACTTCTCCGAATGCCCTTCATCCAGCATCTCCATGACGCGCAAATTCATGCGGCCACATTCCAGAACGAGTTCCAGCAATGACTCCAGATCAAAGTTCACATTCGTCATTGTGGCGAACAGCGCTTCTTCAATAAACGCACTGACCTCATCATCCGTCTTTCCCAGACGCCGAGCATGGTTTGCATAAGCTGCCATCCCTTTTACACCATATAACAGGGTTTCCTGTAACGATTGCACGTCAGGATCTTTGCCACAGACACCGACGTCGGTGCAACCGGTTCCCTGGGATGTTTGTTCACATTGATTACAAAACATAGTGACTCCGATCTTCTACAAAACGTGAAAAATGAATGATTGTTGTTAAACTGCTCAACAATTCTTAATATGTGTTTTCCCTTCCGTCTGATAATAAACAGTGCTATAATTGGATGTCAAGGTCCAGATATCTTTTTTTGAGAGGTAACATAGAGTAAAATGGAACATATTGATGAGCAACTCCTGGAAACCGATCTTGCCTATCGTTTTGAATACCTCAAAAATTTCATCGGTTTTGATGAGACCGATGTGACAGCAATCCGTAATAGCATCGCTCAATTTGCACCATGCATAAACAAACTGGTTGATGCAACTTACGAGCGATTACTCAGCTATGATGCCACCGCACGTCATTTCGTACCGCGTCAGCATGGCTATGAGGGAGATGTTCCTGAATCACTAGAGCATCTCACGGCGGAGGATAATCAGATCAAATTTCGGAAAGACCATCTTCAACGATATTTCATGAAGTTACTGGGTCATTCCTATGACGCGAAAATGGTCCTCTATCTGGATATGGTAGGTAAGATTCATACTCCCAAAGCAGGGAGTCAACAGCTCGATATTCCACTCGTTCAGATGAACGCGCTGATGGGTTTAATATCCGATCAATTGATTGAGACGTTTCTGGAGTTGGACATTCCGAACGACCAGAAATTCGCCACCATCAGAGCATTTCAGAAGCTGCTCTGGATACAGAATGATTTTATTTCCCGTCATTATGTTGTGACACCACAGGACTGACGTCTCTGAATTCGTATCACCACCTGACTCTGATGTTGCAATCAAATTAAATCCGTTTAGGATTATATAACATTGCAATGTAATCAGTAAAACCACTCTCCATCGACAAGTCCCAAGCCAACCATTCATGATTCTATTCGCCAGCTGACAATTAGATTTCCAAAACGTTAATCATAAACTATGGAACCTGAACCATGCACCAATTGTACCGAAGCCTTTCTTTTGCAATACTCGTTCTCACCAGTGCCACATGTATCACCCATGCCGCGGATGGTCAGTTTCCCATTGAATCAAATCTGCGCGCTGGCGTTGCCAAAATTGACATTACACCTGACGACGTAAACCAGTTTGAAGTTGTCGGGCATCGTCGAAAGGTGACCGGCGTGCGTGATCCGCTAAGAGCAGGAGTCTTAGTGCTGGATGATGGCCAGACAAAAGCAGCCATCGTAACGCTTGACTTAATCTCAGCGTATGATGAACTGGTAAAGCTGGCTCGTCAGCAGATTGAGAAAGAAACAGGTATACCGGCGGCCAACATTATGGTTGCAGTCTCACACAATCACTCTGGTCCCGGCTTTGATATCAAAACAAAGTGGAGTCGAGAACTGATTGGGAAGCTTGGCGGAGCAGCAAAACAGGCAGCCTCGAAAATGAACCCCGTAACTGTGGGCTATGGTGAGGACAAAATTGGCTTCGGCATCAATCGACGAAAGGTCATCAATGGTAGGGCCGTTGTGCGGCTTAACAAAGAAGGACCCAATGATCCCCGCGTGAAAGTCCTGCGATTCGACGATGGTCATTCGCTGACACCTGTCGCAGTGCTAATGCACGCTGTATGTCATCCCTGTTTTTTCACATGGGGTGACAAAGGATCGATGCCGTATCCCAACGGCTATCCAAAGATGAGCGCCGACTTTCCGGGCGAAGCACAATCATTTGTGGAAATGTGCTATGGCCAAAAAACCAGTTCGCTGTTTTTGCAGGGCTGTGCGGGCGACATTCGTCCGAATCTTCCCGGCTATCCGTATCGCTGTGCTGATGAAGCTGATATCCAGTGGGCGGGGCGGGATCTGGGCAGCGCAGTCGTTCGTACGCTGGCTCGCAGTATGACACGCGAACAACTTGCCAAACGTGCGAAACACTACCAGATCCGAGTCGCCAACACAGTCATCTCGTTGCCCGGTAAAGAGGGCCGCATCAAATCAGAACTACAGGCGATGAAAATCGGCCCGTATCTGTTACTGACAATGCCTGGCGAGCCGATGGTCGAATACGGATTCAAAATGGAGAAAGACATCGCGGACCGCGCGATTCCGATTATCGTGGGATACGCCAATGGACACGTCGGATACATTGCCACAGCAGATTCCTATAGCGTCGGCGGCTATGAACCAAATACATCAAAACTGGTGCCGGAGGCAGAATCGATCATTCTCACCGAACTGAGTCTCCTCGCAGATCGTGTGATTGGTGATGTCTTCGAATCGTTTTCCAAACACCCGAAGGATATCAAGAAACGCGAGCAGGCTGACAAAGCCCGTCCCCAAAAGTAACAAGTAAATCCTTCATCCGAACGCTAGTCTGTATCCGGATCATCGAGTCGAATAGTAGAGAAGGAACTCTGCGTCTGACTCAGAAACGAAATGCGTTTTGACATCAGGTCATTTCCTGATGTTACTAAGAGTCAGTGATCAATCAAAAGACTTCTGCAATAGGTCGACCACCGTCAGTAAAGTTGATTGGAAGACCACCCGGTTTTTCCAGTCGCGCCGTCGTGTCGATGCCAAGCTTGCGATAAATCGTCTCTGCATAATCGTAGGGAGTGTAAAGACCGTCGGTTACATCGCCTCCCTCTTTGTTAGTAGCGCCAATCACTTGTCCTCCTGGTACACCAGCACCGGCTAGAGCGACCGACATCGCGCGCCCCCAGTGATCACGTCCCCCCCATTTATTAACACGTGGCGTTCGCCCCATTTCAGTGATGAAACAAACCAGTGTGTCGTCAAGTAATCCACGTGCATCCATGTCTTCGAGCAAGGCACTGAAGGAACGGTCGAGGCTGGGCATCATCACCGGGTGAGGTAATCCAAAACGTTCCTGATTACTCATTCCTTGTGGACCACGACAGGGGCCGTTTTGATAAATACCCTCATGATGGTCCCAGTTCAGAAACACGCCATTGGGTTGTCCATAGCCGGGTCGGTTAACATGCTCTGGTGGCTGAATGACTGTCACACTCACAAAACGCACCCCCGCCTCAATGAGCTTTCGCCCCAGCAAATAACAACAACCACGATGATCGCGTCCATAGCGATCGCGCATTTTTTCGCTTTCATTCGACAGATTGAGTGAGGCTTGCACCCTGGGGCTGGTCAACAGATCGACCGCATTCTCATAATAGGTTTGTAACGCCTCTGCAGATTCCGTCTTCGCGACGGCAGAACGATCCAATTTTGTAAGCAATTCGCGCCGCTGATGAAACCGCTCAGAGCTCAACTCCGGGCGCAATTGCAACGATTTCACTTTCCAGTCCGGGTCAGAAAGATTTTCACCCAGGTTCTTCGTGCCCAGTTTCCATGGCGCCCGGCTGGAGGGCAGGAAGCCGGTGCTGGTAACATGATTGGGCATATTGATTCCCGGACAGAAAATGTATCCCGGCAATTGTGGACAGTCTGTTCCAATTTGATGCGTGACGACCGACCCAATGTCGGGAAAGTCAAAAGCAGAATCGAATCGGTAGCCTTTAAAGAATTCCTGACACCCCTCCTTGTGACCAGCAACTCGCGCCGAGGTCATCGAACGTATCACTGATAACTTATCGGCCTGCTTCGCTGTCATCGGCATCAGCGATGAGAAATTGATGCCGGGTACGTTGGTCGCAATCGGTTGGTAAGGCGTGCGATGGTCAAATGGGGCCTCCGGTTTGGGATCCCAGGTATCCATCTGGCTGATCCCCCCCTCTTCGTAGACAACCAGCACCTGCTTTGCCCGTCCAGCTGCCCGTCTGCCTTCACCATTGGCCATGGCTTCCAGTGCAAGCATTTCGGCCATACCACATCCCATCATGCCGGCCGAAACCGATTTCAGGAACCCGCGTCGGCCTGGATTGGATTGAGAATGGTTTGTCATGTGTGAAAGCATGAGTTGATTGATCAAGTCAGCTCCTCAGGATCTTCTTATAGCTGTTTTGCTTTCCCATTGAGAAACAATGAGCTTAGAGCATGCTCATAACTTTGATTATTGTACAGCAAATAAGCTATGACACAACACACATCCATAAGTATTGATACGTTAATCCCGGAAACTAGTCATTACAATAGGTCAAAAAACCACGGATCGCAGCCAGATAGGCTTCCGGTTCGTCATCGGCAATGGAATGGGAACTGTTGGCAAAAATTTTCAAGTGTGCTCGTGGAATCTTCTCAGCCATGATTTCTGAATGGTTGGGAGGACAAACCCAGTCGTGCGCTCCCCCCATCACCAGGGTAGGACATCTGATTGAATGTAGCTGGTCAATAAAGTCAAACGTCCGCAGAAAACTGCTAAAACCATAATTGAGCTGCTCAAAGTTGCGGATGCCACGCGTCCAGCTCTGCTTAAGCTTCTCGATATCACATGTCGTTGAATACATTGGTCCCATCGCTTTATAGTACTCGTAAACTTGCTGCTGCGATTGAAAGCTGCCGTCCCACAGCCACTGACAAACGCGCTGCTGTTCTGAAGTGCCTCGTTCGCCAACGATGCGCTGAGCGTCTTCCAGAAAACGATAACTGGGTGCCGTTGCGACGAGCATCAGATTCGCCACGCGATCTGGATAACGAATGGCATAACCCAGCGCAACCATGCCGCCATACGAGGATCCGAGGACAGAAATCCTTTCGAGACCAAGGTACTCGCGCAGTGCATCCACATCATCTATGTTCTGGTCGAGTGTGTATGTCTCAGGGTCGACTCGGGCACTGCGTCCTGAACCGCGGTGATCAATATAGACCAATTGTGCCGTATCGCGTAGAGGTGCGGAATTGAGCTTAAAACTTGAGTGATCGCCACCAGGTCCACCGTGCAGCAGAAACAAAACTGGTCGCTCGACCATTTGATCAACGTTGGGTACCAGCCCCATGCCATCAACATCGAAATAGATCTCGGCCCCATTAATTTTGGCTCGCATGAAGTGACTCCCTGTTCTATGACTTCCTAATAAAAACCGATGACCTACGAATCATTTCTTTCCCGATAGAATAAATAGTATGACCAGATTTCTTGTATGAGAACAGTCACATCATTTAGTTTCAGAAAGGATCAATGAACGTTGTTTCCGTCTGCAAAAATGGGATTTCAGGTCAAAGAATAAAAATTGAGTCAAGGGAATGAAAGTAGAAGACGTTCAACAATCGTTGCCATCGCTATCTGCTCGGAGTAAGATGAAAGAAAAATTCAATTCACAAGGGACTCTCCATGCGAAATATCGCTACTTTCCTGATCGCTATCTGCCTGATTTACTTAACCTCTCATGCCTCTGCCGCAGAAAAAACCAACATCGTCTTCATCCTGGCTGATGACATGGGGTATTCAGATCTGGGATGCTATGGCGGAGAGATCGAAACACCGAACCTTAATAAGCTGGCTGCCGACGGACTGAGGTTCACTCAGTTTTACAACACGGCCCGTTGCTGGCCAACCCGGGCAGCGCTGATGACGGGCTTCTACGCACAACAAGTTCATCGCGACGTACTACCGGAATTGGGTGGCGGTAGTCGTGGCAAAAGACAATCGTGGGCACGACTGTTACCCGACTTTCTCAAACCACACGGATATCGCAGTTATCACAGCGGCAAGTGGCATATCGATGGGAAAGTACTCGACGCAGGATTTGATCGTTCCTATGACACACGCAACCAGGGAAATTTCTTTACAGAGAAAGGTAACCTGCTCGACGATGTGCGCATCAAACCAGCCAAGGATGAATCAGGATATTACACAACCATCGCCACAGCCGATCATGCAATCGAATGTTTGCAGGATCATGCCGACAAGTACACCGACCGACCGTTCTTTCATTACATCGCCTTCATCGCACCACATTTCCCACTACACGCGCTTCCCGAAGATATCGCGCGCTACCGGGACAAATACCTAGATGGCTGGGATAAGATGCGCGAACAACGATTCGCGCGACAACAAAAAACAGGGCTGCTCAATACCACATTATCAAAACTCGAACCGGATGTAGGACCCCCGTATCATTTTCCCGAAGCACTAAAGAAACTCGGTCCAGGCGAAGTTAATCGCCCGCTGCCATGGCAGGAACTTACCGATGAGCAACGCCGGTTTCAAGCGACAAAGATGGCGATTCATGCCGCCATGGTGGATCGAATGGATCGTGAAATCGGCCGTGTGATTAAACAACTCAAAGCGATGGACGCCTACGACAACACACTAATCTTCTTCGCTTCGGACAACGGAGCCAGCGCTGAGATCATGGTACGAAACGGCGGCCACGACCCCGAGGCCGCACCAGGTAGCGCTGCCACATACCTCTGTTTAGGACCGGGCTTTTCCAGTGCATGCAACACACCGTTTCGCCGTCACAAAACCTGGGTCCATGAAGGTGGTGCGAGCACACCGTTAGTGGTGCACTGGCCTGCCGGCATTAAGGAACGGGGTGCATTGCGAAAGACGCCAGCTCACATGATCGACATCGTGCCCACGATTCTGGATGTCGTCAACATCGAGAAACCAACGCATTGGGAAGGTAAGAAAATTCCGACGGCTCCCGGCCATAGCCTGGTCCCGGCGTTCAAGAAAGACGTCAAAGTGGATCGCGACTTTCTGTGGTGGCTCCACGAAGGCAACCGCGCCATTCGCGTTGGCAACTGGAAGCTGGTAGCTGCAAAGGGTGATCCGTGGGAGTTGTACGACTTAAGCAATGATCGCGCCGAATCCAACAACCTGATTAAAAAACATCCAGACAAAGCAACAGAACTCGAAGCGATATGGAATCGGCAGCTGGAAGAAACCAATAAACTGGCGGCAAAGACAGCTCAGAAAAATGCTCCCAAAAGACCAAAACGAAATGCGAAAAAGAAAAAACAGAATTAATCAGGCACGAGAGATTCGAGGTCAAAAACCTGGTTCAACCTTCCTTCTTTGTCAATTTTTTGATCAGGAAATCGTAGAGATCCTCATAGGAGTCATCCTCGATATCGGGAGCTTTGACGATGCACTCGATATTCAGTTTTCGCATCGCTTCCTGAAGCTTGAGCCCCAGTAGTGGATGATGAACCCAGATGGACTGGTTGGTCTCAATGGTCACTTTTGAATTCGGACGATTGTAGCTCATGTAAACCGGGGGATCATCCCTGGTCAGGTGAGTGATCGCGGAAGCTTCCTCAGCCAGCTTCACTACACGTGGAGTATCAACTGTCTCACTTTCCTGCATGGCGTAGAAATCGACAAGCGCAGAGTGAGGTGGCAGATCGGGAACACCAAACCATTTCCTGAAGACACGCATATCATAAGTGGACTGCCCTCCTAATGTACCGGCGGCAAGAATGCGGGTAGACTGACGAGCAACCGGATCGTCACTGTTAGCATCCGCCCGATCATCATTGAAAGCGAGCCAGAGAGAAATCCCTGCACCGGCAGAACCGCCATAACAGACGATCTTCTTCGAGTCGATATTCCACTCGGCTGCTCTCGAACGAATCAACTGCAGACAGCGGGCGGAATCGTGCATCGCAATCGGATAGGGAAATTCTCCACCATTGGTCAGACGGTAGTTGATCGAAGCGAAAGAGATTCCCTCATTCAGAAATCGCTCGACGATCGACTTACGGATGCCGCCTTTGTCGCCTCCCCTGAATCCACCACCATGAATGTAGATACAGAGAGGCGTGAGAGAGCCCTTCTCTTTCGATTTTGCCAGCCAAAGATCAAAAGCCTGTTGTTTATGGTCCCCGTACTGCACATTAGCATGAGACGGCGTGGTAGGTTTGTTACGTTTCTTCTGCTCATCCAAACGCTTGAGGCGTTTTTGATTGAACGTCACCGCCTCTTCCCGACTCAACACACCATCCCCATTCGTATCAGCTTTGGGATATCGTTTAAGAATTTCCTTCAGCCTGTCGTCTCGATTAGCACGTGGCTGTTGTGCGTTAAGGCTACCTGCGATAATGGCAACTGCAGAGAACACGGCGATTTGAATAGAATGTTTGAGGAACATATTCTTCCGGACTTTCCAAAATTCATCGTTATAACGACGGATAAATGATTCGAAATCTGATAATCAAACTCTTCTGGACATCAAAAGTTTCGGCAAAAGAATCACATTGACAAGTTTTATCTCTTGTTCAATTACAAACATCACCCGTCTATTTATCTACTACTCTCGTATAAAATTATAATAATTGACTCTTTTTCATATATTTCAGATCAATTCGCAAAAAGAAGGTTATAGGGTTTTCCCTTGTTAAAGAATCCAGAGGCTGCAATGAACCTAACTCTTAGCCTCTTGTTCCATGCATTAAATTATCCAAAATTAAATTTTTGATTAATTTTGTCCCCCACTCTGTCAGTCGTTCGTCATCATTGTGTACGATCAACTCGCATCTGCGAATTTCAAGTTTTAAGAAAGGACCCTACGATGGCTAAGTTTATGTTCTTACAGCGTGGAGGCTGTGAAAGCCCTCCTGAAATGACACCCGAACAGATGGAAGCGGGAATGAAGGCCTGGATGGATTGGGTCAATAATGGCACAGAAGAAGGTTGGTTGCTTGACCCCGGCAGTCCACTGAGTGGCACCGGAGCCCTAGTCAAACCCGACTTGACTGTAATCGATGGCCCCTTCACAGAGTCGAAGGAGCTAGTGGGTGGCTACTCCATTGTTGAAGCCGCTGATCTGGCTGAGGCGTGTGAGTTGGCTAAGCAAACCATGAAGCTCGCGGGGGGCGGAAAGATCGAAGTTCGCGAATTCGCCGTATTTGATCAATGATCAATAAAATTGATCCTCTTACGATTTTCCAGACTTAAATCATCAATCTTTAATTTCGGACTGCGGTCTGAGCAGTCTCAGAAATAAACACACTTATAGGCCCCTGTGCGGAGCCCTTATAATTGGGAGTATTAAAAATGCCGAAATACATGTTCGTTTATCGCGGCGGTCACGAGGATATGGAACACAGCTCGCCGGAACAAATGCAACAAGTGATGCAGATGTGGATGGATTGGATCCAGGGTGGCGTCGAAGCCGGCTGGATGGTTGACGGCGGTGATGCCTTGAAACCAGGCGGAGCTATTGTGAACTCGGATCTGTCTATCACCGATGGACCATTCGCTGAATCGAAAGAGCTGGTAGGTGGTTATTCTATGGTGGAAGCACCCGATCTGGCTGCCGCCATCGAAATAGCCAAAGGCTCCCCGATGCCAAAATCGGGTGGCACAGTAGAAGTTCGTGAATTACCAAATCTCGGGAAGCAGGAATAATGAAACCAGCGACCAACCAACTGGTCGAACACTTCTTTCGGCACGAGTCAGCGAACTTGGTCGCTGTGCTGACTCGTGCCTTTGGCATTCGCCGGATTAATCTGGTCGAGGACATGGTTCAAGTTGCGATGCTGGAGGCAATGCATGCATGGAAACAACGCGGCGTCCCGGAAAACCCCGCAGCCTGGATTCACCGTGTTGCCAAAAATCGTATTCTGGATTATTTGCGTCGTGAAAAGACCTATGAAAAAGCCATCACGTTATCTGGTCAATCAATCGACGAACAGGAATCGATTGTCGATCAATGGCTGGAGGAAGAACAGTTACCCGACAGCTTACTGAGAATGATATTCGTCTGCTGTCATCCGTCACTCGAACGAAAAACACAGATTGCACTGACACTGAAAACACTTTGCGGATTTGGTATTTCCGAAATCGCGCGAGGTCTTTTGCTTCCGAATGAGACTGTGAAGAAACGTATTCAACGCGCGAAGAATTCTCTGGCAGAATCAAACGTGCGGATCGAACTTCCCAGCGCCGATCAGTTAACGCAACGTCTAGACGTTGTACACGATGTGCTCTACTTGATGTTTAATGAAGGCTACAGCACTTCACATGGCACCGAACCGATCCGCGACGACATCTGTGAAGAAGCAGCACGACTGTGTTATCTACTATGTGAGAGTCCCTTCTCAGCGCCGACAACGAAAGCATTGTTGGCACTGCTGTTGTTCCATGCCGCTCGATTTGATGCAAGAACCGATGAGGCCGGAACCATAATCTTGCTGGAAGACCAGGACCGCTCGAAGTGGGACCATCGCTTGATCTGTGCCGCTCAAAGCTGGTTGGCGAAGTCAAAATCCGATCAGCCTACGACGTTTCATCTGGAAGCGGCGATCGCGATGCAGCACTGTATCGCTCCCAGTGTTGAAGAGACAAATTGGGATACCATAGTCATCCTTTACAGTCGGTTGCTGCAGCTACGCGAGTCGCCAATTTACACATTGAATAGAGCGATCGCTGTGGGGCAGGCAGGACATACACGCGAGGCCATGGCGCAATTGCAGTCGCTACAGAATCATGAGGAGATGAAACACTATCTGCTGCTGGATTGTGCCCTCGCCCGAATGTATGAGTTGGATGGTAATACAGCAAAAGCGATAGACTCTTACCTGATAGCGTTACCCAAGGCAGTCGCTCCGCACGAGAAGGAAGTACTGGAAAAAAAACTTCGCAAACTTACCGAATAAAGGTAGGACAATTCGATTCAATTTCCGCTTCATCCACTTACAGTTTCTTCCATGTTGTGAGATAGTTGATTACAACTTGTGAGAACATGCCCGATAATTTGAAAATCTATCTAAGACTTGACAAGCCAACTCACGTATACGCACTATTGGGTAGTGCACACCAATTGAAACCCCAGGTTCTCCAGACAAGGATCGGATTCTGGTTCTCCCTTCCTATTGCGAGAAGAATACAATGCCAGCACCACTGAGAATTTTGATCTACACGATTGGACCGATCCTCGCCTTTTTTCTGTTCTGCGTATTGATCTCCTACATTAGTGCCCAACCACTCTCTCAGCTTCCCAAAACGGCAACTCCTCCCTTATGGGCACGTTCTTTTATCAAGAGTCAGGGCACAATCCACTATTTTAAACATGGAGTACCATCTGAGGAAATTATTTCATGTGTCATGATATCTGTCGCTTTATTGAGTGTCCTGTGGACGATCGCCATTACCTATATTTTGAATGATAAAACAGGTGAAACAGAAGAAGAACAATGAGGAACTATTCTCTTAGAAGGTGCAGTACAACGTGTAAGTCTGGATCTCGCGTTTCCACCCGAATTTGAATAATTGAAAAAATATTACCAAAGAAACAGACTCGAATTCGACCACTGGCAAAGCAGGAAGGAACCAAAATGGGACAAATCATCTATGCGATGGCTACCATGGACACCAAAGGCGACGAACTCTGCTTCGTGGCCGACTGCATTCGCCGCATCGGCCTTGACGTGGTGCTGGTTGACTTAAGCACTCAAGGTAGCTCGAATCGTGCAGACATCACAGCTCGTACGGTCGCCCAGGCTCACCCCGCAGGGCCAGATCAGGTGTTGGGACAATCTGACCGTGGTCAAGCGGTGACAAAGATGTCGGAAGCGCTGCAACACTGGTTGTCTGCTGAGGTCAGTTCTGAAACAGTGGCGGGAGTCATCGCCCTCGGCGGAAGTGGTGGAACGGCTATCGTCGCTCCCGCCCTGCAGGCACTTCCCATCGGACTGCCCAAACTGATTGTCTCAACCGTCGCCAGTGGAAACACGCAGCCTTATGTAGGGCACAGCGACATCACCATGATGTATTCGGTAGTCGATGTCGCGGGCCTCAACTCAGTCTCGCGGCAAGTATTAAGTAATGCCGCCCATGCGATCACCGGCATGGTCGCCCACGCATGTGTCATCTCGGGTGACAGACCAGCCATCGGCATGACCATGTTCGGCGTCACAACTCCCTGCGTAGACATGGTTCGCGAAACCCTGGAAACGAAAGGATTTGACCCCCTGGTCTTTCACGCAACCGGAACCGGAGGACAGGCGATGGAAAAACTCGTTTCCGATGGCCTCATTGGTGGCGTACTCGATATTACGACCACCGAAGTGGCCGACGAAGTGGTAGGTGGTATCATGCCCGGCGGTCCACATCGTTTCGATGCCATCATCGAAAGCGGAATCCCATATATTATGAGCCTCGGCGCACTCGACATGGTCAACTTTGGAGCCCGTCAGACGGTCCCGGAACGGTTTACCGACCGCCACTTTCTTATACACAATCCGCAGGTCACTTTAATGCGAACAACCGTGGAAGAAAACCGGCAGATTGCAAAATGGATCGCCGAGAAGGTCAATCGGTCGACGGCGCCTGTAGAAATCCTGATCCCTGAACAGGGCGTCTCGATGCTCGATAGCGAAGGGGAAGCCTTCTATGATCCCCAAGCCGACCAGGCCCTTTTCGACACATTAGAACAAGAAGTCCAGCAAACAGACACGCGACGCATCACGCGCCACCCTTGCCACATCAACGACTCGGTTTTTGCAAAGGCACTCGTCGCAGCATTTGAACGAGTGTGCGAAAATCGCATTCAATAGACACAATCAACACTGAGGAATTCATTCATGCCAGAATCAAGAAGTGCCATCCTGAACCGGCTACGTGAAAAAGTTTCGCAAGGCAAACCCATCATCGGAGGTGGCGCAGGAACGGGCTTGAGCGCAAAATGTGAAGAGACAGGCGGCATCGATCTGATTGTCATCTACAATTCGGGGCGTTACCGCATGGCCGGAAGAGGATCGCTTTCGGGACTCATGCCCTACGGCAACGCCAATGAAATTGTCAAAGAACTCGGACGTGAAGTCCTGCCCGTCGTCGAACAGACTCCCGTATTGGCAGGGGTCTGCGGAACCGACCCGTTTATGATTCGCGATCTGTTCCTCAAGGAACTCCAGGCGATGGGCTTTGCAGGCATCCAGAATTTCCCGACCGTTGGACTGATCGATGGACAATTCCGAGCCAATCTCGAAGAGACCGGAATGGGCTTTGAGCTGGAGGTCGATTGTATCCGCGCCGCCCACGATCTCGACATGCTCACCACACCCTATGCCTTTGACCCCAAGCAGGCACGCCAACTTGCGAAAGCGGGAGCTGATATCCTGGTAACCCACATGGGCCTGACCAGCGGCGGAACAATCGGCGCAGAGACAGCGAAGACCTTAGACGATTCGGTAGAGGAGATCCGCAACATGGTCGACGCAGCCAGAAGCCAACGAGAGGACATTCTTCTGCTTTGTCATGGGGGACCGATTGCAATGCCGGAAGACGCCCAATATATTTTCGACCGTGTCGCTGGTATCGACGGTTTCTACGGAGCCAGTTCGATGGAACGCCTGCCGACGGAAGTAGCGGTGACAGCACAGGTACGCAAGTTTGGGGACCTCCAATTACCAAATCCATAACCGCATCTCCTTCTTTTCTCACCCGGCCTTTTCTCAAACACTTTATCGAAGGAATTCAACATGCATCGCTTGACTGTACTTTATGGGCACCCGGAAAACCCCGCCGAATTTGACCGCTATTATCACGAGGTACACATTCCGCTGGCAAAGAAAATGAAAGGTCTCACAGGCTGGACGATTGGAAAATGCAGCTCCGCCGATGCTGACACAGACGCCGCCTACTATCTCATCGTCAGCCTCTATGCTGAATCAGCTGATGCAATGCAAGCCATTCTCAACAGCCCCGAAGGACAGGACACCGTCGCTGATGTCCCCAAATTTGCAACGGGTGGCGTCACTTTTTTATTCACCGATGAGGATGTACTGGTCCCCTGCAATTTACAGGCATCGACCAAGTGACTTTCGATCTCCCAGCAATTGCCCTTGCTCTATAGCGTCGCAGTTTGCTGCCATTCACAGATCATCACCGTTTTTGAATCGTCCCGAAAAAGAAATGATTCTGTTTACCCCTTCCGCTTTTCAATGGATAAATTAGTCCGATATTGGTATAATATTGCATAGAGTTGGGGAGTTGGTTTGAGCAAAAAATAAGCACAAAACGCCCGACCACACTCTCTGATTCAGGCACTGGAAGTTAACGCGAATCTTTTTTCTGAACCAAGATAAAAGGAGGCGAGACGATGCCTCATGAAACGGACGCGGCACTGATTCAGCTTGATGTGTCTTCGCCTATCTGGAATCAGTTTTTCACGGTCGCCCCACTGGTCGTAATAGGCAGTCGTGAGCCGGACGGCGCAGATGACCTTGCCCCCAAACACATGGTGACGCCAATGGGTTGGGATAACCTGTTTGGCTTCGTATGTGCAGAGAGTCATGGCACCTATCAGAATATCAAACGGGAAGGTGAATTCACGGTCAGCTTTCCCAATCCGGATCAAGTGGTTCTGACCAGCCTGAGTGCTACGCCACGTTGCGAAGATAACACGAAGCCCGCCATCAATGCGTTGCCCACCTTTCCTGCAACAATGGTCAAAGGAGCTCTCCTCAAAGACTCTTATCTCTTTCTGGAATGCAAACTGGATCGAATCATTGATGATTTCGGAAAGAACAGCCTGATCACCGGTTCGATTGTGGCAGCCCAAATCATACCGAGTGCCATCCGCGCCAACGACCGCGACGACCAGGACATTTTGCAGGAGGCGCCTCTGTTGGCATACGTTTCACCAGGCCGTTACACAACCATTGATCGTAGTTTTTCCTTTCCGTTTCCACTTGGGTTTCGACGGGGTGATGAATGACCGTTGTTTCTTCAAAACAGACAGTAGGCTTGCTCAACTATCTTAGTCGCCATAAGACAAATATGGTTGAACAGCTCACCTCACTGGTGACAGCAGAATCGCCATCGCACGTGCCGGAATCTCAGATACCAGTTCAGGAGCTACTTCGAAACTTATTGCAAGACAGCGATTTTCGAGTGCGGCATATCTCGGGAACCAATACCGGCGGTCATCTCCTCGCAGTTCCCAAGTGGCATACGACTGGCCAGCCAATTCAATTGCTGCTGGGGCACTGTGATACTGTTTGGCCCCTGGGGACTCTTGAAGAAATGCCAGTTGAAATCCGAGAAGGCCGACTGCATGGCCCTGGCGTTTACGATATGAAGGCGGGGCTGATTCAATCCATTTTTGCCGTGCAGGCCATACGCGATGTCGGCATCACGCCACAAATAGCGCCGGTCATTTTCATTAACTCTGATGAAGAAATCGGCAGCCCGGAATCATCATCGCACATCCAGCAACTTGCCGTTCGTGCCGACCGTACTTTTGTGATGGAACCATCGCTCGGCCCGGAAGGAAAATTGAAGACAGCCCGCAAGGGAGTCGGCCGATTTGTAATCCGCGTCATAGGCCGTGCTGCACATGCTGGTCTCTCACCGGAAGAGGGAATCAGTGCGATTCTCGAACTCTCGCATGTGATCCAGAAACTGTTTGCGCTCAACGATCCGGAACGTGGTATCACGGTCAATGTGGGAACCATTGATGGCGGACTGCGCCCCAACGTCATTGCACCCGAAAGCAGTGCGCAAGTTGATGTGCGCGTGGCAACTCATCTTGACGCCGAAAACATTGAGAAAGAAATACATTCTATTGAACCTGTGACGGCGGGAATTCGCCTGGATATCAGTGGACGCTTCGGACGCCCCCCCATGGAAAGGACGCCGGGAAATCAGAAACTCTGGCAACTCGCTCAGGAAGCAGCCGATGAACTGGGTCTACAAATCGATGAAGGAGCTGCCGGTGGAGGGTCAGACGGAAATTCCACCAGCCTGATGACACCCACTCTCGATGGTCTCGGTGCAGTCGGCGGTGGCGCTCACGCACTCACGGAATTTATCTATATCGATCAGATGATCGAACGGGCAGCGCTGCTAGCTCGTATGATGCTGCATTCACCGCTGAAGGAATCAAGTACTTAATTCACTCGCTGGAGGACTCTCCCATGTTGACAAAACCTCTCATGGCATCTCTATCCCGTATTAGCGATCTGGAACCGGGTTCATTCGAAATCACGCAACTAAAAAAGGATGCATGGGCGACCGGGGACTACGTCGTAGGCGAAGTAGAGTCACAGGCAAATGCACGTACTCCGATTGAGTTAACGACCGGACGAATGACGGAAGTCACATCCGGAGATCACGTCATTGGCGCGCTGGGAGTTCGGGCTGCCACCCTGGAAGCAGTGGGGCACTGGAACGCCATCCAAGATGACCTGCGCATGCAGGCTCTCACCGCTGCAGGGTTATTCGGACGAGCAACTTCCGTCTCTACTTTTATTGCCAACCCGATGTGGTTGACATACTGCGGTCACGTCACAAGAAACGGTGTGCCTGTAAGAATGAGAGACTTTGTTAAACAGCAGGACGGCTCACTCTATGACCGACCAACGATCCTGCTGATTGGCACTTCAATGAGTTCCGGAAAGACGACCTCTGCAAAGATCATTATTCGTCAGTTGGTCCGACTGGGTTTGAAAGTTGCCGGTATCAAATTTACTGGAGCTGGTCGGCTGAAAGATACACTGGCCATGCACGATGCCGGTGCCAGTTCCATCTTTGATTTTGTCGATGTCGGGCTTCCATCAACGGCTTGTGCACCAGATGAATATCAATCTGTTCTCTCAACGCTTCTTGGTAAAATCCAGAACGATGGCCCCGATGTTGTCGTTGCCGAAGCGGGTGCATCTCCCCTCGAACCATATAACGGCGATGTTTTGATAGATACGATTCGTTCTCACATCAACTGCACAGTACTCTGTGCCTCCGATCCTTATGCCGTTGTGGGTGTGACGAAAGGTTTTGGATTCACGCCCGATTTTATTGCGGGTCTGGCCACGAGCACCTCTGCAGGCGTTGAAGTCATTCAAAAACTAACCGGATCACTGGCATTGAATCTGCTAGATCCATCAACCCACGATGAACTAAAGCAACTGCTCACTGAAAAGCTTGGCCTCTAAATCGCGAACGTTGACCAATTTTACGCCGAGAGAAATGAAAGTAGAATAATTGATTGCTCCAAAACCACGACAAACGGCCGTTTTTCTTTCACAAACATACTACTAATGATCTACTTTCTTCTGATGGGAGAAAGTTTTCAGGACTCTTAACCATCCTGTGAACAAAACGGTTAATATAAACACGCCCAGATAGTCAATCACCGGAATCCGGAACACTTCATTCACGTGAGAGAATCCACGTTCGCGATATACCAGAAAGAGTGCCAGCAGATATAACGCGAGTATGACCGCGCGCTTGAGTCGACTCCAACCCAGACCATGCATTTGCGTAATCACAAAGATCGACCCAAACCCAAAAGCAAACATAGGCCACATCCCTGCCCCCTGCAAACGTGCGACAACAAAAGCGTGTACCAGCACAAGGACCTCCAGTAACAGGGTCCAATATCGATTGGTGTGCATGCGGGTAAAGAATAAACTACCTTGCAACATGATCAGCAACAAGTAGAAAAAGCCCCACAAATGCCCCAGGGATGCCTCTGCAGGGTGGAACCAGAACGTATAGATAATCGCCCAGGAGAAATAATACCCGTGATATTTCTTCGCAAAGTCTAAGACCTCAGTACGAATCGGAACCTTGACTCCAAAGAATAAGCCACGCCGGGGAGTCTCCATCATCAAAACCCAGATCAGTAAAATAGCAACTGAGACCAGAGATGAAAAAACGTGCGTATCCTGAGCAAGACCGTCATACCACAGATGCGTCTGCGCCAGATGTAGTATGATAAAAACCGCATTCACCACCAATGCAATGATATTTATTTTGTGCAGCTGGTTTGAGTAGCGAATTCCCCCCGCTTCAATCGAGCGAAGGGAAAGTTGTTTTGCGCGGTAGATCAACGCAAAGTTGGCAAGCTGATGTAACAGGTACCCTCCCCAGGCGGTGATGCGACCCATCATCGTCGGTTCTGGCAACTTCCAGAAATACCAACCAGCCCCCTGGTCTGGCAAGTGTGGAACTTGCGCGAGACGAGGCCCCAACAGCCAGATTAAGGCGACGTAAGCAAGTATGAAACCAGTACTGGCTAGCACAACTCGTAAATCAGCAGGAAACGAATTCCCTTTTTTATTTTCAGACATACCGCTTATTTCTCAGCATGGTCCTGTCGTCTAATCAAGCTTGGTGGCACTCTCGATACGACCCCAATGATCAACAAAGATCATATCTCGATTGGAAATCGATCGAATCGAAAACGATAAGAGTTGATTCACTCGCTCAATACGAATTGAACTCAGAATGTGAGCCGTCATCGTACCATGCTTAACAGTCCAGGTTCCACTTGAAGAAGGAGTCTGTACGAAGGACTTGTGAAAGAGGCGGAGTTTTTGATATTCCCGCACCGTGCTGAATGTCCCGTTGGCGTTAAATTTAATGTAAAGGTGGCCTACAGAATCTTTCATCCTCCAGTTTCCGACAAGTCGCTTTGAGACTTCCGCATCTGTCAGAATCCTGGCGGCCTGTCCCTCTTGCTTAGGCTTCTCAGAAATGGTTCTAGACTTGATCGTCGTTAATGGCTCTTGGGCTTGAGGAGTCGTTCGCTTCAATACCATCAACATCCGTTTTGAACCGGCCTTGGCAGAAAAGTCGCCTGGTTTTTTCGCTTCATCTGGATGAACGATGCAGATTACCAGTCTCCCATCATCGAAACGATAAATGCCTGTACTGGCTTTTTCATCGGGTGAATTGATCTCTATACCATTAGGATAAGTTGTCGCATCAATCGTAAAAACCTTCGCGTGTTTTTTGCCATCGAGACGTGACTTGAATATGATCGCATTCTCAATAATTTCAACACGGCCACCGGAAGGTAGCCAGTCTTTGATTGCTTCTTTGGGAATCACGTGTCCATTCTCAACAAGTGATTCTACCTGCCAATGCCCCTGAAATTCTTTGAATTCAGGACTCTTATCCTGACCAACTACGGGACTGGCGAAAACAAGAATAGCGAGTAACACAATACGGTTGATCATTTCTACGACTCCATTCATTAGATTGATATGAGAACTCAATTACCCTACTTGAGTCAGTATGATAGCACTCTATAACAAACTGACAAGTATCCTGATGGGCACTGCAGAATGACCCACTCATAGAAGATTCAGATGTGATGCACCTCAGAAATGCATGAGTTTCCTGATTACAACAAGTCAAGCTATTTACCTGATTTTGACTTGCGTTTTCTCGGAGTCTCGCGGTTTTCCCAGAACAGTTCCGCGCATTCGAGTGCCTGGTTTCGGACTCCGTCGCTCAGCGACTGGTCCTCAGTAATCCGTTTCTGTAATTCGTTCAGCGATTGAACACGCTCCCGAAGTGTTGTTAACAATCCTTTTGCATAAGATTCTGATCGTAGTTTGTTCGTCGTTCGCCGTGCATCCCAGATCTTCACAGTCCTGTCCGAACTCGCTGAGATGAGTCGTTTCCCGTCCGGACTAAACATCACTCTGACGATCTTGTCTGTATGTCCTTCCAGCGTAAGTGATTCCTGACCTGTATTTGCATCCCAGATTTTCACCTTTTGATCCATTCCTGCAGAAGCCAGACGCTTCCCATCGGGGCTGAATGTAACATCTATGACATTCCCTGCATGACCTATCATCGTGCGAATTTTTTCTCCTGAAAGAGAGTCCCATAAACTGACCTTACCATTTGTCATCCCGGTAACCAGTTGAGTCCCGTCCGGGCTGAACATGACACTTTTTAAATTGTGATTCGTTTTCAGGATTGTGAGTACCTCCGAAACATCGAGGAAGTTATAGACCTTCAAAGTCTTTATCCCCTCTATCAAGGCCAACCGCTTTCCATCGCGGCTGAAAGCAACACCTCTGGCTAATCCTTTGTACCTTTTAAGAGTGTGAATCACCTGACGGGTGGCAAGGTCCCAGATTTTTGCTGACCCATCACTACTTGTTGAGACGAGTCGAGAACCATCCGGGCTGATCAATAAGGCAATAATTCTGGCAGTATGCGCTTTCAGAGAAAATATCTCTTGCCCTGTGACCGTGTCCCATAGTTTCACTGTCCCGTCTTCATCACCTGATACTATTTGTGTTCCGTCTGCGTTAAATGCCACACTTTTAATCCAACCGGTATGTCCAGTCAGAGTACGTATTACCTGACCTGAGAACGAGTCCCATAGCTTTACAGTCTTATCCGCACTAACCGAAACCAGTCGCGTTCCGTCTGCATTAAAAGCCACATCATCAACCGATCCCTTATGCTTATTGAGCGTGAGATTTTTCTGAGATGCAGCAATACTCCATAACTTGACCGAGCCATCTAAACTTGCCGAAACCAGCCGTGTACCATCCGGGCTGAACGAAGCACTCAGGATGGGATAAGTATGACCCTTGTAACGATTGACCTCTTCCCCTGTTGCGACGTCCCACAACTTCAATAGTCGGTCCGCGCCCGCAGAAACCAATTGCCTGCTATCCAGACTGAATGCGACACTATTGACCAACGAAGCATGTCCTTGAATTGTGAATCTCTCCTTGCCCGTAGCCATCTCCCAAAGTTTGATCGTACCATCACCACAGCCCGTTACCAGATGTTCGCCATGCGGGCTAAACGAAACATCTTGAACCAATGAAGAGTATCCTTTGAGAGTATTGAGTACTTTCCCTGTCTCAATTTCCCACACCTTCACCGTTCGGCCCCGACCGGTTGAAGCCAGCCGTTTTCCATCAGGGTGGAATGAAAGACCAAAGACATTACTGTTTTTTCCTTGATGCCCTTTAAACGTCAGTCTCTCCTTGCCGGTGGCGGCATCCCATACTTTCACCGTTTTATCATCGCTGGCCGAGGCCAACACTTTTCCGTCTGGACCGAATGAAACGTCATGCACAATTTGAGAATGCCCTTGGAATGAAATCTGCTCTTTTCCTGTGACTACGTCCCAGACCTTCAGCATACCATTAGTGTCTGCTGAGACCAGACGGCTACCGTCTGGACTGAACGATAAACATCTAACACCACCAGTGTGTCCTTGAAATGTGAATATCATCTGATTCGTTGCAATGTCCCACACTTTAACCGTTTTATCACCACTGGCCGAGGCAATTTTTGTTCCATCCGGACTGAGTGCAATGTCGAATATTGTCCTTAAGTGTGCATTGAAAGACAATAAGTTCTCTGCTTTGGTACGGTCCCAGTAATCCCACTCAAAGCCTCGCAATTCTTTACGCTTCCGATATCGTGCTAGAATTTGTTGAAGCTTGGCAATGTCTGCATCCTGCCATGCTTTTTGCAGCAGCAGCATATCTGAGTAATACGCATTCCGTTCAGCAACCTTGTAATTTCGGAGTGCGCTTTCTGCCTCTTGCTTTGCCCTTGCCTCAGCAGCCATCGCTTTCTGTTCATTTTCCTGAGCAACCTTCTGTGCAATAACGGCTTTCTCTCTAGCAGCGATGGCAACTAGACGTTGCGCTTGCGCTTCCTCTGCACTTCGCTGTGCCTGTTCTCGCTGGATCGCTTCTTCTTTTTGGGCGGCAAGCGCTTTATCTTGTGCAGCAAGTGCTTTATCCCGTTCGGAATTAATCCACACTGTAGCCACACTGGCAACAATCGCAACGACCAGACTCGCGCCAAAACTCACACGCTTCAATCGACGAATCTGCTGTTGTCGCGCGTCGCGCTTGACAATCTCTGCCTGAATGGAATTCCGTAACTTTGAGTGATCCTCATCTGAACCGTCTAATAATGATAACCCCAGATCCAGGTCGCCTCGATCCAGGGCTGTTTTTGCATAGTCGTATTTGGTTGACTTCAATCCCTCAATCGCACGCACATTCTCCGGCCACTCTTCCAGCGCTGTTTCGAAACCAAAACGCGCACGACTGAATTCATCATACTCGCCGGAATTTCGTGCGGCTTCAAGTCGTTCTGCTGCTCGCCCGGCTAGCTCGATACTCTCTTCATGAGAAAGATATCCACGGAT
>Ga0055584_100000244_pt1 | contig 51315 bp, 53 predicted proteins | sample OSDHelmetaG_FD_58716 | JGI IMG/M metagenome (GOLD analysis project Ga0055584, IMG submission 58716) | Pelagic marine sediment microbial communities from the LTER site Helgoland, North Sea, for post-phytoplankton bloom and carbon turnover... | ecosystem: Environmental > Aquatic > Marine >... | reverse complement strand
GAACCGTTCATAAGATCGGCGTCAATTAAGTCATGTTTGCCGTCAAAGGCACGCAGGGAAATGATTCTGCGATCAAAAATTTCTGGTACTTCTCCAATTTCGGGGAATGCCTGTTCGGCATTTTTTCTAACAAATATCGCATGTGACGATCTATATGGAGAACTGACAGGCTGATGTTCAAAATTCAGCAACATTACAGCCTCACCAATATTTGCCTCCTTGAGGCTAACACGACATGGATAACCGGAAGCGGACTTAACGGTCATTCTTCGAGCTCTGATGTTGGCGAGCTCATCATCTGAAAACTTAAATAGTGAGCTAAACTGATCAGCAGGAAGTGCGTGAAATTGAAATGACATGAGATGGGTTTCCCGACTATTGTTTGTATGACTTATAGACTACGGGATTCAGAATGCTCAAAACCACCCGATTCTTGCTAGACCACTAATTTTGGGCTGGGTAATTGGGTTAGTGAACTTTATATCATGACTTAGCGATTGATGATGACTCGTGTAGGATAATCAGTAATTACTCCTTAATGGCTTGTATTCCATATTCTTTGACTGGACACGAAATATCATGAAAAAAGTAATAAAGCTCTCAATTATTGTTCCTCTCATAATCATTAACATCGCATTTGCAAGTGACGTAAAAGTGCTAAAAGCCTCCGGGTTTCTTGATGTTTCGACAGGTTCAATTATTTCTCCAGCAGTAATTCTGGTTGAGGATGGATTAATAGCTGAGATCAATCCTGAAAATTTACCCTCAGGAGCGAAAATTATCGACCTTGGCGAAAGAATGTTGTTGCCGGGTGTAATAGATATGCACACTCACCTCACTGCAAATTTTTTTTCTGGTGATCACTGGACCACCGCACCCGTCAAGGAAACATCAGCAGACTGGGCTTTGCACGGTGTTAAGTTTGGCAGAGATATGTTGATGGCAGGGTTCACCACTGTCCGAGACGCCGGTGCTTTTCCGGGCTTTCCCGATGTTGCTCTTATGCGAGCAATAGATGCAGGATATGTAGTTGGCCCACGTATGTTCCCTGCGGGGCACTATCTATCGATAACTGGTGGACATTGTGACATTACCGGATTTGCTCCGGGCATAATGGAAATTGGGCCAAAGCAAGGCATAGCCAATGGTAAGGACCAACTTTTGGAGGCGATACGCTATCAGGTAAAACATGGCGTGAAAGTAATAAAGGTATGTGCAACAGCGGGTGTATTTTCCAAAGGAGACAGTCCCGGTGCACAACAATATTCAGATGAAGAGTTAAATATTATTGTTGAAGAGGCATCGCGACATGGCTTAAAGGTAATGGCACATGCCCATGGTAGTGAGGGAATTATGGCGGCAGTACGCGCCGGAGTAGCGTCGATCGAGCATGGTTCAATGCTCACGATCGAGATCGTCAGGGAAATGAAAAAAAGAGGAACTTATCTTGTTCCGAATATGTTTTTGAATAGCAAGCCCTTGCCTCCAGAAACACCTCCATGGACTGTTAAGAAGAATGAATTTTTAAAACCCTATGTAGAAGCGGGTTTTAAACTGGCATTAAAACATAAACTCAAAATCGCTTTTGGCACGGACGCAGGAGTTATGGCTCATCGAGACGCGAGACTGGAATTTTATGCACAGGTCAGCCGCGGTATGACGCCCTTGCATGTCTTGCAAACGGCCACAATAAATGCAGCCGATTTACTTGGTGTCGATGATAGGGGGCAGTTAAAAAAGGGTATGCTTGCTGATATTATTGCTGTGGATGGAAACCCACTAGAAAATATCAGGGAAATGGAGAATGTGGTTTTCGTAATGAAGGGCGGTGTAATAGTAAGAACGGCGAAAACGAACAATCCTGACGAGTTTTAAATCATAATGGTTGGCATATTGCCGCATGAGATCACGAATTAATTGATGCTCGGAAACTGGCTCGCACCGTCCTTTATTAAATCGCAATAAAAATTGCTTGATAGCGATCCGGAATTTCATTTACGTGTGATCGCAGCTGACGAAGCACTTACTCATTTTCATTAAAAATAATCAAAGAGGAAAATAGAAAGTTAGAGTAGAGAGGTAAAGTTAGAGTAGAGAGGTGAAGCAGTGTATTCCCGTCATATCCTCTATTTATCTTTATTAAAACCATTAATCTTCCAGAATTCTTTTTGTGCTTCTGTCACTTTAAACAAATAGCGTCGTGATTCCTGACTAGGGTGTTTGTTGATGAGTTGATCATAAACTTGATTTGAAGATAATTGGTTTATTCTGTCGATGGCCTTTTTTCGATCTTTTGAAAAAGTTTTGAGTACATTACCTGCGCCACCGTTGTAAGCGGATATTACCGAATAACGACGAGCATTATTGTCCCTTACATTTACCAGATACCGTTCCTGCAATATTTTTAGATAGGCTGTACCTGTGTCTATATTATTTTCCGGATCGTAAAGGTATTGTGGGCTCGGTTCGCCCGGTTTATTTTTTATTTTATCGAATACATCTCTTCCCGCAGTTCGAGGCACAATTTGCATCAATCCGTAAGCTGGAGCGTGACTGACAGCGAATGGGTTAAAGCTACTCTCTGTCTTGATTACGCCGTAGATAAGACTTTCTGTGACATTATATTTTTTGCCATACTTCTGCACCAGAGAGGCATATTTGTAAGCACGTACTTGTTGATGTGTCGCGACCAGGGGAAATTGAACACGTAATCCTTTATGGCTTCCCAGTGTTACATTTTCGAGTTTTTTGTTTAACAGGTATTCAGCATAACGAGTCGCGCGCCACTCCCAGGCGATGGACTTACCCTCTTGATCAAGCACCTGTTCATAGAGGAAAGGTTTAACTGATTTATCTGAAATTGGATCGGCATCAGAATAGAGATCGACTTCTCTCGGATCATCAGGGGTCAATAAAGTTGTGACAATTGCTTTCTTTAAATAATTAAGCTGATCATTTGGTGCCACAGTTTCAACTGTAACCTTTCCTGCTTCAAGATCGATATGGGCGCGGTTATAGTATTTGTCAGTATATTTAACATAGTCTTTGGGGCCGGATTCCTGCTTGTCTTCTTCTCCCCAAATTGCATCAACGACACTTTTGAATTTCTTTAGTTTGGCCCTTAGTCGTTTAAGTTCTTGCGGCAGATTTTCAGGGTTACTAACGATGGCTCGACCTTTTTGTTGCAGCACCTTACTCGCGCGATCAACAGGATCGCCGGATCGAGCAATATCTGAAATATCCTTAATATTTTGACTATTGCAGCCGATTAATAGAAATAAAGCTAAGAATAGAACGTTACGCTGGGAAAACCGTTTTTGCATTTGAAAAATCACGCGATCATTTCTCGATTTAGAGCCTGCCAATAGTTTACTTATTGTGAGCAAAAAAATACATTTTTGAGAAAATCGGTCGTTCGTCTTCTCCATCATTCGTTTCATCGACAATAACTTTCTATTTAAAATAATTTGTTTAGTCTTGAAGTCACTTAAACATACATACAATTTTGACTTTTACAAAAGGAAAACATAATGAATATTTTTAATAAGAAAAATCTATTAGCTTTCACACTCATCACCGCGTTTGCAGCTCCTGCCATTAGTACAGCAGCTACTATGAGTTCTGACAGGAACACAAATTCAGTTACAGTTTCATTTGCAGATTTAAATTTGTCTCAGGATAAAGGTATAGAAACACTTTATAGTCGACTCAAAACGGGAGCAAAGCAGTCATGTGGAACAGTAAGTGCCAGACAATTAAATTTATTTAAGTCCAGTAAGCAATGTGCAAAGTCTGCCCTGGCGGATGCGGTAAAACGTATTGACAACGAAAAGTTGAACGAGCTTCATTCGTCATAATGCAAGACATTATTGGCACAACACACTCATTCTTGTGAGCGTGTTGTGCTCTACTCTTGCTAGAGGATATTGTTCAGGGCGTCTTCAAGATTAGCGATACTGCGTTCTACATTATTTAACTTATCAAGTCCGAAAAGACCAATACGAAATGTTTGAAAATCCTCTGCTTCATCACATTGCAATGGCACGCCCGCAGCAATTTGCAGTCCTTCGCTGACAAACTTTTTACCTGACTGAATTTCGCCATCACTGGTATAGCTTACAACTACTCCGGGTGCCTGGAACCCATCCGCCGCAACGCTCTTTATTCCCTTGCTTTCAAGTAAGTTGCGCACACCTCGGCCGAGAGCAAGCTGATCCGCAAGGGCATTTTCCAGACCATATTCGATAGTTTCAAACATGGCATTACGAAAACGCGTAAGGCTATCTGTTGGCATAGTAGCGTGATAGGCATGCGCGCCCTTTTCGTAAGCTTGCATGATTTGTAGCCACTTTTTCAGGTCACAGGCAAAACTGGTACTGGTACTTGTTTCAATTCTTTCAAGTGCACGCTGATTCAGCATGACGAGAGCACAACAAGGTGATGCACTCCAACCTTTTTGTGGTGCGCTAATAAGAATATCAACACCGCATTTTTCCATATCAACCCAAATCGCCCCCGAAGCGATGCAATCAAGAACAAAAATACCACCTGCGGTATGTACAGCCTCTGCAACGGCTTTAAGATAGTCGTCGGGTAAAATCATGCCGGCGGATGTTTCTACGTGAGGGGCAAAAACCAGATCAGGTTTTTCGGCTTTAATAGTTGCAACGACCTCTTCGATCGGGGCGGGTATAAATGCAGCGTTTTTACTGTCATCAATCGGCCTTGCTTTTAGCACTACCGTAGATTCGGGGATACTTCCCATATCCAGGATCTGACTCCAACGGAAACTGAACCAACCATTTCGAATCACCAGACATTTTTTATCATTGGCAAATTGACGTGCCACAGCTTCCATACCAAAACTGCCGCTGCCAGGAACGACAACTACAGCCTTGGCCTTGTAGACCTTTTTCAATGATGTCGAGATGTCGTTCATGACGCCTTGAAAAGATTGTGACATATGATTAAGTGAGCGGTCTGTGAAGACCACGGAATATTCGAGTAATCCCTCTGGATCTACATCGGCAAGCAAGCCTGGCATATTCTACTCCTGTGGAAAAGCAGCGGATATTGGCTGAACTTAGCTTGTATGGCAAGACCTACATGGAGATTTTTGTCAGCAATTAGACAAAGCCTTCTAATCTTTGAATTACCCAGAAAGCAGCCAGACAACCAATTGCAGGTGAAATAACTCTTTTCTGGTACCAATTGGAGTCTTTATCAGAACATTTTCTTGCGAAGTGAAATAGCGCTGCAAATAAAAGTAACAGAAGAATAAATCCGAGCTGTCCAAGTTCGACGCCAAGATTAAAAAACAGTAAACCCAGTCCTAGATCTGTCTGAGGTAATCCGAGGTCGGTCAAAACATTGGCAAAACCCAGACCATGGAATAAACCAAAAAAAGAAGATATGAAAAAGGGTTTTTGGTAACTCAAACTTTGCCTATTTTCTCGTACTAATTCTGCCGCCAGAAATACAATGCTCAAAGCAATGCAAGTTTCAACGAAGACGACAGGCAATTGCACAAGTTCAAAAATAGAAGCGGCTAGACTTATGCTGTGGGCAATAGTAAACCCGGTTATTGTCCATACGAGTAGTTTGTAACTTTGTACCAGCATCATCAGACAAACGACAAAGAGCAGATGGTCGACACCAAAAGCAATATGTTCTATACCAAGTAAGGTATACGATTTTATGATTGAGACTCTATCCTCTTTCACTGGAACAATAAATTCCGGGGAAGTATTGAGTAAGATTGTCGAGTGTTGCTGACCTGACAAAAATGAAACACGAACGAAAGCTGAAATGGCGACGTTTAAATCAAGGTCATGAACGCCTATAGTTTTACCTGCCAGGCCCCCGTCACAACGAATTATTTGCTTGTTTACCTTGGCATGTGCGAGTGCTGTCTCGGTATTTCCCTTTATTTCACAAATGGCTGGGAAGACTGGATAGAGATTACCCTTCATCAGTCCGCCTTCCGGTCTTTTCCAAAGCACACTATAAATGTACGGTTGAATTTCCGAAATTTCGACTAACACAGGCCGGTTTTCATGCGCAATCACGCTAAAGGGCTCGAGTAAAAAAAACAAAAGCAAGGCAAAACAGCCGGACCTATTCATATTCTTTAACCACTGAATATTTGTCGATGATATTTTGGCGAGCAATCTTATTTAATCTTTTTTTCTCCTCATACTTATATGCATCGGTGACCAAATTACGTATGGAATCAAAGGCAGGGACCTGCCCCGCTTTTTTGTTACTGATAAGTACAAGATGATAACCATAACTGGACCGAAGTGGACCTTGCCATAAGGTTTGTGCTTCAAGACCGAATAATGAAGCACTGAACTTCTTGCCAAAATGAGACGTTACCTGTCTTCTGGAAACATCAGTGTAGAAATTATTCAGAGGAAAGCGATCGCCTTGTCGGACAGCATCACGGCCTATAATATGATCTTTGTTTAGTAATTCACGTAATTCGTCAGCCTTTTCGAAAGTATTATCACGGTGTTGCTCAGAGCTTAGAAAAACATGCCCGAAAGAAAGCGTGCTTGCAGTTTTAAATTTGTCAGTATTAATCTTGTAATAATTAACTAAGTTTTCATCGTTAATGCTAATTTGATTTGTATTCAGATCTTCAAGTAAGAATTGCAGCTTTTGAATCATTCGTTGCTTGATAATGTAATCGTTTTCATTCAAGCCCATTTCAAGCGCCATTCGATAGAGCGCCTCTTCTTCAATATATTCTAAAGCAAGTTCATTCATTCGATCCGGGCTAAGTGAGGCAAGAGCGAGGTCTACATCATATTCACGCTGGGGGTTTCTGTTACGGATGTTGAGCAGGTTTTTAAGCACTAATTCATCGACAACAATAGTTTTGTCGCTGTAACTATTTGCAGAGTCAGGGTTTAACAGTTGGTGTACAAGATAAAGAACAGCGCCAGCGACGAAGAAATAAAAAATTGGGTCTTTGATTATTTTTTTGAGCATATCTAAAACTTCAATTGCAGATTATTTTTTCAACAATAAGCCGGACAAAGGCAAAAAGTCATCATTCTTGTGCAATTTTTCTTTCATATAGTGTCCTTTTTGCCAGTAAACCTTCCAGGCATTTTTATTTTTCATTGAGGTAATAATACGATACTCGTTATCGATGATTTCAATAGCCGTGCAATTCTCAAGCGCAATGGCAATACCTTTGGTTTCTTTCATCATAGCTTTTAGTGCTGGCTGACGGTGTTTTTCCACATCGTAATGAGGACAAATAAGGGCATCTGCGTAATCAAGACCACTGACTTTTATCAACGTTTTATTACTGTCATTAGCAAATTTTCTTGAATCACTATTGCCCTGACGAAACCAGCATATGGAACCTGCGCTTAATCCGGATAATACGGCTCCCTTTCGGCGAGCACGATTCATTAGTTTGTCGATGCCTAATTGACGCCATAGGTTCATCATTCTTAAAGTATTACCTCCACCGACATAGATAATGTCAGCACCGAGGATTTTTTGTTTGATTTGTGTTTGCGTAGGCCTGTCCCGGTAGAGCAACAAATATTCAACAGTACAACCCAGACGCTGACCAAAATGATCACTAATTCGTTCACAATAAGCTTCATCATCGAGGCTCGCCGTTGGAATAAACAGCAGTCTTGGTGATTTTCTTCCTGCAAGACGAACAATTTCTTCGTCAATTGAGAGAGTCTGGGGTACTTTGTTCTTTGGTAGCATGATGCGACCACCGCCTATGGAGACAATTTTTCTTTTCATAATCATATTTTGTTTCAGATACCGCGAGCGTCTTTTATTTTTTCATAGGCTTGCCGAATTTCATGTGTACGATCTGTCGCGATTTTCATCATCTCTTCAGGGAGTCCTTTGGAAACAAGTTTGTCAGGATGATGCTGACTAAGAAGACGTCGGTATGCGCGCTTTACCTCTGCATCGCTTGCATCCTTTGCTACGTTTAATGTGGTGTAAGCATCCTTTAAGCTTATGCCTGCAGGTTTACCTCCATGTCCTGACCCCTGGTGATGAAACTGAGCACGAATCGCAGCATCGAGTTGTTGAAATTCTTTCTGTGGAAACCTGAGGATTTCGCAAACTTTTTTTAGTAGTCTTAGTTCATCCGGATGCATGACACCATCGGCATAGGCTGCGTATAGTTGAATTTCCAGAAACATACGCTGTAAATTCGGCCGAAAGCCAATTTCGCTTTTTAACTGTTGTATGACTTCTACAAGAGGAAAATCATTTTTTTTGCCTTCGCTAAACAAAGCCATAGCGGCTTTCTTTTGCTCGGGTGTTAATTGCATTTGTCCCATTACCTGTTTGGCAATGGCAATTTCGTCTTCGCTTACCTGACCATCAGCCTTGCACACGGCGCCCATAACTGAAAAGGACGCTGTGAAAAATGCTGTTTGTACGCGCTCCTGGTCACCCCGCTGAAAGCCTCCCATTTCATCGGAAATGTGCAAACCCTTGTCAAAATTATGTCCCAGCGCTGCGCCCATTAATGCACCTAGCGGTCCCCCTAACATAAAGCCAAAAGTACCGCCTAGCAGTTTGCCCCACCAACTCATTTCATTGTTCCTTTTTTATAGTGAGTTCAGATTATATCGGTATAATGCGCAGCGTTTATTATTCATTTCAACTTAAAAAGACTATCGGCATGGCAAGAGGCAACAAAAACAAAAGAAAAATCAGTGGCCCTTCAATGGCTGATAAGGCCGAAAAACACATTCTTTACGAGGCCGCCGTGCAATGTGCAGAGTCTGAAATCGATTTTGTCGATGATATTTTTCAGAAACTGAGTAATAGACAGGCCAGTAAATTACGTGAAGATTTTTGTGGTACTACCAATTCATCTTGCGAATGGGTAAGACGCCGGGAGAGCAACAAGGCCTATTGTGTTGACCTCGATCCTGAAGTACTGAATTGGGGAAAGGAGCATCACATTGCAACGCTAACAGAAGAGCAACAAGAGCGGATTAACATACATACAGCGGATGTGATGGATTCCGGTGTCTCATCAATGGATATTGTTCTGGCAATGAATTTTAGTTACTGGATATTTAAAGATCGGGTAACGATGGTTAAGTATTTCCGCAGCGTTTATGACAGCTTGGTTGATGATGGAGTCTTTTTTCTTGATAGTTTTGGTGGTTACGAAGCTTTCAAGGAAATGGAAGAGAGTACCAGGCACGATGGCTTCACCTATGTCTGGGATCAGTCGTTCTATAACCCGATAACGGGTGATGGCCTGTTTCATATTCATTTCAAATTCAAGGATGGTTCCCGTATAAATAAGGCGTTCAGCTATGATTGGCGTGTATGGACACTGCCTGAGATCAGGGAAATGCTCTCCGAGGCAGGATTTAAGGCCGCAGTCTACTGGGAAGGTGAAGATGAAGATGGCGATGGTAATGGTGAGTTTGAAGCAACATTAGATGGTGAAGCTGACGCCGGCTGGATTGCCTATATCGTTGCTCAAAAATAGCATCCATATCTGTAACAGTGAATTGCAGGGCGCTTAGAGATATCATTTAATTTGAACGATATAGCCAGAGCGGTGCAGCAATGGGTGCAATCTGTAATCATCGATCTAAACCTTTGCCCGTTCGCGAAACATGAATTTATAAATAATCGCGTGCGTTTTTCTGTTACAGATGCGACTTCTGATGAACAATTGTTAATTGCACTACAAGATGAATTGAAGTTGCTTAATGATGATTTGTCTATTGAAACTACTTTGCTAATACATCCGCAAGTATTAAAAGACTTTTATGACTATAACCAGTTTCTATCCTGTGTTGATGCATTACTCTCTGAGTTGGAATTGGAAGGTGTCTATCAGGTAGCCAGTTTTCACCCAGATTATCAGTTTGCAGAAAGCGGACAAAACGTCGCTGAGAACTATACAAATCGCTCACCTTATCCATTACTACACATTTTACGAGAGGAGAGCCTTGAACAGGCTATTGCTAACTACGGGGATGTCGAGCAGATTCCGGTGCGCAATATTGCTATAATGAATAGCTTGGGAGAAGAAAAAATGAAAGCTCTACTGCATGCATGCTTCGACATAGAACACAAAGACCACGTACACTAATTACCCCGGCTTAACCCGCTGTTCCATTTCTTCAATTGTGAGATGCCTGACATCTTTTCCTTCAACAAAATAGACAACATATTCACAAATATTGCGTGCATGATCACCAATACGTTCCAGCGATCTTACCATCCAGACGGCATCGATTACGGCGGTGATACTGCGAGGATCTTCCATCATATAAGTTATCAGCTGTCGTAGAATCGCTGCATATTGTTCGTCCGATTCCGGTTCTCTGGCGGCTGTTTTTACCGCCGCTGCAGAATCCATACGGGCGAAGGCATCAAGTGAATCGCGTACCATTTCACTAACAAAGTTTCCCATGGTATTAATACCAACATAATATGATTTAGTGCCTTGTTTTTCTGAAAGATAAATGGCCATTTGCGCCACCTTTTTCGCCTCATCGCCAATACGCTCTAAATCAGTAATGGTTTTTATTACTGCTGTGATCAGACGCAGATCGCCTGCAGCCGGTTGTCTTCGTGCAAGGATCTGTGTGCATTCCTCATCAATAGAGACCTCATAAGAATTAACTCTGGGCTCATTTGTTATTACTATCTGGCCCAATTCGATATCTGAGTCAGTCAAGGCTTTCAGCGCATCTGTTAGCTGTTTTTCAACCAGACCACCCATTGCCATCACGCGACCTCGGATATTATCGAGTTCGTTATCAAATTGTTTAGATATATGTTGATTCATGGTATTTCTCCGAGTCAGTCCTAACCGTAACGACCAGTAATATAATCTTCAGTCATTTTTTGTGCCGGTTTTGTAAATATCGTGTTGGTGTCATTGAATTCAACTAATTCACCCAGATACATGTAGGCAGTATAATCAGATACGCGGGCTGCCTGTTGCATATTATGGGTAACAATAACGATTGTGTAATTCGATTTGAGTTGATATATCAACTCTTCAATTTTCAAGGTTGAAATTGGATCCAGTGCTGAAGCTGGTTCATCGAGGAGGAGTACCTCGGGTTCAATTGCAATAGCACGAGCTATGACCAGACGTTGTTGCTGGCCACCAGAGAGCCCCATGGCGTTATCATTCAAACGATCTTTAACCTCATCCCACAATGCCGCATGATGTAAGGATTTTTCCACTGCCTCATCAAGTACACGGCGGCTCTTTACGCCCTGTATACGTAAACCATAAGCGACATTTTCATAAATGGATTTGGGAAACGGGTTGGGTTTTTGAAATACCATACCAATACGACGGCGTAATTCTGCAACGTTAACGGACTTCTCGTAAATATCATCATCTTGCAATTTTATTGTTCCACTTATATCTACATTCGTAATCAGATCATTCATGCGATTAAAACAACGCAACAGGGTCGACTTACCACAACCACTTGGACCGATAAATGCGGTCACGCGTTTTTCCGGGATTTGCATAGAGATATTTTTTAAAGCCTGTTTTTCACTGTAAAACAAATTCAGATCGTCTACATGCAAACAAATGGTCTCATTAGCGAGCACCAGTGATCCATCGCTCTTTGTCAGCTTACTCATATCAAAGGCGTGTGTTGGAGTGTCTCGGGCGACGGTACCAGTTTCAGTTGAAATGTTATTCGGCTGCACGATATTTTTCTCTTAGATTGTTGCGAATTTTTATCGCTGTAAGGTTGAGTACAATTATTATTAAAATTAGTAGCAAGGCGGTGGCGTAAACTAATGGACGGGCAGCTTCTACATTCGGACTCTGGAAGCCGACATCATAAATATGAAAACCCAGATGCATGAATTTTCTTTCCATATGCAAGTAAGGAAAATTAGCATCAAGTGGCAAGGTCGGCGCCAGCTTTACTACGCCTACTAACATAAGCGGTGCGACTTCACCGGCGGCGCGCGCAATGGCCAGTATCATACCTGTCATTATGGCTGAGGCTGTCATTGGCATGACGGTTCGCCACAGGGTCTCTGCTTTGGTTGCACCCAGAGCCAAACTGCCTTCGCGCAATGCACGAGGCACACGCGAAAGTCCTTCTTCCGTAGCGACAATCACAACTGGCACGGTCAATATAGCCAGTGTCAATGAAGCCCACATTAAACCGGGGGTGCCGAAGGTTGGTGTTGGAAGAGCTTCAGGATAAAAAAGCTCATCAATGGATCCACCCAGGAAGTAAACAAAAAAACCAAGACCAAAAACGCCATAGACAACAGAGGGAACACCAGCGAGGTTATTTACAGCAATACGAATAAGTCGAGTCAGTGGACCCTGTTTGGCATATTCATGTAAGTAGACTGCGGCGACAACGCCAAAGGGAGTGACAATAAGCGCCATTAGCATCACCATTAATACGGTGCCGAATATAGCGGGAAATATTCCGCCTTCAGTATTTGCCTCCCGTGGATCATCACTCATGAATTCCCAGAGTTTAATAAAATAAAACCCGATCCGTTCAAGCGATGACATTGCATTAGGACGATAGGCCCGAACTATTTTTGAGAGGGGTATTTCAACAGTTGTACCTTCCGCAGTAATGGCGCTAATAGATACCTTGTTAAATTTCTGATATAACTCTTCGAGTTCCTTAGTGAGTATGTCGTAATCATCTTGTAGTGATTGTTTTTGAAGCTTGATTTCGTCATAGGGTGCTTTGGCTTTGATTTGTTTCAGTTCAAGTCCACGTTGTTTAAGACGTAAACGCTCCATTTCATAATTGATTTCACCAATCAGATCTTTTTCTATGTGTCTAATGTCATCATGAATAACGTCATTTTTATCAAGATAAGATTGCAAGAGATCCCAGTTGCTTTCTCTGCCTGTGAGAGATTCATTACCCTCTTTTACATTTTTGAGATAGCCGTAGAAATTCCCCCATTCACGTCGTTCAAGGATCATTAATTCAGCTGGAAATGACTGTTCGCTGATAGAAGATTTGAGCACCCAGCGAAAATCAAGCCCAGTAATATCGCGATTGCCTATTTTGAATAAATAACGATCAACAGTTTTATTGTCGTGATCCGCGTTTGTACCGCCACTGACGCGCGCCATTGGTACAGTCTCTTCATCGACAAGTTCACCGACGATTATGCTGGTGCTGCCATCATTTTCCAGATAATCAAACAGACTTACCTGGCTGGGCCAGAAATGCCCCATACCACGTACGGCAATAAGACCAATCAAGCCTACCACCATCAACACCGACATGCTGACTGCTCCGGCGTTAAGCCAGATATAAGGTGTGCCGCTGTCAAACCAGGTTTTTATATTCGAAAACATTAGAGTGAACTATATTTTTCCCGCAGACGTTGACGTACAAGTTCTGCGACGGTGTTAACAACAAACGTAGCCGCGAATAAAACCAGTCCGGCCAGAAAAAGAATACGATAATGCGTACTGTTTACTTCTGATTCCGGCATTTCCACTGCAATGTTTGCTGAGAGCGCTCGAAAGCCTTGAAACATATTCATATCCATAATGGCTGTATTACCAGTCGCCATCACCACGATCATGGTTTCGCCGACAGCACGACCAAGACCTATCATGACAGCAGAAAATATACCCGGGCTGGCGGTGAATAGAATCACTTTTATCATGGTTTGCCAGGGAGTTGCACCCAAAGCCAGTGAGCCCATGGTCAGATGACGTGGTACCGCATAAATAGCATCTTCGCTAATCGAGAAAATAGTTGGGATGACGGCAAAACCAATTGCGATGCCGACAATTAGTGAATTACGTTGATCATAGGTGATGCCAAAGTTTTCGGTTATCCATAAAGGGGTATTTCCACCAAATAGTAAAATTTCCACAGGCTGGCTTAGCCATATAGCCAGCATTATGGCGAGAATAATGATCGGTGTAAGGATTGCCGCTTCCCAGCCATCGGGAACTGATTTACGTAGAGTTTCCGGAAATGCTTGCCATAGACGAGCGCTGGCTAATATTGACAGTGGTACCAGCAGCATAACCAGGAAAAACCCCGGCAGATGTTGTTCAATAAAGGGAGCAAACCAGAGTCCTGCCATAAATCCGAGAATGACTGTGGGTAAGGCGGCCATGATTTCAATAGTGGGTTTAACGACGTTACGCATACGCGCAGACATAAAGTAGGCAGTGTAGATTGCCCCCATTATTGCCAAAGGTATAGCAAACAACATCGCATATAGGGAAGCCTTCAATGTCCCAAATGCTAGTGGTGTCAGGCTGAATTTTGGTTCAAAGTCGCTGCTTGCAGAGGACGACTGCCAGATAAACTCTGCTTTTTCACGGCTTTCGTACCATACTTTTCCCCAGATGGATTGCCAGGAGATTTCGGGATGTTCGTTATCAAGCAAGTAGAAAAGCAATGTACCGGATTCGTTTTCTGTGAGCATGGCATTTGCCCGTGGTGCGACGGCCAGCTGAATAAGTGGTTCTTCAGAAACTTGCTCTAGTTTGACTGTGCGATGGGCGGTGGTGTGATAAATTCCCACGCTACCTTGTTTATCTATTGCGAGAAATCCTTTACGAAAATATTCAGCGACGACGCCTGTGATGCTCGCCTTTTGTGAGTCGAAGTGACGGACCTGCTGGAGTGTATAATTATTTTCAGCATCGCGTACCGGGAACCACTGTGCAATACGTCCACTACTGTCTCCTACCAGAATGGAGATTCCACCGCCTAGAAAACTGAGGCTGCTTATTTGATGACCTTCAGAGATGGCACGTACGCGTTGAACTAATCTGGGAGAAGTTTTATCGGCGACGTTGTAATAAGAGATAAAGCCCTCTGTATCAGCGATATATAATTCACTTTGTTCAATATCCAGCGCTATGTGAGTGAGTTCGTGTTGAAAGGGGATCAGAGCCTGGGTACGAACGATTTCGATTTCATCGCTAAGGAAGGATTCTTCTATGCTGAAATGCGTTAAAGAAATTTCCAGGTCATCAGTTACTGTGACAATGCTTGCTTGTTCAGAATCCCACTGAGCTGATAAATGTTTAATCGCTTTGTTTTCTGAACTAATTGGTAAAGGTTTGTCGCCAAGAGGAAACTCGATCTGAGGTGTGATAAGTCGAACATCATTCGGGTAGCTGATCCGATAACTATGCTGAGCCAGTACGACACTTCCGTTGCTCAAACCAAGAGCGAGTAATCTTTCTGTTGGGTCGCCTGCAGAAAAAGCGGTAATTGTTTGATCTGTTGTTTCAATAAGTTCTTCTTGAGTAACAGTATTGCCCGAAAGCGTATCAAAAAAGATAGCCTGACCTGAGGCAGTAACGCGTAAGCCAATTTCATGTTGTTCTTCCATCGCATAATAAAGTGACTTGTGCTCAACATTCCCAGGCAGTGCATAGCTGGCTGCAAACTCAATATCAGCAGGTTTGAACATGGGTAGAACGACATAGAGCAAGTAGAAAGCGATGAGAACGATGGCGATTATGACGCTGATGCCACCGATAGCCATCAGGTATCGAGTAGCTGTGTCAGTGATATTACGCCAGCGTCGATGACGTAATGCGCCTGCAGAACTAAAGTCAGGTAAAAGAGAATCTGTGTTGGTTTCAGCCTGTGACATGCAGGCAGTGTAAAGGGCAATTGTGACAGTACTGTTAAGGTGGCAAAAATCGGTAGTGAGGACACATCATACCCCGGCATATAGCGGGGTATGATGTGTGGCAGGAGGTACTCCCAGTTGGTGAAATACCTCCTTATGAGCTATTTTCCTGCCGGGTCTAACCCGGAAATTATAGCTAATTGGCCAGCCGCAACCTTACCCGGTAGCGGAATATAACCATCTTTTACTACTACTTTCTGACCAGCTTGAGATAACACCATTTTGACAAATTCACTCTCAAGAGGGGCAAGTGCTTTGTTTGGGTGTTTATTGACATAGACATAAAGGAAGCGTCCAAGTGGGTATTTGCCGCTTGATGCATTCTCCGGAGTAGCATCGATAAATGCTGAGTCAGGCTTTTTCGATAATGGTACCGCGCGTACACCAGAGGTCTTATAGCCAATGCCTGAATAGCCAATGCCATTAATGGACTTGGTGATACCTTGCACAACAGAAGCAGATCCGGGCTGTTCGTTTACGGTATTTTTGAAGTCGCCTTTACACAGCGCTTTTTTCTTGAAGTAGCCATAGGTACCGGAAACCGAATTGCGTCCATATAATTGAAGCGGACGATTCGACCAGTCTCCGCTCAAGCCTAATTGTCCCCAGGTGCTTAAATCTTCACTATAAGCACATTTTCTCGTGGCGGAAAAAATTGCATCAACTTGAGGGATAGAAAGCCCTTCAATCGGGTTGTCTTTATTCACGTACACAGCCAAAGCATCAATGGCAACTGCTATTGCCGTAGGTTTGTAACCATATTTTGATTCGAATGATGCCAGTTCTTTGTCTTTCATTTTGCGGCTCATCGGCCCGAAATTGGAAGTGCCTTCAGTCAGGGCCGGAGGCGCTGTGGATGAACCTGCCGCCTGGATTTGGACGTTAACATTGGGGTATAGCCTTTTGAATTCCTCAGCCCACAACGTCATCAGGTTTGCCAGTGTGTCTGATCCGACACTGATAATACTCCCTGAGACACCGCTGGCTTTTTCATACTTGAGCAACATTGGGTCAACCATGGATTCTGCATAGCTGGCAGATGTCATAGATGCCAGAACCAGACTAGTTAGAAATAATCGAAATTGTTTTTTCATTCGCTTGTGCTTCTCCAGAAAATTGATGTTATGAATATGCATTAGCGTCTAATAATGCTGTTCATCAATGACATACGTATTAAAGGAATATGACAGTTTAAAGACAAATTAACAGGACGAAGGAAAACGCCTTATACGTTTACAAGTCTGGATTCAGATTCCCGAGAGGAGATAATTGATTCATCTGGAAAATCGCATCGAAAAGTGCTGCCTTTGCCCGGCATGCTCTCTATTTCAAGCTTTGCTTGATGTCGTACCAGAATATGTTTGACGATAGCGAGTCCAAGTCCAGTACCACCTTGCTCGCGCGAGCGCCCCGGGTCAACACGATAAAAACGTTCAGTAAGACGTGAAATATGCTCCGCGGCAATACCTTCTCCCGTATCACTGACAGAGAAGTGTGCGCCATTAGTATCTTTATACCAGTCAACTTTGATTTCGGATCCTTCAGGTGAATACTTCACTGCATTAAAAACCAGGTTTGAAAAGGCGCTACGTAAGTCATTACTATTCCCATTTATCTTTAGGTGAGGATCTACGCTGACAGTAATTTTGTGGCTTAAAACACCGCTTAGATCAATCGCTTCCTGACAAATAGCGCTGATCATCTCAGGCACATTTACCTTGTCATCATCATTTGGTTTTTGTTCAGATTCTAATGACGCCAGTCTCAAGAGGTCTTCAATCAAGCGACGCATTCTATCCGTTTGTCTGCGCATCCGCTTTATTTGATCGCGCCAGACTTCAGGGGATCCGCTTTCATCATCGGCAAAGGATTCCAGGTAACCCGCAACAACGGTTAAGGGTGTTCTTAATTCATGAGATGCATTTGAAATGAAGTCAGTTCGCATTTTATTAATACGATGCAGCTTGGTGATATTCCGTGCAACTAATAAGCGTTGGTTTTCGCCATAGGGAGAAACGCGAATTTCCAGTCGTAAATCGGTATCAGCGGGTGCCGATATTTCAATGCGTTTTTCCGGCGTTTGTCTGCTAACACCTTCTAAAAAAGATAATAGTTCGGGATAGCGAATGAGATTGGAAATGCGTTGTTCAGAATCCTGAGGCCAGCGGATACCTATATATCTAAATGCCTTTTCGTTTGCCCATTCGATTTTGTCATGTTCACCTAATACCACAATCGCATCAGGCAGAGCAGCCACTGCTCTCTGGAAGCGTTTCAAAAAACCAGATAGTTTTTGTTTGCGTTGTGCGTGACGTGAACGTAAATAATCAAACTCCCTTGCAATTTCATCAACCAGCCCAGAACCTTCCGGCGCTTCATTCTCATTACGTTTATGTAGCCAAACTAACAATTGCTTGAAAGCACGATATTGCCAGTACACATAACCTGCGAGACCGGTTAGCAGGCAAAGAAGAACCTGGCCGGTAAATATGCCAATAAGTAAACTGGTAATCATGACGGCAAATAATCGCCAAAGATCGTCTTTCATTATTTATTTTTGTGAGAAACGATATCCAACACTACGCACGGTCTGGATGAACTTGTCGTAGTTATAGGGTGCAAGTGTTTGCCTGAGTCTTCGAATGTGTACATCAACAGTACGTTCTTCAACATAAACATTCTGCCCCCAGACTTGATCAAGTAGCTGGGTACGGCTGTATACCCGCTCCGGATGGGTGATAAAAAACTGTAGAAGACGAAACTCAGTGGGACTGATTTCAATGTTTTCTTCATTCGCCGTGACCCGGTAAGTTTCCGGATCCAGAGTTAAGCCTTCAACCTGGATCAGTCCCTTTGTATGATCCTGGTCAGAACGCCGCAATACTGCGCGTATTCTCGCCAAAAGTTCTTTTGTTGAAAAAGGCTTGGTAATGTAATCGTCAGCACCTGTATCCAGAGCACGTATTTTATCCGATTCCTCACTTCTGGCGGTTAACATGATTATGGGAATGGATTTAGTTTCCGGGTTATTCCTTAGACGGCGTGCGTAATCTACACCGCTGATGCCAGGTAACATCCAGTCAAGCAAAATCAGATCAGGTTTATCCCGCGAAATTATTTCCTCAGCCTGCTCAACATCGGCGGCTTCTTCGAATGCATAGCCATTTTTCATCAGGGTATAGCCCAACATCTCCCGGATCGCGGCCTCATCTTCAACAATGAGAATTTTTCCTTTCATGGATTTAACATTTTGCTTAAACATTCAGAGTATTTAACAGTGTCGATGTTACAGTTTAATGACAAGGAAGTAATTGTGTCCGGCTGAAATGAGGGCAAGCCCTGGTTTATGAGCCGATTATGAATGGTGATTTCGGGTCTGACAGCTCGCATTATGCCATGAAAATATAGATTTGATTGATATCGGTATTACTGGCGCTAACAGTGATGTACTGAGGGCTGGAATTAAGGGATATCCGTTCAAAAACCATCAGTTTATGGTTAATTAGGTCACAGTGCTTGATTTTGAGTGCATTGGAACTCCTTTCTACGGGCTTTTTTCGTTTTCATTTTATAAAAAATTGTTTAGGATTAAGCTGCATGGAGTCAAGGATGCAATAACCATAATCAAAAAGGAGATTAATATGGATATTATAAGGAAAGCTGTACTTTCATTTCTGCTTGTTACTTCCCTCAATTGTTATGCCGCAGAGGCAATCGATATCAACGTTGCCGATGAAGCAACATTAATGTCGGTCAAAGGTATTGGTGAGAAACGGGCGGCTGCAATTGTCGCTTATCGTGATAAAAACGGTAGCTTCAGATCCGTCGACGAGCTTATTGAAGTTCAGGGCATTAGCGAATCATTGGTAGAGAAAAGTCGTGATTCGTTAAAAGTCAGTTCTTCAAGATAAGCTTCGTAAGGGTATGGCTAACTCTGCTGGTCGCGGGGTTAGTCATTACCTTTTGTTTTTTTCAACATGACGAAAAAGGTCAGAAGGGATAATCGTTATGGCGTAATATTTACCGTTTCAATAATCTGCCAGTTTTGACCAATTATGAAAACATATGAAGGCTCATGTCATTGTGGAAAGATCAGGTTTGAAGTTGATATGGAGCTTGATCATGTGCGCGTTTGTGATTGCTCTATATGTAAAAAGCGCGGTGCTTTGAATCACAGAGTTTCCGAAACGCAACTGAGGATTCTCACCCCACTTGAAGATATGTGCCTATACGAATGGCACACGAAGGTGGCCAAAGATTATTTTTGCCCTGTCTGCGGTATACTACCTTTTCGACGACCAAGTGATGCAGTAGAGATCTGGGCGGTAAATGTAAGATGTCTACAAGGCGTAGATTTGGAAACCATCCCTATCAAGAAAGTCTTTGGCAGTCGACTGACTTGAGCAGAAAATACTTGCCTCTCTCATTTTAGTAATAGCTTTGTAAGCACTTAACTGTGATTTTTTCGAAATCGCAACAGACTACATTTATAAAACTGACTGTTTAACAATGAATAGTGAAACTTCACGTTATTCACCGCTGAGTGTAGCCATGGCCGGGGCTTTGGTCATTGCAGCGGCAATGGGTATCGGGCGTTTCGCCTATACGCCCTTGTTGCCAGGCATGCAGGAAGCTTTAGGTTGGTCTGTGGCGCAAGCAGGTGATGTAGCAAGTGCCAACTATTTGGGTTATTTGCTAGGAGCAATAATTGCTTCCTTATTAGTGCATAGACCGCAACGTCTGATGGGCTTGACCTGGGGGATGTTTTTCAGTGCTTTGACTACACTTGCTTGTGCCTGGGTGTCCGATTATTTTTTGTGGATTCTTTTACGGTTTTTTTCTGGTTTTGCCAGCGCCTTTTGCATGATTCTAGGCACCGCCGTAGTGGTAGAAGTGTTTATGCGTCACGGCCGGCCACAACTTATCTCACTCTATTTTGCCGGTTTGTCACTCGGAATAATCGGCTCCGTTTTTATTATTGAAACTGCTCGTTTTCTGGACTATTCGATTTTTGCACAGTGGGCTTGTTTGGGGGTTGTGTCATTCACAATGTTAGGCGGGGCATGGGTTGTTCTACGCGTTCAAAATTTTGATATATCTTTTCATCAGGACCATGTCGAAAAGTCGGTTGCGAGAACATCAGACAAACGATTATATTTTTTGATCATAGCTTACGGGTTGTTTGGTTTTGGCTATGTGGTTACAGCAACTTTTATTATTGCTATCGCCAGACAGTTTGAAAATGCGGCCATATTAGAACCGCTGACCTGGGTAGTTGTGGGTCTTGTAGGCGCACCTTCATTATTTCTTTGGCAGCGTTTATCAACAAGTATTGGCGTGTTTAAGGCCATGCGTTTCGCTTATGCAATTCAGGCTGTCGGGGTATTGTTGGCGGGTATTGCAAACACAGCCTTTGCTGTTGTGCTGGGTGGCGCCTTGTTAGGAGGCACTTTTATGGCGATAACATCGATGGGTTTTATTGCAGCCAGGCAAGTGGCGAAACAGAATCAGGATAAAGCAATTGCGTGGATGACTGTATCCTTCGGCATAGGTCAGTTGTTGGGACCGGCAGTTGCCGGCAGGATGGCAGAAGTAAGCGGTAGTTTCGCTGCGCCTTCTGCATTGGCAGCGGCATTGTTGATAGTGGGTATATTTTTAATAAAGTCTGAATAACTAACATGGTTTAGGTGATACGTTTATGAAACACATTCTAGCTATTTTTATATCACTATTATTACAGGTAGTTCCCATAGAGCTATTTGCTGAAAGCAGTAATTCAGATGAAAAGGCAATAATTCAGCAAAGGCAGATTTCAAATAAAAGTCTTGCTGAACAGGATATCGAGGCGTTTCTTGGCACACTTATGCCTGATTATCATGTAGTAACAGCAGCAAATTATCAGCTGTCTGGTCATCAGGCCCAACGTGAAATGATGCAGCGTGTATTTACTGAATATCCTGACGCGAGTTATGTACGTAGTCCTGTTAAACTAGATTTCAACCCGGCACAAGATACTGCAGCGGAAACCGGGGCCTGGGCAGGAAAATGGACCAGAGATGGCCGCCAGGTACAATTGCAAGGCAGCTATTTTGCAAAATGGCGAAAAGTTCAAGATCGTTGGTTACTCCAGGCAGAAATATTTGTCACCTTATAAAAACCTTTCTACTTGCTTACCTTAGTTATACAGGAATACTCTTTTGACTGAATCAGACTTTTCGACTCTCCCTTTAAACTCGAGTTTGCTAAAGAGTGTTGTTTCGCTCGGCTACGAAACAATGACCGCTATTCAGGTACAGAGTTTGCCTCATATTCTGGCAGGACAGGATGTTATCGCTCAGGCTAAAACCGGCTCGGGGAAAACAGCTGCTTTTGCATTAGGGTTGCTGGAGAAACTGGAGGTAGGGCGTTATTGTATTCAGTCGCTGGTTTTATGCCCAACTCGCGAACTTGCTGATCAGGTAACGAATGAGATTAGAAAAATAGCGCGTACCATTCCAAATGTAAAAGTACTGAGCCTTTGTGGTGGCGTGCCACTGCGTCGTCAAAGTGAATCATTAGAAAAAGGTGCACACATTATTGTTGGCACTCCCGGACGTGTCGAAGATCATCTGAAAAGAGGAAGCTTAAGCCTGGAATATGTAAATACACTGGTTTTGGATGAAGCAGATCGTATGCTTGAGATGGGCTTCCAACCAAGTCTCGATGCAATAATTGAACGAACTCCCAGTCCCCGGCAAACTTTACTTTTTAGTGCAACCTACCCGGATAAAATAAAAGCCATTGCCAAACGGGTCTTGATCAAACCGGTGATGGTTCAGGTAGCGTCCACACATGACAGCAATACTATTCGACAGCACTTCTATAAGGTAAAGGATGACGCACATCGAATAACAGCTTTACGTCTGCTTCTTTTGCAACACTGTCCCGAATCGGCTCTGGTTTTTTGCAACACAAAAAAGGATGCGCAGGAAGTAGCAAACGAGCTTTCAGGTTCCGGTTTCAGTGCCTTCGCATTACATGGTGATCTTGAGCAGAAAGACCGGGATCAAATACTGTTACGGTTTTCCAACAAAAGTATTTCTGTTTTGGTTGCTACGGATGTTGCCGCTCGCGGCCTCGACATCGACACTCTCGATGCAGTGATCAATTTTCATATAGCTCGTGATGTTGAAATACATATTCATCGCATTGGTCGTACAGGTCGAGCCGGTAATACGGGTATTGCGCACTCTCTACATAGCGAAAAAGAAAGTTACAAGGTCAGCTTACTCAGCGAATATCTGGATCGAACTATTGGCAACGAGTCATTGCCATCATCCGAAGTACTGAAAAAGACACCGATGCGACCTGCTATGACAACCTTACAAATTGATGGAGGTAAAAAGCAGAAGTTGCGCCCTGGTGATATTCTTGGCGCATTGACGGGAGAGCACGGAATAGCGGGAGAACAAGTAGGGAAAATACAAATATTCGACAGACGTGCTTATGTTGCCGTGCATCGTGATGCAGCAAAGGCTGCACTTAAAAAACTGCTTGAGGGTAAGTTGAAAGGTCGTTCATTTAGAACCAGAGTATTATCTTAAGAATCGATTGGTTTTTGAAATTATATTGTTTAGAAAGATTTGAAGAATTCCTTTTCTCTAGACATCAAGTTTCCTTCGTCTAGAATGAAAATATCTCTATTTTCAGAAAGTCATAAATTACTATGTCTTTAAATACTAATGAAATACAACAACTGATAGAACCCGCTCGTGTTCATAGTCGTGTTTATGTCGACGAGGAAATATTTCAGTTGGAGATGGAAAGAATATGGGGGCGTAGTTGGATATATGTTGGTCATGAAAGCCAGGTTAAAAATCCTGGTGATTATTTCACAACAAGCATCGGCACTCACCCTGTCATTCTTATCCGGGATGCAAAATCAAAAAACCTGCATGTACTGCATAATCGTTGCGGACACAGAGGCGCGATTGTTACTCAGCGGAAATGTGGTAATGCAGGTGTATTACGATGTCCTTATCATGGCTGGACTTACAAAACGGATGGTTCAATCCATGCTATACCTCATGTTCGCGGGTATAAAGATACAGGTTTTAATAAAGACGATGAACAGTATTCGATGAAGAGACTCCCGCGTGTCGAAGTATATCGCGGTTTTGTTTTTGCCTGTTTGTCAGAAGAGGTTGAAGATTTGAGTGATTTTCTCGGAGAGATTGCAGGCACGATTGATAATATGTGTGATCGTTCTCCGGAGGGTGAAGTAGAAGTAACCGGACTCAATTGTCACCGCTTTATCCATCCCTGCAACTGGAAATTCTTTTTGGAAAATCTGCATGATGCTATGCACCCGATGTGTGCTCATGCAGGCACTAGTGACGCAGTCAGAAACTACCTGTCGACGATGCCGGAAGGCACAAACCCGCCGTCGGAAGCGGAAATTATCGATCCATTTGGTGGTAGTTATGATTTTTTTGACAGTATGGGCGTGACCGGACTGGATAAAGGGCATGGTTATATGGGCGGGGAAAAGAGCATTTTCAGTCACTTTGAAATGTATCCGGAATACCTGCAGGCTATGAACTCGGCTTATGGCAAACAGCGAACAGAGGAGATTTTGTCTTTCAACAGGCATAACGCCTGTTGTTATCCATCAAGCACTATTCGTGATGGTATTCAGTCCATTCGTGTACTGCGACCCGTCAGTGTTGACAGCACAATAGTTGAATCCTGGACTTTTCGTCTTAAGGGTGCCCCGGAAAAATTGTTGCAACGAACCTTGCGATATTCACAGCTGATAAATTCGCCCGGATCCATGGTTGGTCCCGATGATCTGGATTGTTATTATCGTATACAGGAATCTGCTAAAGCTAATTCTATTGAATGGATTGATTTACAAAGATACTTTGGTCAGGACCTTAAAGATCACGGTAAGACCACTGCGCCGGGTACCAGCGATTTATCAATTCGAAATCAGTATAAGGCCTGGCTGGATTATATGAGCAAAGAAGCATGAGTGAGAATAACAAATCTCCTGATATGTCAGAAATTCAAAATCTGTTAAATCTTGAAGCTCGTTGTTTGAATTTCGCAGACTTTGATAAGTGGATGTCACTTTTTACTGAAGATGGAATCTATTGGATGCCTCTTGATGCGGAGCAAACTGATCCGGAAGCACATGATTCCATATTTTATGAAGATCGAACGCTGATGGAAATTCGTAAACGGAATTTTGATCATCAATTATCTCCTTCGATGCAATATCCGGTTCGTTCGTCCAGGATCATTTCAGATATTCACTTACACAAGTACGACCCGGATTCGAACACCTGTATAATTAATTCCAGTTTTCAGGCAGTGCATTTTTATAAAGAACAAACTGTATATGCGGGAAATTATCAGCATCATCTGCAAGTAGATGGGTCAGGATATAAAATTAGCTTAAAACGAGTAGATTTACTCAATGCTGATATGCCGCTCCCACCTATAATGATTTACCTGTAAATATACTTATTTACCGATGATAATCTGGTAAATTATTTAAACTAAAATCAAACATAAAGAGAATTCAAATGAGCTTAAAAAGAGTGAATGTAGATGGATTGATGAAGCTGGATGCTTTTAGTCACGCTGTGGTCGCGGGTGATTTTATTTACGTCTCCGGAAGTCTTGGAAATCTGGGTGAAACGATAGACCTTGCGCCGGGTGGCACAGCTGGTGAAACAAAACAGGTTCTTAAAAATATTGAAACCATTCTTGATGGTTGTGGCGCCTCATTGAAAGATGTTGTGAAAATGGGCGTATTTCTCAGCGATATGGATACTTTTCCGGAAATGAATGCTGCCTATGTTGAAATTATGGGCGATGCGCCGCCGGCGAGAATCACTGTTGGCAAGGCTGGGTTGGCGATAGGCGCAGCGGTGGAAATTGATTGTGTTGCTTATAAACCATCTGCATAACCCGGATAGGATTATTATGTACAGAATATCTATTATTTATCGTAATGAAGTAGAGGCGTCTTTCGACTGGAAATATTACATGAACAATCATTTGCCGCTGGCTATTGGCACCTCCAGACGTCACAGTGAATATAATTTCTGTGATGCTGATAAACCGATTAACGCTGCCTCACCTTTTGCCTGTATATGTATGCTCCACTTCGATAATGAAGACTCTGTAAATGATTTTTGTAACTTCTTTGTAAAGCAGCATCCGGAGTCTGACAAAATCAATAATGATGAACAAAATTATACAAATATAGCGCCGAATATGATCGCTGCTACATATGAGTCGCTTGCCTCAGATGATCAGTCTTCAGACCCTCAGTATCGTATTAAATTACTTTTTCCAAAGACGCAAGAGCTAGAATTATCACACGAAGAAATTTCTACAGAACTCACAGCAATTCTCGACACAAGTGATGCGAAAAATGTAGCAATAGTCGCTTCTGAAGTGGATTTTTGCACATCAGGAATAGTGCCTGGTTCAGAGCCTGACTATTCTCTAATATGGGTTGTCTGTTTTAATGATAAAAATAATCTCGAGCAATTTGCCGCAACGTTAAGTACATCTGAAAACTTACAGAAATTAAAAGCGATATTACATGTTGAGCCAGAAATAATGGTAAGCGAGGTCATGTCTTTTGACATGAAATTGGCAGAACCTTATCGCTTGCTGCAGAAAAATTAGCCGCTTTTCAGTATTTCTGTCGGAAAGCGGTCCGCATATTCACCATTATCAACGCGCAAAGCCGGTGCTACGATAAGTTTGCCATTTAAGGAAGTCCAGGGGCGGATGAAGCGAAATACCGCTTCTTCATTTTCGGCTTCAAAGGCGGCGATTCCCCAATGCGTAGCAGAGACACCTTCAAAAATAACCTTTACGCCTTCACATCCGGCATTTTTAGAATGCGAAATTGTTGATTTAGATACTTCATCTATTTTCTCGGGTAATATTTCAAAATAACAAATAAATAACATACAAGCCTCCGGGTTTGAGTTTATGACTTTTTACTAATGCTTTTTTGTAGTCGGTTCTTGATATTTTCCATCGATGCTACTTCTGCGGTCCAGCTATGAAGTGTTTCAAAATAACTTTCGATTTCAGTTTCCCAGGGTGCCGCGCCTGTGCATTCTTTAATGACAAGAGTCGGAATATCTCTGGCAAATGCTTCTCGGGCAGTAGTGCTGATTGCATTGTTAACACTAAGGCCGCAAAGGAGAAGCATATCAATACTATTTTCTTTGAGTATTGATTCAAGATTATTATTCCAAAAAGCACCAGGTCGATTACGTTTTAATCGAATGGCTGAATGTGGTGGTTCCAATCGTTGATCGAGTTTCATCCATGTGGAACTTTCGCAAAAATGCCCATCACGCACTATTGAGTTGTCTTTGAGTAGACCCGCATCACTAAGATCATCCTTGAATAAGTAACGCGAATAGATAAGGGGAAGTCCCAGTTCATCGCAATTTTGGGCAAAGGTATTAACATTATCGATCAAGTCATCTGCATTTTTGTTCTCAAAAGGTCCTTTTGCGCTACAGAACAATTCCTGTAAGTCCAGAACTAATAAGCCTGCCTGTGATTTGGAGAGATCGAATTCCATTACTTTATCCCGATGTTCTTAACTGATTTTCACATAAATAGTTATGCCATAGAATACGCGCCGCTACAGAACGCCATGGTCGCCATTTTTGTGCCATCTTGTTTAATTGTTCGTAACTAGGTCGTTGATTGAGTTTTTTTAGACGACGCGCAGACTCAGCCAATGCCAAATCACCATTGGGCCATATATCTGGACGCTTGAGAACCATGAGTAAATACACATTCGCTGTCCAGGGCCCAATTCCTTTAATCGTCAATAAGGCATTATACGCATCCTCGTCGCTCATTTTATTAAGTTGAGCCAGCACTAGTTCTCCATTCAATATTGCTTCCGCAAGACCAATACAATATCTGGATTTCTGACGGGTAAAACCCAGCTCTCTCAAACCGTCTATTGAGAGATCATGTACGTGCTCAGCGGTGATTTTCGGCACTGAAGATTGTAACCTTTTGTAGATGGCTTCCGCAGATGTAAGCGAAACCTGTTGTTCCAGAATAATTTTGAGTAATGCCCCATAACCGGGTCTTCGTCCCCACATCGGCGGGGGACCAAAACGTTCTATAACCAGGCCAAGTTTTTTATCGCTAGTTGATAATTCTTCGATACCTTTGAGTAAGGACGATTGAGTTAATTTGGATATCATGTTTCAGAAAGAAAAACTATTAAAGCAAAATTAATATTAAAGCTTTGATGAAAGAGTAGCATCAAAATATGACACAGAGGGTGGTTCGGCTAGAAGTTCAAAAAACTCCGGTATCCAGTTTTGCATTTCATCTTTATTGAAATGCTGATCATGTAATTCTTTTGATTCCCATTCTTCGAAGAGAAAGTAACCTTGTTCTATATCCGGGTTTGGATAGAACGTATACTGGTGAATGCCAGGTTCGGTTCGACCAAGAGTTTGCATGTTGCTCATTAATTCAATGGCTTTTATGGCACCTTCTGGTTTAAATTTGAAATGACCGACGGTTAGATACATATATTTCTCCTCAAAGATGGATGTAAACTATAACATCAAAACTTTTCTAAAATTAATCGAAAAATGAGAATCGGTATAATTGGCGCTGGTATTTCTGGCATTGTCGCAGCGCATACATTAAAAAAGTGCGGTCACGATATTGTCGTGTTTGAAAAATCAACCGATATCGGTGGTGTCTGGGCCTTAGGTTATCCTGGCGTGCGCTTGCAAAACACCGGATATCATTATCGTATTTCAGATATTCCATGGCCATTTCCTCCCGACAAACATCCGACAAGTGGGCAAGTTCGTGAGTACATTGATCAAGCCGTAGTCAAATTACAACTTGATATACGATGTCAGTATGAAGTCACGGAGATAGATGAACAAAGCGGTGGCTGGAATTTAAAGTTCAAACATGCTGATAAAGAGAAACATGAACAATTCGACTTTGTTGTAGTTGCAATCGGGCAATATACCGAAGGCAAACATAAGCCGGATTTTCCCGGTCAATCTATGTTCAAGGGTGAGGTGATCACCGAGAGAGATGTAAAAAGCCTCGATGTTTTTAAAGGGAAGGTTGTGGCGGTGGTGGGTTTCGGCAAGAGTGCCGTTGATATGGCTACATTTGCTACTCAACAAGCGAAAAAAGTTCATCATATTTTCCGCACGCCACGTTGGCTAATTCCTTTTTATATTTTTGGTGTTCATTATGCACGATTAATGTTTTGCAGATTGACTGCAACACTAATGCCGGCGTGGGCACAACCGACTGGTTTTGAATGTTATCTACATAACAAAATGGGATTTTTGATTCGCGCAAACTGGAATTTGGTTGCGATGATTATTCGCTGGCATAGTAGATTTTATGGCATTGGTAAATCAGAAAAAGCAAAGGCTGGTTTACGTTGTGTAATACCGAAACATTACATTGTGGGTGATTTAAGATCTGCTGCTGCAATGGCACCTGAATTTTATTATCAGAATATCGCTGATGAAAATATATTTCCTCATCATAGTGAGTTGGACTGCTTTGTTGAAACTGGCCTGAAGCTGGCAGATGGTAGTATTATTGAATGTGATCAGGTTGTTTTGAGTTTGGGATCTGAGTCACCCAAATTTCCTTTCTTCTCCAAAAAATACCGGGACATTCTCGAAGCTGAAGATGACGGCGTGCAACTTTATCGTCATTTACTGCACCCTCTTATTCCTAATGTCGCTTTTGCCGGATTTAATCACGGATTCATGCATGTACCAGCTGCTGAGGTAGGTATGGTTTGGTTATCTGCCTATCTTGAAGGTGATCTGGAATTACCCTCAACCAGGATAATGGAAGAAAGTATAAGTAAGATACTGAGCTGGAAGCGCAAGTATATAAATTATGAGCCCTCGCGGTCCTGTGCCGTAAACACTCGTTATCAGCAATATATCGATATCATGCTCAAGGATCTTGGCGTGACGCCCTATCGAAAGATGCCAAATGTATTTGCGGAACTGTTTAGTCAGTATGGTGCCGAGGATTACAAGGAGGTGCTCTCTGACTATCGGCAGGTTCGGGAAAATATAGACCTACCTATAAAAGTTCAATTACTCGACACTTGATCATACTGATTATCCGGGACACGAAAATACAGCGAAAGAGGAAGTTAAATGTTGTTTAGAAATATAGTCTGATTCTTCCCATAATTTGACGTGGTGGTATTAATTCATCGGACGTTGAGCCGACACCGAATACATCTGTGAAACGAGCGTTAATACCATCCTTATCAAAAATATTCAGTGCTATAAGATCTACACCCCATTTTTCACCAGACGAATCAAAAGAAAGCACAGTGTTGAAGATTTCATAACTCGGAACTTTGTCAGTGCGAGGGTTATTAAATATTCGTTGATTGAATTTGCCTCGATAAGCAAATTGTAAAGATCCTGTGAAATTACCCCAGCTCGCCAGCGTTCGCTGGTAACGCAGACTTAAATGGGCTGTAAGCTGAGGTGCCTTGGCAAGAGCATTTCCTTTTACATCGGAAAGAGCATCTGCACGAGCCAGTTGAATTTCATCACAGAAGAGATTGCCACCGCAAACAGGGAACAGCAGAGAATTAGTCGCAGAATCTGATTCAACATTATCGAGTGCAAGAAAATTTGATGTTATCCTTGTTTCAAGGAGTGAGAGTCTTAGATCCATTGATAGTTGTTGACTCAAGGATGCCAGCATTTCGATCTCAAGCCCGTAGCTTTCTGAATCCGGTATATTACCGACTCCTCCTTCGAAGACTTCCGGGTCAGTAGCCTGGAATTGCATATTTTCGTATTGATAGTAAAAGGCCGCAATGTTTGCACGAATGCGACCATTAAAAAGATCCGTCTTGAGCCCCAGTTCAAAAGCATCGATTTTTTCGTCTTCAAATATTGCCTTTACAATTGCAGGAGCAACGATATTTTCACGACCAAAAGTCAGATTAACTCCCCCTGGTTTAAAACCGCGCGTCCATGATCCAAATACAAGTAAGTCTTGCTTAAGGTCATGCTCAAAGACGACACGTCCGGTGACAGCATTACTTGAACGATCAATATTTTCTGTCCCATTTCTGCCAAAGAAATTTGTTACGGAGCTTTCAATTTTGTCATAAGTGATACGCATGCCACCTATGAGACGAAATGAATCAGAATGATGATAAGTAGCCTGACCAAAGACGGAAACAGATTCTCGGCTAGGGGCTGAATCTGTAATGAAGCCGAAATCACCATTGAAAGCAAATACATCCGCGCGCGTGAAAGGGTCAAATACCCCATCAAATCCGAAATCTATACGTTCCAGGATGTTCGTTTCGATTTTGGTATCGAGATAAAAAGCACCCAAAATCCAATCTACTTTTTCAAACAGTGCGCGATTGGATATAATATTGATTTCCTGAGTGACTGTTGTTGGCTTACCCATTTCTGCGTCATAAAAGCTCGGTAACAGGGTAAACGGTGGCAGACTATTAATATCTGTTCGATCATTGTCTCGACGAATAAGCACTTCATCTTGCTGATAACTGCTTAAAGACTTTATGCTGAAGGTATCAAAATCCCATTCAATCACTGCACTGTAAATTTGTGATTCCAGTGAATACTCTGCGATTGAATCCTGAGCCAGGTTTCTCGCACCAGTCGTGGTATCCAGACGCCCTTTTTGTGCTGCACCGTTTGAGTCTTGACGAAAATACTGTCCGCTAAGATTTATAGAAACAGAGTCAGTAGGCTCGAATAATAAACGCAATCTTGCAGAAACATTGTCAGCATCATCGAGATCCTGATTTAGAACGGTATTCTTACTATAACCATCATGTTTGTAGTAACTAAGCGCTGCGCGCATAGCTGCTTTGTTCCCCAACGGGACATTAATTGCACCACGGGATCTTATAGAATTGTACTTGCCATAAGCAATATCAGCTTTGCCGTGAACATGATCCATGGAAGGTTTGCTGCTGATCACATTGACTGCGCCACCAGTAGAGTTTTGTCCAAACAGTGTGCCTTGAGGGCCACGCAAGACCTCGATCCGCTCCAGCTCGATAAAATCAGTCTGTATAGCCCAGGGTGAGGCAATGTAAACGCCATCCAGGTGATAGGAAACTGAAGGATTAGTAATAGCATTTTGATTGGCTTCGTTACCAATACCGCGGATAGAGATAATGGTTTTGAATCCTTCATTCTTTGCAATGGTAACGCCAGGGGCAATATCACCCAAATCAACAAAAGAGATAAGGTGTTTTTCATCAAGATCTTTTTGTTGTAGCACACTCACCGCCTGGGAAAGATCCTGGAGGCGTTCATTTCGTTTTTCAGCGATAACAATCACTTCCTCAAACAGGGTGTCGGCCCTCGTTATACCTGAGAAAAGTAAAATACAGATGAAGATATTGGATATGTGTAAAGTGTTAGGCATGAGTTATACGTACTGGAGCGTGTTCAAGTTTACTAATTTTGTTTGATTCATTGCGATGATCAGGTGAAATTTCTGCCTCCAAAAACTCCATCAATATTCTGGCTACCTCTATCCTACTAGAAATGTTTGCGGCGGCGATTGTACACAAATCCAGCTGAATTTATTTAGAATTCTATCAGGTAACAAATCGATCATTCCAAGTAGAGGTCCCTATTAATGGTGGTTTGTCTGTTTACCAACGATAAAGACAGTTCTGTCTGTTCGTGTTTGGCACTCTGTTGTATGCTTAGCCGCTTTGACACTTAACAATAGATAAGCATGGAAAACAGATACGACCACGCAGCGATAGAAGCTGAAGTTCAGCGTAATTGGGATGAGAGTAAGGCTCTCGAAGTGAGCGAAGATCCTGACAAGGAAAAGTTTTATTGCCTGTCTATGTTCCCCTATCCAAGTGGCAAATTACACATGGGCCATGTGCGCAACTACACTATTGGCGATGTTATTGCCCGATATCAGCGCATGCATGGGAAAAATGTCTTGCAACCGATGGGTTGGGATGCCTTTGGCTTACCAGCGGAAAACGCGGCAATGGCCAACAGTATGCCGCCGGCGAGCTGGACTAAAGATAATATTGATTATATGCGCGGACAACTGAAGTCGCTCGGTTTCGCGATTGACTGGAAGCGTGAATTGGCGACCTGCGATGCTGATTACTACCGCTGGAATCAATGGTTTTTTCTGCGCATGCTTGAAAAAGGTCTGGTCTATCAGAAAACAGGCACAGTTAACTGGGACCCGGTTGACCAGACGGTCCTCGCCAATGAGCAGGTTATAGATGGTCGTGGTTGGCGAACCGGTGCTCTGGTTGAGAAACGCGAGATCCCCATGTACTACATGCGCATAACGTCATATGCCGAGGAATTACTTGGCGATCTGGATAAATTATCTGGCTGGCCTGAAAGAGTAAAAACAATGCAGGCGAACTGGATTGGTAAAAGTGAAGGTGCGGAAATCCGCTTTGCTTATAGCCAGGGACAGGGAGAATTGAAAGTTTTTACGACCCGGGCAGATACCTTATTAGGTGCAACCTATATGGCTGTAGCGGCCGAACATCCGATGGCACTGCAGGCGGCTGAATCTAACCCGGCTTTGCAGACTTTTATCGAAGAGTGCAAACGCGGTGCGGTAATGGAGGCAGATATTGCAACTCAGGAGAAGCTGGGTATGGATACGGGTTTGTCTGTTAGGCATCCTTTAACAGATGAAGAATTGCCGGTCTGGGTAGCCAATTATGTATTGATGGGCTATGGCGAAGGCGCCGTCATGGCAGTTCCCGCTCATGATGAACGCGATTTTGAGTTTGCGAGTAAATACGAACTACCTATCAAAGCTGTGGTTAAACCAGAAAGTGGTGATCTGGTCCTGCCTTTAAGTGAACCTTACATCGAACACGGAATAACGTTTGATTCAAATGAATATTCCGGACTCAATTTTCAACAGGCAAGTGATGCGATAATCAATGCTCTGAAAACAAAACAGACGGGTAGCAAACAAACCATCTATCGACTCCGTGACTGGGGTATCTCACGACAACGTTATTGGGGTTGTCCTATTCCTATTATTCATTGTCAGGATTGTGGCGAAGTGCCGGTACCTGATGATCAATTGCCAGTACGTTTGCCAGACGATCTGGTGCCTGATGGTGCCGGTAGTCCTCTGTCAAAATCAGAAGAATTTTGTCAGTGCCAATGCCCACGCTGCGGAAAGGATGCCAGGCGTGAAACCGATACTATGGACACCTTTGTTGATTCGTCCTGGTATTACATTCGCTATGCCTGTCCTGACCAGGATGAATCGATGACCGATGCTCGCGTAGATTATTGGTTGCCTGTTGATCAGTACGTAGGTGGTATTGAGCACGCGATCTTACATCTGCTGTACTCGCGTTTTTGGACCAAGGTAATGCGCGATCTGGATCTATTGAAGTTCGATGAGCCATTCTCCAATCTTTTGACGCAGGGGATGGTGTTGAATGAGATCTTTTATCGCAATCCCGCAGAGGAACGAACGGTTTACTTTAACCCAGCTGACATAGGACTGGATATTGACGACAAGGGTCAGCGTAAGGGCGCTATTTTAAAGTCCGATGGTCAGCCGGTTGAAAGTGATGGAATGGGGAAAATGTCCAAAGCTAAAAATAATGGTGTTGATCCTCATTCGTTAATAGAGGAATACGGCGCCGATACAGCTCGTTTGTTTACTATGTTTGCTTCGCCGCCGGAACAAAGTCTGGAGTGGTCAAATAGTGGTGTCGACGGTGCTTATCGATTTTTAAAGCGCTTGTGGAAATTCGCCAGCGAGCAACTTGCTGATGGTGTGCCTGTTGAACTCGATAGAAGCTCATTATCTGAGGAGCAAAAACAGGTAAGGCTTAAAATTCATGAAACGATCGTGAAGGTAAACGATGATATTGGCAGACGTTATACATTCAATACAGCTATCGCGGCTGTGATGGAGTTACTGAACACTCTGACACGAACAAAAGATGGCTCTGATAATGGCCGTGCTGTCAGGTATGAGGGTCTGGAAACGATTGTTTTGTTGTTGGCCCCGATAGTACCGCATATTACACAAGGCATCTGGAGCGCAATGGCGAAGTCTCAATTGCTGATGGATGCCGCCTGGCCCGAGGCGGATAAGGGTGCTCTGGAAAAGGATGAAGTTCAACTGATAGTTCAGGTTAATGGCAAATTACGAGCGCGGATTAATGTCGCTACAGATGAAAATGAAGACAATATCAAGAGCTTGGCGCAGTCAGATGAAAATGTAGCGCGATTCATCGAGGGTAAAGATGTGAAAAAGATAATCCTTGTGCCCGGTCGATTGGTGAACATCGTGGTGGCATGAGTTATTATAATAAGCTAAATCATGTTTGATTGTACAAGGCACCTACCTATGAAGACCCAATACTTACTAGTTGTGTTGTTGTTTACCCTAAGCGCCTGTGGCTTCCATTTGAGAGGGTCACAGCAAAAGACGGCTGCCGTTACAGCTAAAGTCCACGTGATTAATGTTAGCGCAAGAACAGTCACGCCAGTTTTGCTGGAGCAACTGTCTGCAGCGGGAGCAGATGCTGTTAGTAATATTGATAAAGCAGACTACTCTTTGCGCTTGGAACGAGAGTACTTTGAACAGACGGTACTGAGTGTGTCTGCAAGCACAGGTAAGGTAGAGGAATATCAAGTTACCTTGACGCTTTTGTTGTCAATAATCGATGCAAAAGGTACAGAACTCTTGTTGAACGAACCCATATTTATGGTACGTGATTACATTTTTGACGAAGATGCTGTGCTTGGTAAATTTTCTGAGGAAGAGGTCATACGAGAGGAGCTACGAGAGCAGGCTGCCGCTGAAATTCTACTTCAGTTCAATAGCGTTATCGGTAAATAATTATGCGCCTTAGGGTTGACCAACTTGCGGATAACATTAAACGTAAAGGTCTATCTAGAATTTACTATATCAGTGGTGATGAGCCATTACAGATGCTCGAATCTGCGGATCTGGTTCGTCAATTTGCGCGGCAGCAAGGTTGTGAAGAACGTACAGTGCTTGATGTGGCTAAAGGCTTCGATTGGAATCAGTTAGCGCAGGCAAGTGCAAACTTGTCATTGTTTGCAACTAAACGTTTGATTGAACTTCGTCTGGGAACGCAAAAACCGGGTAAGGAAGGGGCCGCGGCCCTGGTTGAATATGCAGCGCAAAGCGATTCAGAAGATGTGTTGCTAATTACCTCGGAAAAGATTGATAAACGTATACAGCAGGGGCGTTGGTTTAAAGCACTCGATTCCGCCGGAGTAACAATACAAATATGGCCGATTGAAACAGCGCGCTTAGCTGACTGGGTTGGGCAACGCATGCAAGCTTACGGAAAAAAAATGGATCGGGATGCGGCAAGTCTTATATCTGAACGAGTAGAGGGAAATTTACTTGCTGCGCGACAGGAAATAGATAAATTGGCCTTGTTGGTCGACAAGGACACTGTTGATTTGAAAGATGTAATGGGAGCTGTTTCTGATAGTTCGCGTTTTGAAGTGTTCGACCTTGTCGAGAGTTGCCTGTGTGGGGATAGCGAACGCATTGTCCGTATGCTAAACGGATTACGAGGAGAAGGTGCAGAACCGATGAGTATTTTTGGTGCGCTAATGTGGGAGATCCGTCGGATCTGTTCCATGTCTCATGAGATTGCTTGCGGAAACCCTAAAGACAGTGTGTTAGCGAGTTATCGAGTTTGGCAGCAACGAAAATATGCAACCAACAGTATTCTTAAACGCTATTCAGACAGACAATTACATATACTCTTGCAACGTGCGACCATCGTCGATAAGGCAATGAAAGGCGCGATTAAGGCAAATGCCTGGGATTTACTCGAAAATTTCTTGTTTCGTATCGCCGGAGTCAGGTTACAATCCTTCCCTACCCAATAAATTGATTCTACACATAGTTACTTTACTTTTGTTATTCGATGGATCTTAAAGCTTATATGCAGGAGCTTGGTCAGAATGCGCGTCTTGCAGCGCGTGAAATGGCTAAAGCAAATACCGGTGCGAAGAATCAGGCACTGGAGGCAATTGCGTCTGTCATATTGGCAGGCCAGGATCAACTCATCCAGGCTAACAGCAAAGACATGGAAAATGGCCGCGGAAACGGTCTTGAACCGGCACTTCTTGATCGTCTGGAGCTGACAACAGCTCGAATTAACTCTATGGCAGAAGGCCTTAGGCAGGTCGCAACACTTGCCGATCCTGTGGGAGGCATAACAAATTTGTCTTTTAGACCTACTGGTATTCAGGTCGGACAGATGCGAGTACCACTGGGCGTCGTTGGTATTATTTATGAGTCACGCCCAAATGTTACTGCTGACGCCGCCGCTCTTTGTATTAAGTCAGGTAACGCCACAATCTTACGCGGTGGTTCGGAGGCTTTACATTCTAATCAGGCGATTGCTAGCTGTATTCAGACCGGCCTAAAATCCGTCGGTTTGCCAGCTGAAGCGGTGCAGGTGCTGGAAACAACTGATCGGAGCGCGGTCAGCGAATTATTAGGTATGCCTGAATATGTGGATGTTATTATTCCTCGAGGAGGAAAAAGTCTGATAGAACGTGTTAGTGCTGAAGCACGTATGCCAGTGATTAAACATCTCGATGGTATTTGTCATGTCTATATTGATGACGAGGCGGACCTGGGCAAAGCTGTTTCTATTGCCTATAACTCAAAAACGCAGCGTTACGGTGTTTGTAATACCATGGAATGTCTGTTGATTGCAGAGTCAGTCGCGGAACAGACCTTGGCTCAACTAGCGTCTATGTACAAAGATGCTGGTGTTGAAATTCGTGGTTGTGAGAAATCAAAAGTATTATTGGAAGATATCAAACTGGCAACTGAACAAGATTACTTTACTGAGTATCTTGCACCAATAATGTCATTAAAGATCGTAGCTGGCCTTGATGAAGCTATTTCACATATTAATCATTATGGTTCAATGCATACGGATAGTATTGTGACCGAAAACATCAGTAAGGCGCGTCGTTTTATGACTGAGGTAGATTCCAGTTCAGTCATGGTTAATGCCTCAACACGTTTCGCTGATGGTTTTGAATATGGTCTGGGTGCAGAAATCGGGATCAGTACGGATAAATTTCACGCCCGCGGGCCTGTAGGGTTACTCGGCCTAACCTCGCAAAAGTACATCGTAATTGGCGATGGACAAATAAAGCAGTAAAGCCTTGATAGTTTAAGGGATGTTATCCGTTTTGCTTTCAAGATTTCAGTTCTCATATTTTTAATGACAAAACCAATAGGAATTCTGGGCGGTACATTTGATCCTGTTCATAATGGACATTTGCGTCTGGCATTGGAGGTTTATCAGAGTTGTGCTCTTGCAGAAGTGAGAATGATCCCTTTGCATACTCCTTCTCATCGAAAACCTCCTTTCGCCTCACCGGAACAGCGCCTAAAAATGTTATCCATTGCGATTCACAATATAAAGGGTCTTACAGTGGATCGACGGGAGTTGCAAAACCCAAAGGTATCTTTTACCGTTGAGACACTACGTTCCATGCGTAAGGAAGTCGGCCAACAATCTCTTTGTCTGATTATGGGAATGGATTCATTCCAGACTCTGGGGAGCTGGCATCAATGGGATTCCCTTTTGGATTACGCTCATATTATTGTAGCTGCACGGCCGGGTACGCCGATTGAGTTTGTTGATGAAAAAGTTGCCGGTTTCTATACGAAAAACCGTACAACGGAATTGTCAGATATACATACTCAGGAATCAGGAAAAATTCTTAATACGAATAGTGTTGAACTGGATATTTCATCAACACGAATACGCGAATTAATCGCCCAGAAGCAAGACACACATTTTTTATTACCGGAAAATGTAATTTCATATATTGAAGAAGAGGAACTCTATCATAGACATTAATGTCTTTACCAAGAAGCTCGTCACGACTTTGGATGATGCAAAGGCAATGGATATTCAGGTTATTGATGTTACAAAGGTAACGAATATTACCGACCGAATGATCATAGCCAGCGGACGTTCTAATCGACAGGTTAAATCCTTAGCAGAAAAACTCATTGCGTCATCGAAAGAACAGGGTGTGAAACCATTAGGTATGGAAGGTGAGGAAGGCGATTGGGTATTGGTCGATTTGGGTGATGTTATTGCACATCTGATGCACCCGACCGCCCGAGCTTATTATCAGTTAGAGAAACTTTGGTCGGAAGAGCAACCCCAAACTCAATCCTCGACCTGAGCGGATGCAAATTTCAATTGTAGCGGTCGGCATGCGCTTGCCAAGTTGGGTGAATCAGGGCGTGAATGAGTACATCAAACGCTTCCCGCCAGAAGTAAAAGTGAACCTGGTTGAAGTTCCTCCAGTTAAACGTAATAAGTCAGCGCCAGCCGAGAGAATACTCAAGCAAGAAGCTGAAAAAATTAGAGCAGCGTTACCGAAAGATAACTATTTAATTGTTCTTGATGAGCATGGCAAAAGTCGGCGAACGACGGTATTTGCGCAGAATATGGATTCCTGGATGCGAGAGGGTAAAAATATCGTATTTGTTATAGGTGGTGCCGATGGAGTTGAACAGGAACTGAAGAGTCAGGCTAATGAACTCTGGTCTTTATCAGACTTTACATTACCCCATGGCATGGCCAGAGTACTTTTGACCGAGCAAATATATCGAGCCTGGACAGTTATTAAGAAGCACCCCTACCATCGTGAGTAATCTTTTTTGCTGTTTCTAGCCTCCAGATCCCCACGCCGTCGAGAACTGCTACAACGATTAGGTGTTGAATTCGATACTGTCTATATAAATATAGAAGAGATATGGGATGGCAAGGAGAGCGCCGAGGAATACGTGAGTAGATTAGCACTTTCCAAAGCGCAGGCAGGGCAGAAGATAGCCGACAAAAATTGGCCTATTCTGGCCTCAGATACAGAGGTTGTTGTAGATGGACGGATTCTAGGCAAGCCAAATGACAACGAGCATGCAATGTCGATGTTAATGTCCTTATCGGGAAGGAGTCATGAGGTTTTATCTGCTGTCACACTCTTAGATAAGACCCAGCAGACTGTAGTGAGTAAAAACAGACTTAGCTTTAGAGCAATAACAGAAGATGAATGTTTCCAGTATGTGGAGTCAGGTGAGTCAGATGATAAAGCTGGTGCTTATGCGATTCAGGGAAGAGCAGCCTCATTTATAACCAGATTAGAAGGAAGTTATTCGAGCGTGATGGGCTTGCCGCTCTTAGAAACCTCGAAATTAGTAGAATTTGTTTAGTCTGGCGATGCTATTAACTAATTAAAAAGGTCGTTTTAAACACAAGCCATGATAGTGATCTACTATATAAATGTAGATCGTTCCCCAATCCGGTTTATCATCGTTATTTGTTGGCCACCAGTATTTCTTGTTTAGCCAGTATTTGTGAAAATGCTGTGCGCAGTAATTGATTGCAAATTCTTCAGGTTTTTCATTTTGCTGTTCTTTAAATGCAGCAAGATAGTTTTGAATAACAATAGGGTACGCTTTCGCTAGATTCGGTTTTTTACCCAGTAGAAAATCTTCGCGCACAATGTTGGTGTCGAATTTTGACGCCAGCGAGTCTAGTCTAAGCAGTTTTTTTTCGTCACGTTTATTGGTTTCTAACCTGGCACAGGCAGCTAGGTCACCTTCTTCACATTTACCCCGCCAGAAATCAATGATAGTAAAACTATGAGGTTCATTTGCTGCGGTGACCACCAGTATCGATGATAAATAGAATGAAATAAGACCCATAAAAAAGGTGCTATATGTATCGCACATAACGCCCGACTTTACGACACCTCTACCTGTTAATGCAAATCAGGTTATGAGAGGCATAATTAACAATGCAACGATATTGATCAGGCGTTAATAACTGGATCCGCTGTATATTTGATTTGTGACATCTGCAGTACGCAAGTTGGCACGCACAGAAATATTCATACCAATATAACTGGCTACCCCAGATAAAACCGCGTCAATTTGAAAACCAATTGCTGTTGCTCAGCCAATGAGTGAAAAACCTAAAGCTAGAAATAAAATGGTATCGGCTATGGGTATCGTCGTATATTGCATCTTCCCAAGATTGGATTATTTGAAATTTAGTACAAAAAATGAGGGCAAATTCCTCCAATCGATAAAAACGCGGGAGTTTTACTTGTAACGAAGCCTAGTTCAAAGTGGCTATTGAATATTTCAGCCGTCTAAAGTCATTTAAATGTAAAAAAGTTGCTAATTCGACCAATTCTGGAAGTTGGAAGAGTCCTTTGCTTCGTTATGACGGGCTTTTTGGTGGGTACCGATTAGAATCGCCGAAATTCCTATCATTAAATTTGGTTTCACAGGGTAAATTCCGTTTTTAGCTTTTTCTCAAGCGCAATATTTTTCAATACGACGTAGTCCGGCAAACCGTTCTTATAGGGTGGATAGTCCTCACCTTCAATAAGAGGGAGCAGATATTGTCGACAGGCATCAGTAATACCAAAGCCATCCTCACTTATATACTCAGGCGGCATGAACTTCTCTACATTAGCGATTACTGAAAGTGAGGCCTTACCAACCTCCCAGATATAAGGCTCATTGGCGTTGCGTACGATGGTCGGCATAATTGCGTTTTCACCGGCTATGGCGAAATCAACTGCGGCCTTACCCATTGCATAGGCTTGCTCGACATCTGTTGCGGATGCGACGTGTCTGGCCGCTCTTTGTAGATAATCGGCCACGGCCCAGTGAAATTTGTAGCCGTGCGTGTCCTTAATCATATTTGCGACGACGGGAGCGGCGCCACCGAGTTGCGCGTGACCAAAAGCATCTTTGGTGCCCTGCTCTGCCAGAAACTTACCATCCGGCCAATGCGCCCCTTCCGATACGACTACAGAGCAGTAGCCATAGCTATCAACCTTATCTTTAACTTTTGCGAGAAATTTTTCTTGATCGAACTCAACTTCAGGGAAAAGGATAATGATAGGTATATCATTGTCTTTATCAGCAGCGAGTCCACCGGCAGCAGCAATCCAGCCAGCATGTCTACCCATCACTTCTATGACAAAAACTTTTGTCGATGTTAATGCCATCGAGCGAACATCGTATGACGCTTCACGCGTAGACACAGCGATATATTTGGCTACTGACCCAAAGCCAGGGCAGTTATCGGTCACAGGTAAGTCATTATCGACGGTTTTGGGAATATGGATTGCCTGAATGGGATACCCAAGTGATTGAGATATTTGTGAAACCTTATGACATGTGTCTGCGGAGTCACCGCCTCCGTTATAGAAAAAGTAACCAATATTATGCGCTTTGAAGACTTCAATCAGGCGTTCATATTCAGCTCTATTCTCCTCCAGTCCTTTTAGTTTATAACGGCAGGACCCAAAGGCGCCTGAAGGTGTGTGACGAAGCGCAGCAATATCACTATCGCTTTCGTGACTGGTATCAATAAGATTTTCAGTTAAAGCACCGATAATGCCATTTGCACCTGCGTAGACTTTGCCAATCTTGTCGGTATTGTGTCTGGCGGCTTGTATCATGCCACATGCAGAAGCATTGATTACTGCGGTAACACCACCGGATTGTGCATAAAACGCGTTTTTAGGTAAGCCCATCTGCTATTAACTCCAATATTTCATATTGTTTACTTATTAGTGTGCCTATTATATTGCCTAATAGTCAAAACGTGGGAAGGATTTATACTAAAGTCAGGAGACTTGAACTAAAATATCCTCTCAGGTTCAAAATAGGAACATATCATCAATATACGGTTCATCATGAAAGTTACATTGTCTAGTTTACTAAGTTTGCTGTTGTTTGCCGGTCAACTGCCTGCCGTTACAACATTGGACCTTCCTGACATCGGTGATTCGACCGGGGCAATTCTTTCTCCGGAATTTGAACGTCGCCTCGGTCAGTCATTTTTAAATCACGTGCGTAGACATACACCGATTTTGGATGATCCCGAAGTCGAAACATATATCCAGTCAATTGGTTATCGACTTGTCGCCAATAGCGATAATAACGAACGACAGTTCACTTTCTTTGTCATTAATGATTCCCTCATAAACGCTTTTGCGGCGCCTGGTGGCATCGTAGGTATCAATGCAGGCGTTATCTTAAATTCTGCGACAGAGAGTGAACTTGCTGCGGTAATGGCACATGAGGTTGCACATGTGACGCAAAAGCATATGGCGCGTGGAGCAGAAGCGCAAAGCAAAATGAGCGTACCAATGATGGCTGCGATGTTGGGCGCAATATTAATAGCGACACAAAACCCGGAGGCAGGTCAGGCAGCGATTGTTGCGGTACAGGGTGGAGCGGCGCAGGCTCAAATTAACTTCACTAGAGGTAATGAAGAAGAAGCGGACAGAATTGGTATGCAATTACTGGAGAGGTCAGGTTTTAATCCTCGAGGCATGCCTGGGTTTTTTGAAAAGTTGCAAAAGCAATCGCAATATTCAGCGCAGGCACCCGAGTTTCTGCGTTCGCATCCTCTAACAAATAATCGTATTGCTGATTCCAAATCAAGGGCCCAGTTCTTTCCAATCAACAAGAAGTACGATGAAAGCACCAGTTATGATTTTATAAAATCAAAACTAATTGTTATTTCGCATAAAGATCCCAAAGATGCGGTTAAGTATTTTGAATACAAAATTCAGAACGAGGAATTTACGGGCAATATTGCCGCGTTAAGTTATGGACATGCTCTGGCTATGGCTGCGGTTGGAGAGTACGGTAAAGCCAGAGAGCAAATTAAGGCTTTGCTGAAAAGTAGCCCGGAAAACTCTTCATTCCTTCTTGCAGCAGCCGATTTGGAGATGAAAGCCGGTGATTATGACAGAGCTTTTCACTATTATGCGGTGGCACGTAATCTTTATCCCGATTATCGGCCAGTAGTATTGTCCTATTCGGATGCTTTATTGAAAGCAGGTCGCCCATCTGAGGCAAAGGAGTTATTAAAACATTATGCAAAGTACAATCCGCCTGACTTGACTTACTATAATTATCTTACTCGAGCAGAAGAAGAATCAGGAAACTCTGTTGAAGCTGGTATTGCGAACGCGGAATATTATTATTTATCCGGAGAAACCAGAGTTGCCATTGAACGGTTGAGATATATTTTACAGCAACGCGATTTACAACCGGATTATTATCAGGAAGAGCGTATTCAGGCACGCATGGATCTTTATCAGCAAGATCTGGAAATTGAACGTGTAATGCTAAAATAATAGTATACGTTTCAGCAGTTCGAATTCGACTGATATAAAATTAAGACTCATTTGTAATGAAAAGAAGACAACTTGTTAAATATATAATTTCCGTTCCTGTTCTCGGAACTTTACTTAGATCAGCTGCATCCTTTGCTGAATGGAATGTTGATGCTTTTGCTGCAGAAACGGAAATGGATGCCATGCAGGAAATTTTTCCAGGTCGCCTCGTTACGCCCAGTGAAGATATAAAAATCAGTGTACACGAGCTGATAGAAAACGGTGCAGTTGTTCCTGTTAAAATTGAAACCGATTTGCCTGCGGTTCAATCGATTTCGATATTGGTTGAAAAAAACCCGAATCCCCTTATTGCACATTTCGATCTAAGTCCAGAATGCAAAGGTTTTATAGCGACGCGTATCAAGGTTGGACAACCGTCCGACATAATTGCCATTGTGCAATCAGAAGGAAAGTTGTTCAGCAAACGACAGTTTGTTGAAGTGGTCGAAGGAGGGTGTGGTTAAAATGGCATCTCCTATGAAAATTAGAACAAGCTATAGAGATGGTCTCACTACTGTCCGTGCCATCATCAAACATCCAATGGATACGGGCTTTGAACGTGATCCGAATACGGGAGCTGCGATTCCTGTCTATTTTATTGAAGAAGTAATCTGCAAACATAACGACAGAGTTGTTTTGCGTAGCGATTGGAGTCGGGCAGTATCGAAGAATCCGTATTTATCGTTTGCCTTCATGGGAGCAATACCCGGGGACAGTGTTAGTATCAGCTGGTCGGACTCCAAAGGCTTGAACGAAACAGCCAGCATCACAATACGCTAACAGGCCGAAAGTTTTTAAGGGAATATTCGCTTTGCGCACAAGTTTGGCATTTCTTTCAGTTTTAGCGGGCTCTCTTTTATTTGGGGCAATTGCAGCGTATCCGGTTTTTATCGCGCTGGCGCATTTCAATGAGCTTCCATTTCATAAAGTAATTTCAAGAACAACGTTATTTAGCGGTCTTCTTTTTAGCATTTTATATTTAAAATATTGTGGCCTTTTGTCGAAACAGGGATTGGCCTGGAATACCGGAAGACAAAGTAAAAAAAGCATGTTTCTGTATGCGTTTATAGGCGGCGCTACAATATTGATCTTGCTCGATGGTATTCTTATTTTTCTGGGGATCTATCAATTTGATCCTCGTGTAGACTGGAATGTCATAACGCTAGCACGCTTTTTTTTAAAGGCATTGTTTGCTGGACTCATGGTTGGCATAATTGAAGAAGTGTTGTTTCGAGGGGCCTTGTTTGGAGGCTTGAAGAAGCAATCTAGTGCAACGATAGCGCTTGTTGTGACCAGTTTGGTTTATGCTGCGGTTCACTTTCTCAAATATCGAGCAGTGCCAGAGAGCGTAGAGATTGGCTGGTTTACCGGAGTAGAAATATTTCCGGAAGCATTATTTAGATTCTCAAACCCGGTCACGATCGACTCATTTATCACCTTATTTATTCTCGGTGTTTTGTTTGCGTTTATTCGCATTCGCAGTGAAAGTATTATTCCATGCATTGGTTTGCATGCCGGCATCGTGACTGCTTTAAAATTTTTCAATTACATTACTAATTATGCAGGTGGAACATCGTATGATTTTCTGGTCAACAAATATGATCATCAATTTGGCTACCTGGCTTCCTTAATATTACTACTATCCATACTTATCTATTACTATGTCTCAAAAACTAAGAATGGTATGAATATAAATGAACAGTAATCGACGCAAGCCCATCAACATGATTAAGAAAATGAGTCTGGTGCTATGTGTTTTCCTTTGTGCCTGCAGTAAACCGGATACTTCGTGGTTTCCTTTGAGTGAAGGGTATTGGTGGCAATATTCTGCCGAGAGAACGATACGGGGTGAAACACATACACAGAAACTTATTCAGGCAAATTTACCCTCTGTAAAGACAGAAGGCGCTGTGCTCTTCCCAAGAAAACGCGCGGACGGACACATTGATTATTATGAGAAGACTGAAGATGGCGTATTCCATGTGAATCTTGAAGATGGAGTGAAAGATCAATTGTTACCCGCCTCAATAGAAGTTGGCAGTAAATGGCAACGAAAATCCAAAATACTTTTTCTGGAAATGACAGGTGCTTTTGAGGCTACTTATGAAGATCGGATTAAGGAAGAGATAGTTATAAATTATCATGTCGAAAGTTTGGACGATGTCGTCGACGTTGCCGCGGGGCATTTTGTGAAGTGTTTGCGCATTGTGGGAAAAGGCTCGCTTTACGGCGGCGGCGGTACGCTTGAGGAATTTATGGATATTGACGACATTAATATTGAAACGGTGGATTGGTATGCACCGGGCGTTGGTTTGATAAAAAGAACAAGGAAAGAATACACTCATCCCTTGAAATTTGAGAACCATTATTCAGAAGAACTTGAGTCGATTAAAGTTGGTTGAGAGATTCATTTGGTACATGATGTAAGATAGGTGTCGCTTGCTATTGATAAACTTCAAGCGAACAACAATTTGCTGTCTTGTTTTATGATTTCCCAAATCATCCTCATTCGTTAAAAGCAGAGAATAGTTAGATGGGACAAAGCGCAGATATCATTGTAATTGGGGCTGGTATTGCCGGTGCTTCTGCTGCGGCTGAATTGGCAAATCACGGCAAAGTTATTCTGCTCGAAATGGAGACTCAACCGGGCTATCACGCTACCGGTCGTTCAGCTGCTTTCTTCGCTGCATCCTACGGTAATAAAGTTGTTCAAGGCATTACCGCCGCTAGCGAACATTTCTATCGCGAACCTCCCGAGGGCTTCTCAGATGTAGCCCTACTGCATCGGCGAGATTGTTTCTTTATTGGTCACAGCGGCCAGATTCAACAAATGAATAATCTGAAGCTCGAAAACGAGAAGCTTAGAACAATAACGTCTGAACAAGCATGTAAGACAGTACCTATTCTTTCGCCAGACTATGTTGCAGATGCATTGTGCGATGATCAAGGTGGGGATCTGGATGTTGATGCCATATTACAGGGCTATTTAAGGTCGTTTAAAAAACGCGGTGGTGAATTAATTACTGCCAACGAAATTACGGGGCTGAATAAAAGTGCTGGTAGCTGGAATATGCATTCAAAGAATGACAGTTTTAGTGCACCGATAGTGGTCAATGCAGCAGGTGCCTGGGCGGATCGTATCGCTGAGCTGGCCAATTTAACTGCCGTCGGAATTACGCCGAAACGCAGAACGGCAATTTTAATTGACCCGCCGCAAGGTCTTGATATTAGTGCTTGGCCACTAGTACTTGATGCTGATGAAGATTTTTATTTTAAACCGGATGCGGGGCAGTTGTTAATTTCGCCCGCTGATGAAACGCAGTCTGAGCCCTGTGACGCGCAAGCCGAAGAGATTGATGTCGCAATTGGGGTAGATCGTTTTGAAAAGGTTACGGGTCTGGATGTAAAACGGATTAATCATCGTTGGGCAGGTTTACGTTCGTTTGCTCCGGATAAAACTTTTGTAGTCGGTTTTGATCCACGTAGCGAGGGATTCTTCTGGTTGGCCGGGCAGGGTGGATACGGCGTGCAAAGTGCACCGGGTATGTCTCAATTAGCGATGTCGTTAATCACTGGTAGTCAATTGAGCGAGCAGTTTTCCAAAGTCACAAATTATATTGATGCTGTTTCACCTCATCGGTTAATTAGATCTTGAACATAATCTTATTGAATTAGATGGCTCTTAGAATTATTAATGCGGAACTGACGCGGGAACTACTACCTATGCAGGACTGCATAAGGGTACTGCAGCAAGCTATGATCGCAGCCTCTAATGGGAGTATTGCCATACCGCCTCGATTGGTAAATTCATTAACAGATGACAGCGCACTTTTTTTTCTTATGCCTGCGAGCTCTCTTGAGCTTGGGGTTTATGGTGCTAAATTAATAGGCTTACATCCACGTAATCCGGCTAAACATCGACCGCTAATTCAAGGTTTTGTGAGCTTATTTGATCATGAAACCGGTAAACCTATAGCGATTGTCGACGGGGCCGTAATAAGCGCTATTCGCACAGCTGCAGCCTCAGGTTTAGCGACGCAGATATTGGCAAGAGAGGATGTGACTAGCTGTGGTATTTTTGGTGCGGGGGTACAGGCTGTCGCGCATATTGACGCAATGTGCGCGGTACGACCCATAAAAGAATTTGTGATCTGGGGGCGTGATTTTGATCGAACTCAAAGATTTGCAGCTGAGCAGGCGAAACGCACTGGACTGAATATTTACGCGAGCGAAAATCCAGGCCCTGCGGCGGCCTGTGATTTGATATGTACCGTTACCGCCTCGCCGGTTCCTGTTCTTCAGGGTGAATGGGTCAGTCAGGGTGCACATATTAATTTAGTTGGTGCACATACACTGACGACACGTGAAGCTGATACAGAGCTGCTTGTTAACTCAAAAGTATATATAGACCTATGGGAGTCCGCGCGGAATGAGGGTGGTGACGTAATGATACCCATAGCGGAGGGCGCGATTGAAGAAGATCATATCAGGGGTGAAATTGGACAGCTTTTAAGCGGGAATATTGATGGTCGAAAAGATGATAAGGAGATTACACTCTATAATTCTCTTGGTATTACAGCGCAAGATTTGTTTGCCGCTGAGTACGTATACCAAAAGGCGCTTAGCAAAGGGCTTGGTGTCTGCGTTGAGTTTTAACCATGCTTGATTTCGAAGTTAAACCTCAATAGAAGCAGGGGGTATTTGACAGGTATCTTTATTTCCGAGCAAGAAAAATGGTGGGTCGTGCAGGATTCGAACCTGCGACCAATGGATTAAAAAATCCTGAGAATGCAAATCACATTTTTTAGAAAGCCGAAGAATTGTAAGAAAAATTCTTTTGAAGTTGATCAATTTGGCCACTTCAACCGAAGCAATCGCCGAAATTCCTTAGTCCAACCTCCAAGTACTGCAACGTGTTACAGAAAGTTGACACCGAACGTCACCGAACAGGAACCTAAATCTGGTAACCAATCTGAGTCAACAATGTGGTTGTCGGCATCGCAATATGCGCACTAATCAGATACTAATGAGTTTGAATTTCTATCCTACATCATTAAGTGGTCGTTTTAGATTAGCAAATACGGACAATTCCCATGGACGTATGGCCAACATTAAACCGGTATTGAATCGTGAGCGTGCCGGTAATCTAGCGTCATCTTGCTGAAGTGATGCAAACTCCCGCGCAAGCATTTCCAGTTTTGCTCTTATAGTGTTTAATGAATTACGAGATAGCATCCCCATCATATAAATACGTAATTCGCGGGCATGGGTAAAATGTGAGCCCATAAATTCACTTTGCACGGTCTTTTCAAAAAAAGTCTCTATGGGACCCTGTGGTAACCAACGAAAATCATGCGTTAGCATTCGACGAATACGATTATTGGGCAATAGATCTATCAGTCCTTGACGATCAAGTCGTATGAGATAACGGATACATTCTATTTCAGTAATATCATAGTAGTTAATGATTTCATCCATTTGCCAGGCATTCTGAACACAGATTGCTACCAGCAAGAATTTTAGATCCGCCACCAACTCTTCTTCCTGCTCCAGCGTCAGGTTACTTATCTTCTCCTGATCATCATCTGTCATTCTTACCAGATCAGTGAAATCAATACTGATCATGCTGCAGATTGCTTCCAGTCTATCCAGGGTAAAGTTCTTCTGAGAAAAGTTTCGCTTGATGCTGATTTCGCTGAGCTGCAAATGATTTGCAACATCTGCATAAGTGAACCCAGCCAGTTTCAGCGACTTTTTTAACATCTCGATCATTTCTTTACGTTGTGCCATTTCCAGGCCCTGATTAGTTAGTTTGTTACCTATTTTAATAATAGTATCAGAATAAGATACTAAAAGAATAATATTAATATACTAATCAAATTGTAGTTTAAAAATAAGAAACTATTGATTAACTTTATCCCTGTCACCCATAAACAAATAAAGCGAGGTTAAACATGAAAACAACTACTCGAGTCCTTAGCGCCGCTGGAGTAATACTTAGTTTTTCTATGCCGGTTTTTGCCGGTGGCAGCGCCCAACATTTCAGTGATTCTATTGATCACTCTGCACAGGCAATAGCTCATTCGACAGTCGCCGGAATCAAACTGGTATCAGGTGCCCTTGCCATACCATTGATGATGAGCGGTGAAATCGGCAAGGCCAGCGGTGATATTGGTGAAGCATTATGGGAAGAAGCCAATACTCCATTAGCGATTACCGAAGAGATAATTACGGCAGGACCAACACCCGCAAAAGCCATGACTAAAGAGGAGAAGGAATGATGTTCACTTCAAAACTAAAGAATTTAATACTTACCCTGTTTATTTGTTTGGTAACGCCGCAAGTCAATGCGGGCAGTCAAAATCGTGACGATGCCATCTTACCGATCGAAGATATCGCTGTAATTTCTAAGAAAGTTGAGAAATATGCTGCGCAGCATAGAGCTCGTGTGTTTTTTATAGCACGACAAGGCCGGCCCACAAAGGAGTTACCTGACGGTGTTAATTACACTCATGTTTCTTATGCGGTATATTCCAATATTGAAACGGAAGATGGTCGAACAGTACCAGGCTATGCTATCTATAACCTGTATCAACTCAAAGACGATCCCTCCAGGAGCCATTTAATCGTTGACTTCCCTCTGGACTTTCTTGCCGGCGCTTATGCAGCTAAAGTAGGGGTGATTATACCAACACGGGATTTACAGAAGCGACTATTGGAAGTCATTAAATCGGATTCCTACGAGAAATTACATAACCCATCTTACTCGGCTATATCGAATCCTTACAACGCCAAGTATCAAAATTGTACTGAGCATGTCCTGGATGTGCTGAACGCATCTATTTATCAAACTGATGATATAGAGCAGTTAAAAATCAATACTCAGGCTCATTTCGATGCACAGGAATTGAAGATTAGTCCATTCAAATTATTTTTAGCGTCTTTGCTTAAATCAGAAGTAAAAACCTCGGATCACAAGAGGGGAATAAAGACTACAACATTCGGAAGTATTGCCAATTATCTTCAAAGCAATGGTTTAGCTGAAGATGTGGTGCATATTGGTATATAAGATTCGATTACCGTGACAAAGCACCTGAATGGGATGTCAGGTGCAGTCTTCACTTTTGTTGTACAGTACAATAATTAATCTTTTTCCCATCGCTATGCTGAAAGAAAATTCTTAACCACTTTTCGGATATTGAATGTCCCCTTCTGGCACAAGCGACATGAGACGTTACACTTTGAGAAATGGTGGGTCGTGCAGGATTCGAACCTGCGACCAATGGATTAAAAA
>Ga0055584_100000243_pt1 | contig 51423 bp, 47 predicted proteins | sample OSDHelmetaG_FD_58716 | JGI IMG/M metagenome (GOLD analysis project Ga0055584, IMG submission 58716) | Pelagic marine sediment microbial communities from the LTER site Helgoland, North Sea, for post-phytoplankton bloom and carbon turnover... | ecosystem: Environmental > Aquatic > Marine >... | reverse complement strand
CTAGTAGCTGAGGATGGATTGCACCCTTCAGGAAGCTGTTACTCTCAATTTATTCCTCGAATTTTAAATGCTTTGAAAGGTTATTGACATCTATGATTAGATGATTTGAGAAGCAGTAATGGTCAAATTTTTATCAATTATAAAATGAGCATATGCTTTTTGCTTCGCAATAATATTATGTTCTATTAATAAAACTTTTTCATTAAAAGGGGACATAGAATCTCTTTTCCTGGCTTTTCGGTATTCCTTAGTTTCAACAAAGTCCTTTGACATGAACAATTTTATATCTACATTTTGAAGAAGCATCGTATAAGTGCCATCAATTATAACCACATTGGCTTGATCAAGGTCTAATATTTCTTGTTTGATTATGTCTAAATCATAGTATATTAATGGCTTTTTTAGAGATTTGGATGATCTACTCTTAATGATTTCAATATGCCTTTCAATTTGTGCCAGGTCTACTTCTAAGGTCCCAACATTAGTGATATCACTTAGTCTTTTTTTATGATTAGTCTTTGGAGGTAGAAAGAAATAATCATCTTGATGTAACACTACACTTTTAATATTATATGCCTCCAATGTTTTTTGCAAAGCTATAGAAAGCGTACTTTTTCCGCATCCTGATTCTCCTCCAATTGCTATAGATTTGACTCCATGACTTTTAAAAAAATCAACGTTGCATTGTTTTACTATACTATCAGATAAATCTAAATATTCTTGTCTTGTGTCTATTTTATCCCCAATCATGAAATATTATCAATTTTCTTTTAACATTCTGTTTTTTACAAATGAGACTCAATTAATAAATAATTAGAATTATAGAGGTTATAATTATTAATAGAATGCCCTGAATTCTATAATTCTTATACCATGCCAATTCTTCAAGTTCGAAGGTTTCCTGCTGATACTCAGCTTTTGTCCAGACGGTGTTTTTCAGTTGAGCTTGACTTGGAGCTGATGTGCTAAGCGAACCAATATACATGGCTATACAACTTGCAATAAAATGAATAGTAGCAAAATAAAGGAAATGTGGTCTAAAGTCAGCTTCTCTCCAAATAGTAGAAAAAAGAATACTGACAATTGTAAATAATCCACCTATGCCCATAGTCCATTTAGCACCAGTGGCATTTGCTCTATTCCAAAAAACACCCATCACGAAAAGTGCCACAATAGGGGGGCAAAACCAGGCTAAAGACTGCTGGAGGTAATCCCACAACTTGTCAAAATGTACAATCATTGGAGCCCAAATGGCTGAAAGTACCATTACTATAAGAGTCACTATTCTTCCGACCTTCATTAGATGCTTGGTGTCGGAATTGGGATACCATTTTTTATAAAAGTCCATGGTGAAAAGGGTAGATACTGAGTTCAAACCAGAGTCCACACTTGACATTAAGGCAGCAATGAACCCAGCTAAGACTAATCCCAAAATTCCAGTTGGCAATAGATCGAAAAGTAGAGTAGGGTATACTTCATTGGGTGAGATGTCCGGATATAATACTTTAGCAAAAGCACCAGGAAAAATCATTATGAAAATGATGGATATTTTGAGCAATCCAGCGAACAAAGCTCCCCATTGTCCTTCCCTCTTATTTTTTGCAGCTAATGACCTTTGAGTGATATATTGATTAGTCCCCCAAAAGTAAAAACCAATGATAAGTACACCTATTAAACCAGGCCATGGCAATGCTTTATCACTGATAGGTTTAATAATTTGAGTATGGCCTGCATCTACAACCTTCAGAACTTCAGACATGCCGCCTGATTCATTCCAGGCAACTACGGTGATAATAATTGAGCCAATTATCAGAATAATTGCTTGAATAGTATCTGTATAAACTACTGCCTTTAGCCCTCCAGTGATAGTATAAATTCCTGCTATGAAGGAAATAACAGAAACTATCAGCCACAGAGGTGCCTCTGGGAATAGAAGTTGCATGGCAATTCCTCCGGCAAATAATGTAGCTGCGATATCCACAATGACATTCAGTACTATGGCAATACTAGACGCATATGCCCTAGTGCCATAGTCAAACCTCTTTTCCAAGTATTCTGGAATAGTGAATATTTTGTTTTTTAAATAGAAGGGAAGAAAGAAAACCGCAAAAATTATCAGGACAAGAATAGCCATCCATTCATAACTGTACACAGAAAAACCATCTGCAAAACCGGCCCCTGCCAACCCCATCAAACTGTTGCTTGACATATTGGATGCAAAAAGAGAGAAGCCTATCACTGGCCACGTAAGAGACCTGCCTGCTAAAAAGTAATCTTCGGCATTCTCATGTTTCTTGCTAAAATAAAAACCAAGTAGAATAACAAAAATCAAATATGCGATCACTATCGATCCATCTATCAGTGAAACTTCGAATTGCATAGAGATAACTTTATTCTCAATTATACTTAAAAGTAGGCCTAGATCAGAAATTTGAGTTAGAAATAATAGTACATTTTATGCAAAACTATTTGAGTTGATTAAAATACTGTTCTAAGTGCATCAATCTTGATCCATACCATGAGAAAGCCTCTCCATCTACCAAAATAATTTTTGAATTTGTGAATAGAGATTTCACACCTTGAATATGCTTTTCTGAAAATGGAAAAGGCTCAGATGATAGCATTATAATTTCCGGGTCAAGTGCAGAAAGTTTTTTTTCTGATAATTCAGGATATCTAAACAAATTTCCAGTAACACTTTTCAGTCCTAATTGTTCTAATAAATCATGGATATAAGTATCAGCACCTATACTCATCCAAGGATTCTTCCAAATAAGATAAAGGACTTTTTCATTATTGAAAAAAGTTTGAGACAGAGTCTTTTTTATGCAATTTGAAATAGAGTCTGCTTTTTTAGATTCATTAAGTAGTACTCCAAACTTTTGAATTGTTTCCAAGGATTGATTGACATTCTGTATATCAGTGATATATACTTTTTCTGTGAGGCACAGGTTTTCAATTTGGCTTTTGTTGTTTTCTTCTTTATTGGCTATTATTAAATCTGGATTTAAACTTTTAACCTTTTCCGAATTCACTGTTTTTGTGCCTCCAATTATTTTGCATTTTGTCCTAAGTTCTAATGGGTGAACACAGAACTTTGTGACTGCCACTAACTTTTCTAATCCACCAAGGTCAACAATTAACTCACTGAGGGAAGGAACTAAAGAAACTATCTTCTGTGGTGGATTTTGAAAACTAAGTGCTCTGTCCAGGTCATCTTTAACTTCGATCATGTACTCTTTACATTAACATGATCAAAAGGACAATGTCTGCATTTACTTCCGCAACAATAACCTCTTTTCAAATGGAATGATTCGGTCATTACCATTAACCCATTTTCCATGTAATGATCTTCTGAATCGGTGGCGGAACTGAGATTACTTTTCTCATGTTGAGAACTTGTATTGTGTTTCGTCTTAGATGACTTTGACCAAAGCATCATACCATTGATTATCTGTTATTGAACATCCATTTTGGATCATTTTGAAAAGCTCCGTTTCTCGAGTATTTTCATAGCTTTTAGAAGCTTTAAATCCTTTTAGGTCTTCCGGAGGATTAGATCTCAACTGCTCTTGACCTTTCTCAGTTGTAAAGTCCAACTCAGATGATTTTGTTTCTATAGTTGCCAGTTCAATTACTGATTCATTGCATTTGAAAGCATAAATTGAAGTTTTGTCAATTTTCACCAAGTATTTAGCCTTTCTCATAATTCCTTCAAAAACCACATCGCTAAAAAGTTCGATTATCTCTTTCGTTTTTTCTGATTCATTAAGTTTTAACTGCTCCCAGTCATCTTTTGTGATTCCATTCAGTACTAGGTATTCAATAAATTCTTTTTCCAGATTTGATAATTCATCTAAGGAGAGCAACCTATATTTTGGCATATAGAAACAAAGTGTTGAGATTAAGATTGCTGCAAAAGTGCTGCTTTTTTAATATATCTTGTCCAGAAGGCTTCTTCTTGTAGACCAGGAACCATTAATTTTCCATCAAAGTCTAATGTAGGCACAACGTTAATAAACTTTTCTGCAGCTTCCTTAACTTGAGTTAAAACTGTTTCTTTCCCAATATTAGAATGACTAAAGGTATTCAAAGTGCTCAATTCAGAACCTAGCTGTTCTGCAATCTCGACAAGTACATCACTATTGCCTATATCTCTTCCATTTTCGAAGTAAGCGATAAAAATGGCCTTAGCTAATGCCCATTTTTTATCATGATCATTCACCAATGATATAATTCTATGAGCTTCCAGTGAATTTGGGATTCTATCTATTTTTTTATAGTCAATTTTAATATTTTCCTTCAAAGCTTCCACTTTCAATGCCCTTCCCAATCCTGGTTTGGATTTCTTAGCAAAATACTTTTTAGGACTTCCTACTAAAGGAATATTAGGATATAACAAATAGGGTTTTAATTGAACCTCTAAATCAATGTTTGGACTTAAAGTTTTCTTTATCCTATCGATTCTAGTTATACCAATAAAGCACCATGGACAAATGAAATCTGATGTAATATCAATATGAATTTTTGGCTTTTTCATCTATGCATGCTTTCCAATGAGCCATCCTTCATCCTTAAGAAAAGAATTGGCTGTTGCTATTGGCTCCGATTCTAGCTGAGTAGCAAAGGTGTCATTCCATCTATTGAGAAAGCCAAAAAGTGAAATGACTGCTCCTAGTTCTACAATCTGATTTTCATTAAAATGCTCCCTCAAATCCGTAAAATGTTCTTCTGTCACAGCATTGGGTGCGCTTCCAGCTGCAATGCCAAATCGTAGTGCCGATTTTTCTGATTCACTAAACAAATCACTGTCTTCAAAGGTCCAAATGTTTTTCATTTTGTTTTCATCAACTTCTCCCTGGAGTGCACTAGCAAAAGTATGCGCTTGGCAATAAATACATCCTGCAGCTCTACTTGTCACATATGATACCATATGCCGAAGCGACAGCGGAATTCGGTTTGGATCGTTCATTAGTCTGCTTGTCCATCCCAGTTGTTTGAAAAATAATTTTAGAAAAATGATAGGATTGGCATTTTTGGGATCACCTAACAAGGACCCTGAAAGAATAGAAAAGGCTCCCATGATTCCCGGAACTCTAGCCATTGTTTTTAAAGAATTAGGAACAAAGCCCATGGACTCATGTACCGCCTTAAAAAAGAACTGAAATGGTTTCAGTTTTGAATTGTCAAGAGGTTGTAATTTACTCATAACTGTTTGAATTCGATTATACAATATTGGCTAAGCACGGTGACCTCCATCGATTCTCACGGTCTCCCCATTTACAAAACTTGATTCGTCTGAACAAAGCCAAAGAATAACATCAGCTACCTCTTCAGCTTCTCCAAATCTTTTCATAGGTATAGAATGCTTTATTATTTGGCTCAACTTGTCGTCTTCATCAGTAAACGACTTTCCCATTGGAGTGACAATAACACTTGGGCAAATGGCATTAATTCTAATTCCATGTTTCCCGTATTCTGCGGCTGCAGTTTTAGTCATTCCTACTACTGCATGTTTACTTGCAGCATATGCCCCCATTCTGGGAGCTGATCCAATCCCTGCTAGAGATGCAGTGTTCACAATAGCACCACTGCCTTGTTTTTTCATAATCTTGATAGATTCTTGCATACAATAGAATACTCCTGTTTGATTTACCGCAATTACTTTATTCCATTCTTCTACAGTGATATCTTCAAAAAAAGTTGCACTCCCTCCAATGCCAGCATTCGCTATCATAATATCTAATGATCCAAAAGACTTAATACATTTTTCTATTGCTGATTTTACATCCGAATGAGAAGAAACATCCATCTGACAAAATTCAGCTTCCCCTTTATTCCTCTGGATTTCTTTGAGCATTTCTTCGCTATCACCTTCATGGATATCTGCTATAATCACTTTCGCTCCTTCTTCGATCAATTTTAGCACCGTTGCTTTTCCTATTCCAGAAGTTCCACCCGTTACAATAGCTGATTTTCCCTTAAGTCTGCCCATATTTGAATTTGTTGTTTATTAGAAAAGTAATATACCAATACGAAAGGTCCATTACTCTTTAAAGAGTAATGTAGCCAAGTTTTAATCCTATTATAATTTATTTGGAGTGGAATTATTAGAATTCAAAAAACGACTGTTGGATCATGTCTTACAAGAACTAGACGCTAAGATTAGGGAGTATTCAATAGTTCTCTCAGATATCTCTAAAGAAAAAGCATCTGAAACTAAATCTGTTATGGGAGATAAGCATGAAACTTCAAGAGTCATGATGCAAAGAGAAGAAGATCAATTAGCCGAGCGGATTAAACTTATTCAAAATCAACGGTCACAACTCGCTCATCTCCATAGTGCTAAAAGATGTCCAAAAGTAGAAACTGGATCTGTTGTTTGGACTTCCACAGGAATCTATTGCATTTCTATTCCATTTGGAAAAGTTAATTTCAATAAAGAGATGATATACTTTATGTCCTCAATGGCACCTTTGGCCATATCTTTATTAGGGAAAAAAAATGAAGACAAAATCTTTTTTAATCAAAAAGAAATAGAAATCAGAGCTATTTGCTAATTATTGTTAGCCATATCTCTGAGCTTTTTTAATTCAAGCATACATTCTATAGGAGTCAATGTATTGATATCTATATTTTTAAGTTCATTAAGTGCTTGCATGACATGTTCATCTACCAAATCAAAAATCATCATTTGGTGGGTATCATTTTTCGGAACATTCATCATCTTTTTGTTCATATCGTATTCATCATCTATGCTCTTGGTTTGAAGATGTGAAAGGATTTGTTGAGCTCTATTTAGTACTTCTTTTGGCATTCCTGACATTCTTGCAACATGAATACCAAAACTTTGGTTAGAACCTCCAGGCATCAATTTTCTGAGAAAAATTATTTTATTGTCAATCTCTTTAGTGGCAACGTTATAATTCTTTATTCTTTCATGCTTTTCTGCCAGTTGATTTAACTCATGATAATGTGTAGCAAAAAGCGTTTTGGGTTTAGCTTCAGTCACATCGTGTAGATATTCTGCTACTGACCATGCGATAGAGATTCCATCATATGTACTTGTGCCTCTTCCAATTTCATCAAGCAACAAAAGGCTTCGTCTGCTAAGGTTATTTAGAATATTTGAAGTTTCATTCATTTCCACCATAAAAGTGGATTCACCACTCGATATGTTGTCTGAAGCACCTACACGTGTGAATATTTTATCCACAAGTCCAATCTCCGCCTCTTCTGCGGGAACAAATGAACCTAACTGAGTCAAAATACAAATCAGAGCAGTCTGTCTTAGAATGGCTGATTTACCTGACATATTCGGTCCTGTAATCATTATAATCTGCTGATTCTCATTGTCTAGAAATAGATCATTTGGGATATAATCCTCTTCTAGTTTAAGATGTTGCTCTATAACAGGGTGACGGCCTTGTTTTATTTTTATGTTGTAGCCATCTGTAATCTTTGGGGCATTGTATTTATTCCTTGTAGCTACTTTGCTCAGAGATGCTAAAGTGTCTAATTGAGCCAATCTAGAAGCTACATTTTTAATTTCATGGATATGAGGTATCAGATCATTTAAAAGCTTTTCATAGAGTTCAGTTTCTAAAGAAAATATCTTTTCCTCGGCGCCTAATATTTTAGATTCTAAAATCTTTAATTCTTCTGATATGTACCTTTCGGCATTAGTCAGAGTTTGTTTTCTAGTCCATGAGTCAGGAATCAGGTCATGATCTTTGTACCTATTGGTCACCTCAAAATAATAACCAAATACATTATTGAACCCAATTTTTAAATTTTGAATCCCTGTAGTCTGTGTTTCTTTAAGAAGGACATTGTTTAGTATGTCTTTACTGTTTTTAATTATTCCCCTTAACTCATCTAAATCTTTATTAAAACCAGATTGAATGACCTGTCCTTTTGCTATCAAAAATGGAGGATCATTACTTAATCTTTCACTTAGAATTGCAAGTGTAGTATCCAATGTATTTAGTGGAGAAAACTCATCATTGTCTATCTCCATAATAATTCCATTCACAAAAGGAATAAGCAGCAAACTCTTTTTAAGTTGAAACAACTCCTTTGGGTTACATCGGCTCATTGCGACTTTCCCAACTAACCGTTCCATGTCACCGATTTGGACGAATAGTTCATCTAACTCTTCTACAATATTTGGATTTGCTTTAAGAGCTGCTACCATATTTTGCCTTTTCCTGATCTCTATTATCTGAGTAAGTGGTAGCAAAATCCATTTTCGAAGCAACCTTGCACCCATAGGAGTCTTGGTATGATCTAATACATCCAATAAAGAAACACCACTGGGATGTAGGCTATTCACCAATTCAAGGTTCCGCATCGTAAATTGATCTAACCAAACAAAATTGTCGTTTTCAATTCTGCTGATTTTGTTGATATGATCTAAGGACTTGTTTTCTGTAAGTTGTAAATAATATATAATCGCCCCTGCGGTTATTTGGGCTTTTTTAAGTTTATCTATTCCAAAGCCTTTTAGACTATTCGTTTTAAAATGTTCTACTAATTTCTCATTGCTAAAGTCAATGCCAAATATCCATTCTTCAAGACCATAGAGATAAAAGTCCTCTTTAATATGGTCAAATTTTGACTTTTCAGATTTAGAAAATAACACTTCAGATGGTTCGAAGCTATAAAGTAATTTGTCAATCTGGTCAGCACTTCCTTCTGTACATAAAAATTCTCCTGTGCTCAATTCTAGAAGCGCAATAGCTGAAGGGTTTTTATGATCACCGTATGAAACAGCCGCTAAATAGTTGTTAGATTTTTGATTAAGCAACGAGTCGCTTACTCCAAGTCCGGGAGTTACGATGTCTGTTACTCCTCTCTTAACAATTTTTTTCTCTTTGCTTGGTTTCTCAAGCTGCTCACAGATAGCCACTCGAAGTCCTGCCTTTACTAACTTTGGCAAGTAAACATCTATAGAATGATAAGGAAAACCAGCCAATTCAATTTTCGAACCGCCATTATTTCTAGCAGTTAGTACAATCCCAAGAATTCCGGAGGCTTTTATGGCATCTTCGCCAAATGTTTCATAAAAGTCACCAACTCTAAAGAGTAAAATGGCATCAGGGTGTTTCGATTTCATCTCGAAATACTGCTGCATAAGAGGAGTGATCTTACCCTTTTTCTTAGTCAATTTTCATTCAGATTGGAAAAGTCGTAAATGTAAGAAGATGTAAGTATTTAATTGAATATCTTCTATTTTTGTACCCTATTCAAAAATTGATAAAAAATAACAAAGAATGAATCAAGAATTGAGGGAAAGACTTTCAGTATTGAGCAATGACCAAATTCAAACCATAGTGGACTCATTTGCATATGCCACAGTATTAATTGCTGGAGCTGATGGGGAAATAGACTCTAATGAACTTGAGTGGGGATCTAAACTGTCCCATATTAGATCATATAATGATGAGTATAGACTAAATGATTTATTTGAAGAAGTAGAAAAATCATTCCAAGAAAAAGTTTCAGGTATAATGAAACAAGTGCCTGGTACCGTGGAAGATAGATATGAATGGATAAAGCCTAATTTGTCTAAATTGAATGAAGTATTAGAACAGTTAGATAACACCAATGCTTTTTCTATTTATAAGAGTCTTTTATCTTTTGCCAAACACATAGCCAAAGCTGATGGAGGCTTCTTAGGATTTGGAACAATTAGTAGTGAAGAACACAAATTGATTAGTCTTCCAATGATAAATGAGATAATTAAAGAAGAAGAAGTCTAAGAATCTTCTTTTATATACATATCAATTTTCAAGATAATTATGGAATCTTAAAATGAAATGTCTTGCAATCATTTCACTGATATTCCTGTTGTAGCTCTGAATGAAATATTTAAAAAAGCATATGATATATATACTTAGCCTATTTATTATACAATCCTATTTTGGTTGTGAGTTAAAGTCAGAGAACATTTCATCTCCACAGAACCAATTAGAATTAGCAGATACTATTTCTCTTGAACAAGATGAAAAAAGTTCAAAACCAAAAGATAATAAACAGACACGCTCTACTGATTCTAATTCAAGTGGCCATTCTGCTGAACATAAAGAAGAAAAAAAAGAAATTGACAGCGTAATTCAACCAAAAATTACAAAATCTTCAACTGATCCATTGACAACCCCAAGTTCAGATAAAAGAAAAGAAATAGTAAAAAAGCCTGAAAAATTAAACGAGAAAGAAATTTTACAACCTGTTAACACGGAGGAAGGTGATTCTACTATTGTAACGTTTGATCACAGCATCTTCGATGAACTAACAAGAAATAATATTGACGAGAATGGTGCGGTAAATTATGCTCAGCTAAAAAAAAAGGAAGCAACTCTTGATCAGTACTTAACTCAGTTAGCGAGTGATAGACCTACAGATTCGTGGGAAAGAAATGAGCAATTGGCATATTGGATCAATGCCTACAATGCTTTCACGATCAAATTGATACTAAAGAACTATCCTGTGGCTCATATTACAGATTTAAATGATGGAGACCCCTGGAAAGTTATGTGGATTAAATTAGGAGATAAAAATTACAGTCTTAATAACATCGAGCATGATATCATAAGACCACAATTTAATGAACCAAGAATTCACTTTGCTGTGAATTGTGCAGCGAAGTCATGTCCTCCTATTCAAAACAAAGCATATACTTCAGATAACTTAGAAGATCTTTTGGATAAATCCACGAGATCTTTTGTGAATAACTCCAAGTTTAATCGTATTTCACCAAACAAGGCGGAGCTTTCCAAAATATTCGAATGGTATGCTGAGGATTTTGAGGATTTAAAGGCCTTTGTGAACCAATACAGCGATATAAAATTGGGCAAAAATGCTTCTGTCAGTTATTTAGACTATGATTGGTCGTTAAACGGTGAGTAGCTTGATAATATACATTCTATCTTTTCCTAATATAATGATTCCAAAGTAATTCTTTAGTATTCAATATTTTCTGATGCAATAAGCACAAAACGCTTATATTTGCGCGAATTTTTAGCTTAGAAAGTTAAGTAATCAGAAGAAATGCAAGGAAAAGGATTTGTTAAAGCGCTATTCGTTCTTTTAGTAATAGTAACGGTACTTCAGTGTTCATACATTTTACCTACGAGATCAGTAGAAAAGGATGCTCAGGCACATGCTGAAAAGTTATATGGGAATGTAGTTGATCAAGAAGAAGCTATAAGTCTCAAAAGACAAGCTGTAAGCAGTTATTTGGATTCGATGTCGACAGAGGACGTATTTTCAATTCCTCTTATCAAAGACTTCACCTATAATGATCTTAAAAAACAACAGCTTCAGTTAGGTCTCGATTTAAAAGGTGGATATAGTGTTGTGCTTCAAGTGAACATGAGAGACCTATTAGAGGAGTTGTCTGGAAAGAGTAAGGACCCTTCATTCTTAGAGGCCCTTGATCAAGCTGATGTTGCATTGACTAATTCTCAATTAGATTATGTCTCATTATTTGGTAATGCATTTGCAGATGTTGGGGGAGACAAGAGATTATCTAAAATTTTTCTTAGGAATGCCTCCTTACGTGAAGATATTAATGCACAAATGGGTAATGGTGAAGTAGAAAGAGTACTTCGTTCAAAAGCCAATGATGTGGTGTCTCTTACCTTTAATAGACTTAAGCAAAGAATAGATAGATTAGGTGTAGCACAACCCAATGTACAATTAGATGCTGGTAGAGATTTAATAATAGTCGAGCTTCCAGGTATAGATAACCCAGCACGAGCTAGAGAATTAATAAGTGCCCGAGCAAACTTAGAATTTTGGAATTTATTCAGAATATCAGAACCATCTGTTCTTCCAGCATTTTCTGCTGCAGACGCACTTTTAAAAGAAGAGTTGGATGGTGGATCTTCAATTATAGAACCGCAATTTGATACAACTTTTATCCCTCAGTTTGACAGTACAGGGAATGTAGTAGATAGTATTGAGGAGATCACTCAAAGAGATTTTGACCCTACGGCGAATCAAGGTCCTTTATTTAGATCAATGAGGATTAATAATGGAGCTCTTGGGTCTGCAGCCACTATGGGACTTGTGAATAAAAATCAACGAGATAAAGTGATGGCGTTTCTCCAAAGGGAAGATGTGAAGAATCTTTTCCCTAGGAATTCAAAATTCATGTATTCTCAGAAACCTATAACAGACTTTACAACGGGTGAACCTACTACTGATTACGAACTATACATGATCAAAATGAGACCAGGTACTGATGAAGCACCACTTCAGGGTGATGTCATAATATCTGCATCTCAGGCTCCTAACCCTACATCAGGTCAAATAGAGGTTTCGCTAAATATGAATGCAGAGGGAGCAGGTATCTGGGCAAAGATGACCACAGAAGCTGCACCAACAAAAGAACAAGTTGCAATTGCTCTTGATAGTGAAATTGTGAGTTCACCTCGTGTGAATGACGCCATTACTCAGGGACGTACAGCTATTTATGGTGATTTCACTGTTGAAGAAGCATCAGATTTAGCAAGTATTCTTGAAGTAGGAAAATTACCAGCAAAAGTAGATCTAATACAAGAGAGTACGGTTGGGCCATCATTAGGACAAAAGAATATCACAAGAAGTTTAATGTCATATGTGATTGGATTAGCATTGATTTTGGTTTTTATGGCATTGTATTATGGTGGTGCAGGTTTTGTGTCTATAATCGCTCTTTTTGCTAACATGTTTTTCATTTTTGGAGCATTAGCATCATTTGGAACAGTTTTAACTCTTCCTGGTATAGCAGGTATACTTTTGACAATTGGTATGGCCGTGGATGCAAATGTTATCATCTACGAAAGAGTTAGAGAAGAATTACGGGCAGGAAAGTCATTACTCTCCTCCATACAGGATGGATTTAAAAATTCATATTCTGCGATTATTGATGCCAACGTAACTACTATAATGGTTGCATTTATTTTGGCATACTTTGGTTTAGGACCTATCAAAGGGTTTGCAGTTGTATTAATTATAGGTGTGTTATCATCACTATTCACTGCAGTTCTTTTAGGAAAACTAATGATTGATTGGTGGACACAGTCAAAAGGAAGCTCATTGTCTTTCTGGACTCCTCCGACTAAGAATATGTTTGCTAACATGAAAATTGATTGGTTAGGCAAGAGAAAGATTGCCTATGGAATCTCTTCTACCATAATTATTTTGGGTCTTGCTTCAATATTGACCAAAGGATTTGACTTAGGTGTAGATTTTAGAGGTGGGTATTCATACGTTGTTGAGTTTGCAGATGATGTGAGTTTTGATACTGACCAATTGAGAAATCAGTTGACTACAACATTTGAAGGAGCTTCCACTGTCGTAAAAGCTGTGGACTCGGATAATGCCTTCAACATTGTGACTTCATACCTTATCGATTCAAATGATGATAAAGTCGCTGATGCAGTAATGGCTAAACTTCATGAAGGAGTTATTGCCGTACAAGGTGGAGATCTATCTCTTGAAAGATTTGAATCAACGAATACCATTGGTGATACACATATAGTCAGTTCTAGTAAGGTTGGTCCTACTATAGCAGACGACATCAAAACAAGTTCATTTTATGCAGGAATTTTCGCATTATTAGCGATCTTCCTATACATCTTTATCAGATTTAACAAATGGCAGTACTCTATGGGTGCTGTAGCAGCCTTGTTTCACGATTCATTAATTGTACTCAGTGTATTTTCTATTTTTCATGGAATTCTTCCATTTAGTTTAGAAATTGATCAGGCATTTATTGCAGCTATTCTTACAGTAATAGCCTACTCAATTAATGATACTGTTGTTGTGTTTGATAGAATTAGAGAATATCTAAGGATTTACAATGATAAATCTACAGACGAAGTATTAAACCTTGCCGTGAATAGTACATTCAGTAGGACAGTGATTACTTCATTTACAACATTAATTGTGGTGTTAATGCTTTTGATTTTTAGTGGAGGTAGTATCAAGGGTTTTGCATTTGCATTACTAATAGGTATTCTGGTAGGAACCTATTCGTCAATATTTGTTGCTACTCCTATAGTAAGGGATCTTTCAGATGAACTAAAATCATCTCAATCATCATCTAAAAAGCATTTTTCAAAGGCTTTGAAATAAAAAAGATTCGAAAGAATCAATCAAAATAGTGGTAAAAAGCGTTATCCCTAAGAGGGATAGCGCTTTTTTATTTTTACTTGGACTATACCTCACTTATGTTTAATTTACATGATGATCCGAAGGAATCCACTATTTAAGAGACCATTCAAATTATGAGAAGAACCTTACTTCTTTCGACTTTATCTTTATTGATTTGCCTTATGTCTTGCAAAGTGAATAAAGAGATTAAGGATGGAAAAACAGCCTTTCAGCATAAGCAATATGCTGTGGCAGCTGTACTATTAGAGGAAGACTATAAAAAGGAGTCAGACAAAATAAAAAAGGCGGAGCTTGCTTACTTCTTAGGCGAGTCGTACAAGTTCAATAATGAAAACAAACCTGCTTCAAAGTGGTATGATAAGGCTGTAGAGTTAGGCTATGGTACGAAAGCGCTTTATGAGATGGCTTATGTATTGAAGAAAATGGAAAAATATGGGTTAGCGGGAAGATACTTCACAGAGATTCTTGAATATTCCGATAGGAAAGAAGAAATAAGAAAAGAAATTTTGAAATGCCAAGAAGCTCTAATATTGAAAGAAATAGTAGATGCTAATGGCTATGAAATTATTTCGATGCCTTTTAATACTGATGCCTCTGAGTATTCTCCTCAACTTGTAGCACAGAATGAATTGGTCTTTACTTCAGATGAGAAATCAGGTTCGGGAAAAGGATATAAATGGACAGGAAGAGGATTCTCGGATATCAGAAAACACAGTCTAGGATCTAATTCTAGTTCGGATTTTTCTAATGTTATTAATACGAATGATAATGAGGGGAGTGCAACATTCAATAGAACCAGAGATGAGATATTTTTTACCAGATGTTTTGATGAAGAGTCAGATCATTTTTGTAAAATTTTAAGATCAAGTAAATCTGGAACCAGCTGGTCTGAACCCGCTACGGTATTTCCGATGGACCCCAGCGTGAACTACAGAGATCCTGTGCTAATAGAAAATGATAGTGTATTAATTTTTAGCTGTGATGATCCAAAGGGTTTTGGAGGTAAAGATTTGTATTATTCGGTATTAGAAGAAAATGATCAGTGGTCAGCTCCAGATTTAATGCCACCTAGTATTAATACAATTGGAGATGAAAGATTTCCAACATCTGATGAAGACACTTTATTCTTTTCTTCAAACTTTCTTGCTGGTCTAGGAGGATTGGATATTTTCAAAACTTATTTGAGATCAGATAACTCTTGGTCTCCACCTCAGAATATGGGAATGCCTTTTAACTCTAGTGATGACGATTTTGGGCTTATTTATAGCCCATATCAAAGGGATTATGTAGAAAATGAAGGATTCTTTACGTCAGATAGAGGAGGAAAAACCAAAGATGATATATTTCATTTTATAAAAAGATCTGAGAAAAAAATCGATACAACCTCAACAATAATAGAAGAACCGATCGTCGAAGAGAAGAAAGAACTAACAACTGTATTAAACCTTAAAGTACTTGAAAATAGTTATGCGATTGCCTCAGATCCTAACTCATTACTGTTGGGAACAAAACCCGTAGAAAATGCTTCGATATTGGTGGATGTAAATGGAGAAAAGGAAAGCCTTAATACTGATGAAAAAGGTAATGTGCTAATTAGTGTTGAAGAGTCCGAACTGTATGAATTTCTTGTAGGGAAAAAAGATTATCTCAATACAAAAGATGAGTTTACATTTTCCGAAGCAGATGTGGATATAATAGAAGGCTTGAAGACTTTTAAGATGGAAATTGTGATAGATAGAATCTTCGCTGATATTGAAATAACTTTAGAGAACATTTATTATGATCTAGATGAAGATTTCATTCGAGAAGATGCGAAACCAGCATTGGATGAATTGTATGAAATATTAGTCAATAATCCTGCTCTTTCCATTCAACTTTCTTCGCATACAGATTGTCAAGGTGAGGACGATCACAATCAAGATTTATCTCAACGCAGGGCACAGTCCGCAGTTAATTATATCGTGCAAAAAGGAATAGAGAATTCAATATCAGCTCAAGGATATGGAGAGAATCAATTAGCTATCAACTGTGAATGCGAGGATTGCACCGAAGACGAACATCAATTGAATCGAAGAACTACATTTAAAATTTTAAAATAGGGTCCATTTTAGTGATTCTAAAATCATCACAGTGCAAGATTAACTACTCACCACAACATTTACCATCCTTTTGGGCACAACAATGACTTTTCTCACAGTTTGTCCTTCTGTCCACTTCTGAAACACCTCTATACTTCTTACTTGCTCTTCAATTTCCTTTGTAGAAAGACTAGAAGCAAAGGAATGAACTCCTCTCTTTTTGCCATTGAAACAAATTGGATAATCGAATGCATCTTCTTGAAGATACTTGTCATTGTGAATGGGAAAAATACCTAAATGAATAGAATTTGATTGTTTATTTAACAAATCGTGAATCTCTTCTGTAGTGTAAGGTGCAAATGGTGCCAAGAGAGAGTTTAGAGGTTCAAGTATCTCCCTCTTATTGCAATTTATTTTCTTTAACTCATTGGTACATACCATAAATGCACTTATACAAGTATTGAAAGAAAATCTTCCTATGTCGTCATTAACTTTCTTAATTGTTTTATGCAGAATTTTCAACTCAGCTCCTGTTGCTTTCTCTTCACTCACTGAAAATTGATCATTCTTGTAAAATAATGAGATAAATCTTTTTATAAATTTATACACACCATCGATCCCTTGCATATCCCAAGGCTTAGATTGTTCAATAGGTCCTAAAAACATTTCGTACATCCTAAATGTATCAGCTCCATAGCGCTCCACAACATCATCAGGATTGATAACATTAAATTTAGATTTGGACATTTTACCTACTTCAGAAATAGTTTTGATTTTGAACTTTTCAGGTATGCTTCCATCATTGAAAATACCTTCATCACTTTCAAATGTACAATTCCCTTTATATGAAGGTCTCCATTCTAAAAACTGTTCAATACCCTCTTTACCTAAGTATGAATTTTCATTACCATAGTCAGTAATAAAATCTACATGAAGTGGAATTTTCACCCATTCAACATCTGGTTCATTTAATGCAATATCAGAACTGACAAATCTACTCACTCCATCTACCTTCTCTTTTTGCAAGTTGATAAATTCAATGACACCCTGAATCATACCCTGATTCACTAATTTTTTAAATGGCTCGATAGTGGGCACTTTTCCCATGTCATATAGGAACTTATGCCAAAATCTTGCATACATCAAATGTGCTACTGCGTGCTCAGCACCACCAACATATAAATCGACATCTTGCCAATAATTGATATCTTCTTCACTGGCAAGTGCATCATCATTTTCTGGATCCATATATCTTAAATAATACCAAGAGGAACCTGCTACAGCAGGCATGGTATCAGTTTCTCTAATATGTCCGGTAGCAGGATTTGACCATTCTTTGATTCTGCTTAGAGGTGACTCACCTGCAGAACCTGGCTTAAAGTTATCTGTATGAGGCAGTTCCACAGGTAAATCTGATAGTTCTACTTTTGAAACGATATCATTCTCATCAAAAACAAGTGGAAAAGGTTCTCCCCAATAACGTTGCCTACTAAAATTGGCATCTCTTAATTTATAGTTCACTTTCAAATGGCCAATACCCATCTCTTCAATTCTACTACACGCAGCAGTAATAGCTTCTTTTACTTCTAGTCCATTTAAAAAGTCAGAATTAATAATCTTACCCAATTTATCAGAAAGTGTGGCACCTGGGTAGTCGGTCTTGTCTACAACTTTGATGATTGGAATATTGTATTTTTCAGCAAAAGCCATATCCCTATCATCATCACTAGGTACGGCCATAATAGCTCCTGTCCCATAATCAACTAAAACGTATTCACTGATGTAGATTGGAATTTTGGATTTAGTAAAAGGGTTATAAGCATAAGCACCTATAAATGCACCAGATACTTTTTTCTCTGCCATTCTTTCTACCTCAGATCTTGCATTCACATAAGAAATATACTCCTCCACCTCCTTTTGCTGATCTTCAGTAGTGAGTTTAGTTACTAATGGATGTTCTGGAGCCAACACCATAAATGTTGCACCATATATAGTGTCTGGGCGTGTGGTATAAATCTCAAGTTTCTCTCCAGCATCTATTATATCAAAGAATACTGTGGCCCCTTCAGACCTCCCTATCCAATTCGACTGTATAGTCTTCAAAGCATCTGACCAATCTAAATTATCTAGGTCATTAAGCATTCTTTCTGCATAAGCTGTAATTCGCAGATACCATTGAGTCATGGCTTTCTTCTCTACCGGATGGCCTCCTCTTTCTGAAAGTCCATCTTTGACTTGATCATTTGCTAATACAGTTCCCAATTTTTCACACCAATTCACATATCCTACCTTGCGATAGGCAAGGCGGTATTCCATTAGAACATCAGATTGTTCTTTTGCGGAGAGATCATTCCATTCTTCTGCTGAGAAATGCCCTTTGTAGTCATGCTTAGCTTTAACTTTAGTATTTCCCTCCTTTTCAAATATTAATTTCAAATCACTGATAGACAAAGCTTTATCGTCTTCTATGTCGTAATAATGTTCAAACAATTGAGTGAATATCCATTGCGTCCATTTATAATATTTGGGATCACAAGTTTTAACCATTCTAGACCAATCAAATGAAAATCCAAGGAGCTTCATCTGTTCACAGTATCGCTGTATATTTTCTTCAGTTGATTTTGCTGGATGGATTCCAGTTTGTAGGGCATATTCTTCTGCAGGTAATCCAAAAGCATCAAAACCAATAGGGTGCAATACATTAAATCCATTCATCCGCTTATATCGACTGTATATGTCAGAAGCAATGTAACCTAATGGATGTCCTACATGAAGCCCTGCACCCGAAGGATAAGGGAACATATCCAAAACATAATACTTAGGTTTAGACGGGTCTCTTTTTACATTGTAAGTTCCTTCTTTATCCCAGTGGGTGTTCCACTTTTTCTCTATCTCATTAAAATTTATACTCATGTTGTCAATGCACTTTTACTGTTCGTTTATAATAGGTTATTGGTTCATCTTCGACAAACCCCCATTTTTCTTTCCAGGTTTTGTCTTCATGATATTTAGTGATTCTGCTTTCCTCAGTGACAATAAAGTCTCGAATAAGGTGCTGTGTGATTTTTTTAATTTCATTCCCAAAAGCATCATAATTGAAACTATATGAGGTTGCTAATTCCCCATTAGAGGTGAATATCTTCCGTGTATCTAGTCGTCCATTCTTATCATAACTCATTTCTTCATATCTCAGCAATTCATCATTGCTCGCATCATATGCCTCAGATCTTTCTTTTAGCATCTTTGAATTATAGAAGTACTTATAATAACTTAACTTCTTACCATTAACCGATGAGTATTCACTCTCATACTCTCCAGGAATGTCTATATCAGGATAAATTTCTTGTCCTTCAATAGTCAACTGTTGGTTAAAGACATGTTTTTTTCTAGGAATATTTTCAGATTGGTAGATAACAGAGTCTCTGAAAATCATGTTTCCTGCTTCGTAGCTCTCAGCTGTGCCTTTGACTCTATATACTTCTATGATTTCGGTCTTATATGCAGTCTTAACTTTACAACCACACATCCATATGGAAGCGATATAAATCAAAATAAATAGGTATAGAATTCGAGCTATCAATGCAGCTTTTGAGTATTAAAAATAGCTGCAAATATATGCTATTGACTCATGCAAAACCTTTTACAATAAGATTTTACATTCCTAATTCTACCATCACATTATTTACTCGATCTGGATAGTCACTTATAATACCATCAACTCCAAGTTCAATAGTCTCTCTTATATCTTTTTCTGAGTTTACTGTCCATGGGACAACGCTTATTTTGTTGGATTTTAAATACGCCATGGACTCTTCATTTAACAATTTGAAATAACAACTGTATATTGAAGGTATATAGCCTAATTCCGTAATGTTTTCTTCTGGAGACTTCCTGTTTTCTATGAGTAAAGCGGTGCTTAGGAGAGCATTTTTTTGATGTGTGAGTTGAAGGCTTTCTAAATCAAATGATTGTATTGTTGTACGATCCTCTATTCCAAGTGCTTTTACTTCATTTAGGACTAGTTCTACAAACTGTTCTACTGCTGGATTGTATTTTCCATCATAAATTTTCATCCTTTTTATTTCTATTTTATAAAAAGGTAGAGCCCTACCGGTTCTTTGGGCATGCTCGTCAGATTTTTCCACGACTTCTGAAAGTAGGGGTTTATAAATTGCAATTTTTTTCTGAGTAGGGAATCTAGAATGTAATTTGAGGCCTACATCAAATAACTTTATGCTATCATATGACATGTTATAAAGATTGAATTCCTTATCGTTTTCTTTGGTTATTTCTAACCCTTCAGGTCCAGTTGATATTTCATGATTGAAATATGGTTCATGAGATACCACAACTTTATGATCTCCGCTAATCACACAATCCAATTCTAAAGTATTAACTCCTATATCAAGGGCTTTAATAAAACCAGGAAGCGTATTTTCTGGTAGTAAACCTCTGCAACCTCGATGTCCTTGAGAATCAAAATTCTTCTCTTCATTGCTACAACCCATAATTTGAATTAAGGCAACTATTATTAACAAATATCTCATAAGTATCCTTTTGGTTTAAAACATGACTCCTGCAGAAATAACAAGCCCACCTATGCCACCAAATGTGATTTTGGGTTCTAAAAACACTTTAAGCTCATCTATCGGCATAGTAAGATTTAGGCCTAAATTAATTCCTAATTCAGTGTCATTATTATCCGCATCTCTATTGATATTAAGTCCAGCAAAAGGATGAACATGTCCTTCTTCATATCCAGTATCAAACTCTATTAATTTGTAGTGAGCATCAAAATCCAACGCCCAATCACTAAAGAAAAAGGAATATGAAACCTGCCCTTTCCATTCATCATTAATTTCAGCATTTCCAAACACACGCAATCCAAAATTATCAATTAGGTCATAAGATAAACCACCTCCAAATGAAACCTGAGAATATGATGTGGAGCATGTGAAAGCAAGAATTAATGCAAAGAATACTTTTTTCATAATAAACATTTTCGTTCTACACTATCAAAATTAGTATTATTGGTCGGAATTTATAAATCTAAATAGATAAGTAAAAATTATGGGTGATTCTAAATATGTAATGGCAATAGATCAGGGAACAACAAGTTGTAGAGCTTTGATCTTTAATGAGAATTGCGAAGTCATTGAGATGGCACAAAAAGAATTCACTCAATACTTTCCTTCAGAAGGATGGGTTGAACATGATGCTAATGAAATTTGGGATACCCAAATTGAGGTGATTAAGACTGTTCTTGATAAAGCTGATCTCAATCCAAATGACATTACAACAATAGGCATTACAAATCAAAGAGAAACCACATTAGTTTGGAATAAAGACACGGGAGAGCCAATAGGTAAGGCCATAGTATGGCAAGACAGAAGGACATCTGATTATTGTGATAGTATCAGAGATGAGTGGAAAGACACCATAAAAAAGAAAACTGGGTTAATCATAGATGCCTACTTCTCTGGATCAAAGATTAAATGGCTTCTTGATAATACACCAGGAGCAAAAGAGGCAGCAACTAATGGCAAATTGCTGTTTGGAACAATGGAGACTTGGCTTATTTGGAAACTTACAGGAGGTGAATCTCACGTGACGGATATGTCAAATGCCAGTAGAACCATGATATTTAACATTGTCACGCAAACATGGGATGAAGAACTCATGAATTTGATGAAGGTCCCTGCGAATATGCTTCCAGAGGTGAAAGAAAACATGGATGACTTCGGCATAACTCAATCTTCAGTATTTGGTGCATCTATTCCAATAAATGGAGCAGCTGGAGATCAACAATCTGCACTTTTCGGACAAATGTGCCTAGAACCTGGAACGGCAAAGAACACTTATGGTACAGGCTGTTTTTTAGTCACAAATACTGGTTCGGAAATAATAGAAAGCAAAAATCAAATGTTGTCCACTATTGGCTGGAAAATTAAGGGTGAAATAACTTATGCTTTAGAAGGAAGTGTATTTGTAGCTGGTGCAATTGTCCAATGGTTAAGAGATTCATTGGGCCTTTTGGATGATGCAGCTGAGAGTGAAGCAATGGCTACATCTGTTGAAAATAATGGTGGAGTATATTTAGTGCCGGCTTTAACTGGCCTAGGTGCACCTCATTGGGATCAAGATGCTCGTGGCACTATCTTAGGGTTAACTAGAGGGTCCACAAAAAATCATATTGTTCGAGCAGCATTAGAAGGTATTGCATATCAAGTAGCTGATGTTATAAAAGCGATGGAGGCTGATCTTGGATTTGAAATGAAAGAATTAAAAGTGGACGGTGGAGCCACAAACAATGAGTTTTTAATGAAATTTCAAGCGGCCATTTCTGATACACCTGTTATTGTAGCGGCTAATCAAGAGAGCACAGCTCTGGGAGCAGCTATGTTGGCTGGTCTTTATGCGGGAGTATGGTCTGGTTTTGACGACTTGAAATCAAAGATGGCAGCGGGGAAAGTATATGCAGAAGATTCTCTAAAGATTGATAGAGAAAAACTTTTAGAAGGATGGAATGCTGCTGTTAAAAGAAGTTTGTCTAAATAGAATAAATTGCCCAATAGTTTGATTTGGTATATCCAATAGATTGTTAAAGACAAATGAAGCAAATATCCTCCATGTCATGGCTTACTTCCATATCAGTCATGGTTTTGTTACTTTTTCTCACTCTTTTTTTAATGATCACTTATCACAGTGGAGTCATTTCAGACAATGCTAAGAAAAATTCGAAAATACTAGTAGAGTTAGATAAGAATTTAAGGGATTCTTTAAGAAAAGATGTTATATCTTTTATTGAGTCGCATGATTCTTATGATGCAAATTCCTTGACTGAATATAGCGAAGAGGATGCTCTTCTTCTTATGAAGGATGAAATTGATAACTTGTCATATGACCTTGAATCCAATCCTTTTTCTTCTGTACTAAGTTTTACTTTGAAAACTGATTTTCATAAAACTGAATATTATCAAGAGTTAAAAAATGAACTTATAGAAAAACAAGGTGTAAGTTTTGTGAATATTCAAGAAATTGATTTTGCAGAAATTGATGAAAATTTAAAAAGATCGAATTCTATTTTGTTGGTATTATTTGGTCTGTTTTCAATTTTTACACTTTTTCTTTTATTCAATTTAATACGGATTTCACTGATAAAGGATGAAAAGAAAATAAGAACAATGAAGCTTGTCGGAGCTCATGAAAGGTTTATAATGATGCCCTATTTAAAAAATTCATTGTTCATTGGATTGTTAGGATTTATTGGATGTGTAATCGCATCCATCACAATTGGGGGGATTTTAACTCAAGTTTTTAATTCTATTTCGGCATTGATTGTTCATTCATATATGTACCAAATCTTTATCATCGTTTTACTTCTAGCATTGTTATTACCAATGATTAGTACATATATGATCATTCGGTTATATTTGAGGAAATTATAATATATAATCCATACTGTGGCAAAAGCAAATACAAAGAAAAAAAAGGTAATAACCACTAAGACAGTGAAAACTGAAGTGCAAACAGGAAAAGGGAAGGTGGTAAAAAATAAAGTCAAGACTAGAAGAGGAGGATCCGCGGTGGTAAAAGAATTGGCCTTTGGAAAAAGTAATTTTCAACTAGTAATAGTGGGCTTAGTACTTATGGCATTGGGAATGATTTTAATGATGGGAGGAGGAATGCCAAGTCCAGATGTATGGGATGAATCCTTGATTTATAGCTTTAGGAGGATCACACTTGCTCCAATTCTTATCATTGCAGGCCTCATAGTAGAGATCTTTGCAATATTCAGAGATTAGAATTTAATTCTTTATGAATATTTTTGGAAAAGGAGATTCTTTTTCAATAGATAACCTCGAGGAAGGAGGTGCATTCTTAGTCGATAAAGATCTCGATTGGACATCATTTGATGTAGTTAACAAATTAAGATTTGGGATTAAACGAGTCTTGAATAAGAAAAAGGTAAAAGTAGGCCATGCTGGCACCTTAGACCCTAGAGCCACAGGTCTCTTATTGGTCTGTTGTAGCAAAGCCACCAAGCAGATCAACACCTTACAAGATTTAGGAAAAGAGTATACAGGTACCTTCTATATTGGTGGGACGACTCCAACCTATGATACAGAATCAGAAATAGACCAGAACTATCCAACTGATCATATAAACGATATTGATATACACAACGCAACAAAAGGTTTTTTAGGTGATTTATCTCAAATTCCGCCTATATTTTCTGCAGTAAAAAGAAATGGAGTACCAATGTATAAGAGGGCTAGAGCGGGGGAGGATATTAAGATGGCACCACGGTTAATTACTATCCAAGAGTTTGAAATTACAAGTATCAAAATGCCTGAAATAGAATTCAGAGTGGTTTGCTCGAAAGGAACATACATAAGAAGCTTGGCTTATGATTTTGGAAAAGCCTTGGGATCAGGTGGATATCTTCAGTCATTGAGAAGGACTAAAATTGGGGATTATAACGTTAATAATGCGCTATCCGTTATTGAACTTTCAGATAAGATAGGAACATTACATGTATGAGTTTATCTCTTTCACATATTTCTAAATCATATGACTCACAAAAAATATTGGATGGTGTAGATCTTTCTGCTAAAAAAGGAGAAGTGACCGCTCTTATTGGTAAAAACGGAGCGGGAAAAACAACAACCTTCAAAATTATTTGTGGGCTGATATCTCAGGGAAGTGGGGAGTTGAAATGGAATGATGAGGTTGTAGATGTTCACTCAATGAAATGGAAAAAGAAAATAGGATATCTCGCTGAACATAATCCATTGTATTCCAATCTATTTGTGAAAGAATTTTTGAGTTTATCTTGTGATTTGAATAGAATTCCTTCCAGTAATAAAAGAATATCTGAAACTATAATAGAAGTTGGTCTAGAAAATCATCAGCGTAAACAAATTAAATACCTGTCTAAAGGTTTTAAGCAGAGAATTGGATTAGCTCAAGCAATTATTCATAATCCACAACTTCTTATTCTTGACGAACCTACATCTGGATTGGATCCGTCTCAATTAATAGAAATTAGATCACTTATTAAAAATCTTTCTAAAGATAGAGTAGTGATCTTGTCCTCACATATCTTATCTGAAATTGAGCAAATATGTAATAATATTTACATTCTGAAGGAAGGAAGAACTGTAAAGTATTCAGATGAGAACGGGCATGAAGCAATGAGAATTATATTCAACAGACCACCTAAGATATCATGGTTTAATTCTATTGGAAGAACAGAAATTATAAATAATCATGAGCTTTCAATATGTTTAGAAACAAAGAATTCTAAAGAAAAGATTTTCGATGCTGCAGTTGCAAATGGCATAAAGATCATAGAAATGAGAATGGAGAACAATTTGGAAAACGCTTTTGTAAATTCTCAAGAATAGAGTGAACGCGGTATATTTTCATACAATATCATCTTTCTTCAGATCTCCTTTTAAAGTGCTTTCTGTTGCTTTGTTTATTCTTATATTGAATTTGTTTCTATGGGTGATTCCGTCTTCTTCTATACTGGATTTTGGATTTGCCGATTTGTCATTATTTTTTAGCACTGTCCCTTTTATATTTTTGATTTTCATTCCTTCTCTTTTTATGAATTTCGTGGTAGAGGACTTTGAGAATGGTATGAGTGATTGGTTGTTTTCAAAACCACTGACCCCTTTAAACTATTGGTTGGGACATGTTCTTTCAGGACTGACAATTATATTTTTGTTCTTGATTTTGTCTTTGTCTTCTTATTTTTCGATATACTTTTTAGCTTCTAATATTGGAGAAATCGACCACTTACAGATTATTTCCTCCTATTTTGGAATCTGGGTTTTAGCTCTAGTTTTTACAGCCATCAGTACATTTGCTAGTTCTATATCTAAAAATCAGTCAGGGGCTTTTTTGCTTTCTGTATTGTTATGCTATTTCTTTTTGGCCATTCCATCTTTCATCAGTGAATTGCCAATCTTAGTAGGAAATGCTGATTACATTTTGAAATATTTCAGTCTTGATAGTCACCTAGAAATATTAAGTCGCGGAATTGTAGAAATGAAGTCCTTGATATATTTCGCAACACTTATTGTTCTTTTCTCATTTTTCGCAATAAGAAACATTGAAAAAAGATTGAGGTGAAAGAAGATAAAAAAAAGTGGTTCAATTGGAAATGGCCTATTTTCTTTTCAATTTTTATTGGAATAAATATTCTTTCTTCTGGCCTGAAGCCGAGGTGGGATTTTACTTCTTCTGGAATATACACTCTGAGTGAAAGGAACCGAGAAATTGTAGAGGCCAATAATGATAGGGTAGTGGCCACACTTCTTATGGGGGACAAAATTCCTGCTTCATTCAAAAAGCTAAAAAATGAAACTGAATTCTTTTTGTCCAGCCTTCATGGTATAAATGGAAATATCTGGTACGATGTTTTTGATCCAAATCAAGGTTCAGTCAGTCAAGTAAGTGCTTTAAGAAAACTTTTTTCAGAAAAAAATGTCAATCCTACAAATCTCAGAATAACTTCAGGTGACGAAATAAAAGAGACTCTTATTTATCCTTATATACATTTGGAGAAAGGTGATTCTGAGTTGTTCATCAATATTCTTGAAAGTAGGAATCCAGGAGAAAGTGAGGAAGATGCTATATACAGATCAATTCAAAAATTAGAGTCTAAAGTAACGAAAGGTCTCTTCGAACTTTCCAAAGAAATACTACCTCAAGTAGGGGTAATCGCATTTGAAAAATTCTTAAAGAAGACCTCGTTTGATTTAAGTAACTCACTTTCTAGAAAATATTCGTCTATTATTCTTTCACCTAAGGAGTTATTCGAACAAAGGGACTCTACTCAATTAGCAATCATTCCCATTTCACCTGAAATAAATGTGAATAAAGAAGATTTAATCTTCATCGATCAATTTTTGATAAATGGTGGAAAGGTTTTATGGTTGATTGAAGAGTACAACTTGGAGTTGGACAGTATTAACATTTATGGATCGTACATACCAAAATTCTCAGAAATTGCTATTCAAGATTTTCTATTTCATACTGGAGTTCGACTCAGTGGAAATTGGCTAAGTGATTTAAGATCAAGCCGTATTCCACAAGTGATAGGAGAACAAGGTGGTAGGGCACAGACTGAAATGTTTAACTATCCATTTCATCCTGTAATGCAAGGAAACCCTGATCACTTCATATCCTCTGGTCTTGGGGAGGTAAATATGTTGTTTCCAACTATAATCGATACAGTTATTACGTCATTTGAAATTAAGAAGACTCCATTAATTACTTCATCGGATTATTCTAAAAAACATCAATATCCAATTCCTTTTTCTTTTGAATCTTTGAGAGAATCAGTAAATGTGGATGCTTATCATGAAAAACGCCAAATCACCTCAATTCTTCTTGAAGGTTCTTTTCAGTCATATTTTCAAAATAGGCTTAATCGATCTCAGGTTGAAAAAATGAGTAGTCAAGGCATCTCCTTATTATCAAAATCTACTCAGCCTTCTGCACAAATAATTGTGACAGATCAAAGTGTTTTTATGCCAGGCGCTGATAGATCAGGTCGAAAATTACCAATTGGCTTTAATAAGTGGGAGCGTTCCGTGTTTTTGGATAATGAGACTTTCTTAACAAATTGCTTAGAGTATCTTATCAATGGCGACCTATTCCTTCAACCTGATGAAAGATCTGAACAGAAACTTGCTTCATTTGATAAGCAAAGGATCGTAAAAGAAAGAACGTTCTGGATTGGATTTAACCTGATCTTACCACTGATCTTACTTTTGATTAGTTATTTTGGTTTCTCCATTTATTTGAAAAAGAAATATGCCTAGAATAATAAGATACATTAGTGCAATTATTCTTACTGCATTGCTTTTATTATGTGGTAAAAAAAGTGTTGTCTGGGGATTCTATGCTCATAAATTGATCAATCAAAAGGCCATTTTTCTACTCCCTACTGAGTTGATCCCTATCTTCAAATTGAATTTGGAGGATGTCAGACATTTTGCTATCGCTCCGGATCAAAGACGTCATTCATCACCTCACGAAGCGGTGAGGCATTATATGGATCTAGACCACTGGGGAGTTTTGCCTTTTTCAAATGTACCTCGTTCCTATTCATCTGCCGTGTGGAAATTTGGCAATATTTACTTCGTAAATGAAGAAGCATCTGATACCATGTTTGTCAAGAAGAAAACCGCTTTGCTAAATTCTGGTTTAAGAGATTCATTGATGTCATTTTTTTATGAAAATGTGAGATATGATGAGCAAAAGGCAAAAGAATGGGATCTTAGTGAAATGGAGAGTAAAGCCCACTTCTTAGCTTTTCAGGAATTAGAAAATTATAACAAATTATACTTCCATAATCGATTAGATGAATACGGTATCATTCCATACCATCTTATTTCGTATCAAAAAAGATTGATGTGGGCCTTTGTGGATAACGATATCTCTTCTATAATTAGACTAGCAGGAGAGATGGGACATTATATAAGTGATGCCCATGTCCCTCTTCATACTACGGAAAATTATAATGGCCAGCTCACTGGTCAAGACGGAATTCATGCCTTTTGGGAAACTAGAATACCTGAATTGTTTGCATCAGAAAATTATGATTTCTGGACTGAACCTAGAGCGTACATAGAGAATAAAGAAGATTATTTCTGGAATATTGTTTTGGAAAGTCATGATCTTGTGGATGATGTCCTAAATCTTGAAATGGATTTGCGTAAATCATTTCCTAAAGACAACCAATATTGTTTTGATGAGAGGTTGGGAGTGACTCAAAGGATAGAATGTGTTGCTTACGCCAAGGCTTATCAGAAGTCTATGAATGGAATGGTTGAAAGCAGAATGAGGGAGGCCATCACTGCAATAGCATCAAGTTGGTATACAGCCTGGATAGATGCGGGTAGCCCAATTATCACTCCTTTAAAACTAAACTTTCAAATTGAAGAAGAGTATTCCGATTTCCAAATTGACAGCCTAAAAGTTAGAATAGAGAATTAATGAGTAGCAATAATAAATCAATGAAAGTAAGCGCAGTAGGTTTGGCTATGGGAATAGCGGAGACAATACCTGGAATATCGGGAGGGACAATTGCATTCATTTTTAGAATTTATCAAGAATTACTTTCTACAATAAAATCTATAAATCCAAGTACAATTGGATTGCTCTTAAGAGGTCATTTTAGTGATTTTTTCAAAGCTATAAACGGGAAATTCCTGATATCACTTTTAGTTGGAATGGCTTCAGGCATTGTCATAGGAGTATTTGGTATAAGTTATCTCCTTGATAATTATCCACTTTTACTTTGGTCATTCTTCTTCGGTCTAGTACTAGCATCTGCAATTTATCTCAGTAAGGATGTAAATTGGAATGCTGCTAGAATTGCACTCTTGGTTTTAGGAGCAATTGTAGCATACACGATCACCCTTATAAGCCCTACTAATGGCAGTAATAACTTAGTGATAATTATGTTGAGTGGTATTTTGGCTATTTCAGCATTAATGTTGCCAGGATTATCTGGTAGTTTCATTCTGCTTCTATTGGGCATGTATAGCACAGTGATAGGAGCGGTAAAAGGGCTTCTTAGTAATCCTGGTCTAGGACATAATCTTTATGTGCTCGTAGCATTTGGAATAGGATGTTTGTTGGGGCTTTTTTCATTTGCAAGGGTTCTTTCTTATACGTTTAAAAGACATTTTCATTCTACAATGGCCCTAATGATCGGCATACTTATAGGTAGCCTAAATAAAATATGGCCTTGGAGAATTCCAGATCAGATTATGGATAAATCGAATGGTATTGTATATACCTGGTCAGAAACTCATGAAATTACAAAAGAAAACCTTAAGATTATTACCGAGCAAAATCTACTGCCTTCAGGGTTTAGTTCTTTTTCGAGCCCACAAATATTTCAATGCGTTTTGTGCTTTCTAGTTGGTATGATGCTGATTTTTATGCTTTCATCAAATGGCAAAACAAAGAACTCATAATTCTAAAGTGACACTGAAATATCAGTAGCAAAATCTCACCTATATTACCCAGTATACCTCTCAATTATAATTATCATATGCGAATAATATTTAATATATTTGTGCCTAACTAATAAGTGGTTATTACTCATTCGCATAAAGAACTGCTCACATGAACTACATTAAACTTCTACCGGTCTTAATCATCATCAGTCTCACGGCAATTCAAAGCATTGCTCAGAAAGACATTAGGAAAGCTGATAAGCAGCTTGAATTGAGAGCTTATGACCTGGCCATTAAGAATTATAAGTCCTATCTAGATCAAAATCCAGAAAATAATTATGCCCAACTAAAATTGGCTGAAGCCTACAGAAGGACTAATCAATTAATGAAAGCAGTTTACTGGTATGAGAAAAGTGTGGACCTTGCAGAAATAGATTTGGCTGATGTGCTAAATTATGCCAGTAGTCTTAAGAAATTGGGATTATATGAAAAAGCACAAAAGTTATATTCACAAGTCTCAGCTATAGATGAAACTACTGCAAATGTTCACCTTGCTGGATGTGAGGCCGCTATTGAATTATTGAAAGCTGAAGATCAATTTGACATTCTACCATTTGATGGGAATTCTGTTAATTCTGATTTTGGTGCAGTGGTATTCAATAACAAAATTATTTTTTCATCATTTAGAACAGATTTAAAAAGAACTGAAGGAAAGAAAAACTTGAGTTACATTAAGTCTTATGGCAATGATCTTTTTATCGCACCGATGAAAGAAAATATTGACATTTCAGAATTGAATTTTCTGAGATCGGATATTGAAGAAATATCTGGCTTAGGCCCTGTTTCTTATTCAGAAAGTAGAAATAAAGTAGCATATACAAAGCACAATTTATCTGATGGAGCCATTAGCATTGAAGGTGTGGATTCAGATTTGAGTATTTATGTTGCTCAAGTGACAGAGAATGGAGATTTTACAAATGATTTGCCTCTTCCATACAATGAAGTTGAATATTCATATGGTTTTCCCCATTTGGCCTTCGATGGTACTGCTATGTATTTTTCTTCAAATCGAGAAGGAGGTTTTGGTGGTTTTGATATTTATGTCTCCTACCTTAAAGGTGGGGAATGGCAGACTCCTGAAAACTTGGGACCTCAAGTAAATTCTACAGCTAATGAAATTACCCCATTTTATTCAAATGATATATTATATTTTTCATCAGACCAGTTTGAAGGATTAGGTGGATTTGATATCTTCTCTTCATCTGTGAATGACGGCAAATGGTCTTTACCTACTAATATGGGGAAAGGTATTAACTCTCCAGGAGATGATTATTACCTTACTACTTTTGAAGAGAATGAATTTATATTCACTTCTAATCGATTAGGCGGAAGAGGGAAAGACGATATTTATTTTGGATCGAAAATCATCACTTTAGCTGATGAGATCTTAGCAATAAGCACTCCGGAAGTAACTGATCTTGAAGATCTAGCTAATTCTAGAATTGAAAACATCGATCAAAATGATAATTTTTCCCAATCGGTATCTGAAGTCTCTGAGACAGAAGAAAGCTTACTTGCTTCAAAAGTTTCAGGATCTTCTTCGGGTTTATTCAATATTGATGGAGAATTCAAACTTTATGATCATTCTGATCTCGATTTGGAAGGTGCGATTAAAAGTAGGACTGAGCCAATAACAAAAAAATATTTCATTCAAATAGCTTCACTGAGAGAATCCAAAGGTCAGATAGAAGATTTTACAAAAATTAAAACTCTAGGGAACTTATATCGCTTCGTGACAGATAGATCTACTAAAATCAGGTTGGGCTCTTTTGAAAATAGGGGAGAAGCTGATCAAATATTAGCTCAAGTAAAAAGGAATGGATTTGGAGATGCTTTCATTACGACGGCAACATTAGATGATACTAATATTGAATTGTTGAATGGTGATGCTTTCGTAGATTACTATAGTGATGAAGAATCTAATACAGGACCACAATATAAAGTCCGATTAGCATCCTATTCTGATGCTACATGGTTTGATTCTGAAGAATTAAATTATTTAGATGGAGACTTAGAACAATGGACAAAAGGTTATTGGCATATTTTTATCCTCTCAGGATTTAATTCAATAGAAGAGGCAGATGCAGCTCGCATTAAAGCCGTGAACAGAGGATTCAAAGATGCCGAAGTTGTAATCGATGATAGAGGTGTGTTAAAAAGACTTAATCAGCATTGATTATAGAATCATAACCTAGTGCATTCTATTGCCTTTAGGTTCCAATTGGTTCATAATTTTAGCTTCATGAGATAAAAACTCTTGCCATCTAGCAAGAGTTTTTTCTTGACCACAATATTCCTTTGCAAGATTCAAGAAAGTCTTATAGTGTCCCGCTTCAGATACCATGAACTCATGATAGAAGGACTTTAGACTGTCCTCTTTTATATGAAGTGATAGAAGCCTAAATCTTTCACAACTGCGCGCTTCTATCATTGCACTTGTGAGTAATTTATCAAGTAGCTTATCTAATTTGCTTCCATCTTTTTTTTGAAACTTTAATAATAGATTTACATATTCATCTTTACGTTGTTTCCCAAGCTGCAGTTTTCTATTTCTTAGCTCTTGATATACCATTCTAAAATGATCCCATTCCTCGGCAACTATTGGTGCTAACTCTTCCACAATCTTTTCATATTCAGAGAATTGTGAAATTATGGATATGCATGAGGATGCAGCTTTTTGTTCACAATAGGCATGATCGGTAAGAATATCTTCGAGTTCTTTTTCTGCTAGATTCACCCATCTAGGATCGGTAGGAAGCTTAAGCCCAAGTTTAGTTTTTAGTTCAGAATTTGTCCTCATAATAATCCCAATTTTTCCATGCAATTCATTTGATTAAGAATCGCATCCACTTCATAAACTTCATAGGATTCATAACCACTGCTCCACTCCAATTCAACTTTGTCTATGTCATACTTCTTAAGTTTTTTGACTTGGTTCTTATCTAATTCATAACTGAGAGCATAGGTTGTTTTATTGGCTTCATTATTTGTTCTGCCAAGACTGCCATTAGCACATCGAAGATTAACCTGTCCCCCTTTAATTAAATGAATGATCAGATTGCTCTCTTTGCTCACAACGCCGTAGTCACTTTTTGCGACGCTTGATGCCAAATTCAAGTTCAAATTGAGCACAATCAAACCATTATTTTTGCTTACCTGACAGAAGGTTTTTATGAAATTGTTTGATTTGTAGAATGATTTTAATTCTGGATGAGAAAAAGCAAAGAAATATTGTGGGACTAAATCTACTCTCTTAGATTTCGTATTTACAATTTCTCTTTCATACGCGATTTCACATGGTATTTCGATACTTCTATCTTCTTGTATGGAGAATAGTGATATCAGAATAATTAGGAAGGTCATGTCCTTATATTTTGCCTAAAAATAGATCATATTATAATATTTTCAATATAAAGTTATGAGCACTTTCATCAGCGCATTGATTTGAGTATCTTTCGCCACTATTTAAAGTGTATGATTCTTTCCTCCATATTAGACTTTTCAATTTTAGGAATTAGAGTACTTGATGTTGTGGATATCCTCATTGTGGGGTACCTATTTTACTTAATCTATAAGTTACTTAAGGGGACAATTGCATTCAATATTTTTATAGGGGTGGTTTTGTTTTATGCTATAGGCACTGCTGTTTCTTTATTGGATATGAAACTGTTAGGAATTGTGCTCGGGCCTTTTTTGGTTTCAGGAGTGCTCATATTGATTATCATCTTCCAGCCTGAGGTTAGACAATTCTTACTCATGCTTGGAAACAATACCTTAAAAGGTAGATCGACTTTTCTAGATCGTCTAATAGGTCAACATGAAGAAAGGCTTAACGAACTAGAAGAACGGAATGTAAATGAAATGTTCAAAGCTATAGAGCACCTTGCTGCCAATAAAGTAGGGGCATTAATCATTATATCAGAGAATGAATCTGTTCCTATATGGACTAATTCAGGAACATTACTAGATGCAGCTCTTAATGGTAGATTAATTATAAGCATATTTCAAAAAGAATCTCCTTTACATGATGGTGCTCTTGTGATCGTAAAGGACAGAATTTACAAATGTGAAGTAATTCTTCCTGTCTCAGATAGCATGCAACTTCCTAAGGAATTAGGCCTTCGTCATAGGGCTGCAATTGGTGTAAGTGAGAATACAAATAGTGCTACTTTTATGGTCTCAGAAGAAACTGGTGAAGTTTCCTATGCCTGTAAAGGAGAATATAAAATAGATATCAATAGAATAGTTTTAAAGAAAAAACTTTCAGAGCATTTTCATGAAAAGTAGATAGAATGAGAAGTATAGAAGTAATAGAAGAAAATAAGGATAAGTACCTCGATCAATTGATTGAATTATTAAGAATTCCATCTGTCAGTGCAGACCCAAAGCATAAAGAGGATTTGGTCAAAGCGTCAAATTGGCTCAAAAATCATCTTGAGACAATTGGACTTCAAAATGTAAATGTTTATACCACACCAGGACATCCTGTCGTATATGCGGAGAAAATAATTGATAAAAGCCTGCCGACAGTTCTGGTCTATGGTCATTATGATGTACAACCTCCGGATCCATTGGATCTATGGGATAGTCCTCCTTTCGAACCTGTAATAAAGAAAACAAAAATACACCCTGATGGAGCAATATTTGCTCGAGGATCATGTGATGACAAGGGACAATTGTTCATGCATGTGAAAGCGATAGAAGCAATGATAGCTTCACAGGAATTAGATTGCAATGTCAAAATTCTATTTGAAGGTGAAGAAGAAGTAGGATCTGATAACCTTGAAAACTTTCTGAAAGCTAACACGGAACTACTACAATGTGACGTAGTACTGATATCAGATTCTTCAGTGATTGCCAATGACGTACCGTCAATATCAGTTGGCCTTCGAGGATTGAGTTATGTAGAAGTAGAAGTAACAGGGCCAAATAGAGACCTGCATTCAGGTGTATACGGTGGAGGAGTGGGCAACCCAATAAATGTGCTTTGTGAAATGATTGCCTCACTAAAAGATGAAAATAAACACATAACAATTCCAAGGTTCTATGATGATGTAGAAGATCTATCAGATGAAGAAAGATCTGCTATAGAAAGAATTCCATTTTCGATTGAAGAGTATCAAGATGATCTCAAAATTGAATCGGTAGAAGGAGAAAAAGGGTTTCATACTTTGGAACGGACGTCTACACGTCCAACTTTGGATGTAAATGGAATATGGGGTGGATATATTGGTAAAGGGGCAAAGACTGTACTGCCTTCTAAGGCATATGCCAAAATAAGTATGAGGCTGGTGCCGAACCAATCAGATGATAAAATCACAGAATTATTCACCAAACATTTTGAAAGCATTGCTCCACCATCAGTAAAAGTTAAGGTCACTCCACATCATGGAGGATTGCCTGCTGTCACTCCTATAAATACTCCTGAATATAGAGCTGCTGCAAAAGCAATGAAAACAACCTACGGCAAAGAACCTATACCAGTGAGAGGAGGAGGAAGTATTCCGATTGTAAGTCTTTTTGAGACCATCTTAGGTGTGAAAACTATATTAATGGGCTTTGGGCTGGATAGTGATGACATTCATTCTCCTAATGAACATTATGGTCTTTTCAATTTTTACAAAGGAATGGAAACTATACCGTATTTCTACAAGTATTATGCAGAGCTGAAATCTTAGGGCAAATGCGTTTTGATATTGTATCTGCAGTCCCTAATTTACTGAACAGTCCATTTGAGCACTCTATATTAAGCAGAGCTCAGAAAAGAGGTCTGTTAGAAATTAATATCCATGATCTTCGAAAATATGGTATAGGAAAACATAAGCAAATTGACGACTATCAGTACGGAGGAGGTGCTGGTATGGTAATGATGGCCGAACCTTTAGATAATTGTATTTCTGAGTTAAAATCTGACCATAGCTACGATGAAATCATTTATCTCACTCCAGATGGCTCTGTACTAAATCAAAAAAGATGTAATCAACTGTCTCTAAATCAATCACTTATGCTCATATGTGGGCATTATAAGGGAATAGATGAGCGAATAAGAGAGATGCACGTAACGCTGGAAATCAGTATCGGAGATTATGTACTTAGTGGTGGAGAATTAGGAGCTTCAGTATTGGTGGATTCTATTTCTAGACTTATTCCTGGAGTTCTGAATAATGAAAGTTCGGCTCTTCTTGATTCTTTTCAAGATAACCTTTTAGCGCCTCCTACATATACCCGACCAGCTGATTATAAGGGTAGGGTAGTACCTGATATCTTGTTCTCTGGGCATGATCTAAAAATAGACGAATGGAGACACGAACAGTCCGTGAAACGTACTCAAGAAAGACGTCCAGATCTATTCTCACCATCTGAGAAATAGTCTTTTAATAGAAACGAGCAATCCTTCCTCATATATTAAATTATGTTTTAATTTGTGTCCTGACAAAACTAAGGACAATGAATAAGAAATTTGATGAGCCAAACGGCCTTTCAGACGTAGCAGAGTTTCATAATACATTTGATTTGCCTGTATTGGACGATCCCACGATTCCTTCATCAGAAAGATGTGATTTGAGAATAAACTTATTACAAGAAGAGTTGAATGAATTGAAAGATGCTATTGCCGACAATGATTTAGTTGAAATAGCAGATGCCTTGAGTGATCTCCAATATGTACTATCTGGGGCTGTACTAGAGTTCGGTTTGAGCACGAAATTCAAATTGCTTTTTGATGAAGTACACAGGTCTAATATGAGTAAAGTGTGTAAAAGCTTGGAAGAGGCAGAAAGAACTCAGGTGCACTATAAAAACACCAAGAATACAGAGTCTTTTATAAAGGAAAAGAATGGTGAATTTCTAGTGTATAGGGTTGGTGATGAAAAAGTGCTTAAATCTGTAGAATACTCTCCAGCTGATCTTAAAAATCTGGTTTAAACGTTCGGGTCACCTTCGTCCATAATAGCATCATCTACGATCTCATTTCCATCTCCATCTAGATCTTCAAATCCGGCTGCTTTAGAATCTTTGTTGCTTTTTGATGAGGATTTCTTAATAGTGGTGTTTTTGTCAATTGTAATCTTTCCTTCACTAAATACTGAATAGTCGCCTTCAGAATATTTTTTAGCTTTTGAAAAGAAATCATCTTCATCATCCAATAATGAATCACCATGATCTGTAGGTGCTCTATTTTTTCTCTGCTCTTTTTCAAATTTTTCTTTTGCCTCGAAGTCTTCTGCTTTTTCCAAGGTCTCATCCATTTTTTCATCGAGATCTTTCTTTAGCTCTGAAGCTTTTTCTACTACCTTATCTTTGGTCTCCATAACTTTCTTGCCAATATCCTGAGTGATATCCTGGAGCTTTTCAAGCCTCTCATTGTTTTCACCAAAAACTGTTGTTCCTATTGATTCAGAAAAATCACCAGCTTTCTCTACAGCTTTTTCGGCTACATCACTGGCTTTATCTTGTATAGTTTCTCCTAACGTCTCAAGTGTCTCGGCCGCTTTCTTTAAAGTTTCACTCTTTTTTAATTCTTCAATAGATGCTGTAGTTTTCTCTGTAACCTTTTTACTAAAATCACTAAGTGTATCGGAGGCTTTATTTATAGCATCACTTTTCTGAACAGTATCCATGGTTTCACCAGCTTTCTTTTGCATCGTCTCCATTGTTTCCCCAGCTTTTTCTAAAACTGCATCTCGGAGTCCGGTAGTTTTGCTTGTGATTTCCTCGGATAAATTACCAGCAGCCTCAGACGCTGCATCTTTAGTTTTATTAATAACTGATTTCCCAATAGCTTCAGCACCAAAAAATATCTTTTTCAAATCTGATAATACTCCCATAATCTTTAATTCTAATCTAAAGTTTTAAAGATATGAGAATTAGTTTGTACTCAGGGTTATATTTCTATCTATGTCTAAGACCATTAGATGAAACTCATCAGGCTCAATATTACATGCCACCTATTTGCCTATAATTTATATTATGTTAAGTAGAAGATTTGCGTATAGCGGATGTGGCGTAATACACACATATATTCTCTACAAGGTAAAATTACTATGCGCTTATTTCGGATTGCACCCTACTACTTGTTGTCGATTGAGTTTAACCGTTTTGATAAATTATTAATCTGTTGCTGTTTCATTGCTGCAATAAGTACAGGAACTAAACCTGTGTAATTCACAGACAAGTAGCCTTCTTTATAGGATCCTACCAGCTCAGGGAAATTCTTTTTGATATCTTGAGCGATAACACCAATCTCTCTTTTTTCAGAATCTTTAATATTCTTTCTTTTATACTTATATCCTTGCAATGAAAGTACTTGAGGTAATACTCCTGATAACTCTTCGATGTCAGATTTTAAATTGATATCACTAGTCACCTCATATGTTCCGTTGATGATTATCATATCATTATCAAATTTTCCATAAATCAAAGAACTCGCAGTATCTGAGTTGTCAATATAAAGCTTGTTAGATCCGGTTTCGTGCCGACCAGCTAGGTAACCTATGTATATACCACCATCACCAAAAACATTTTCTCCTGCATGTCGTCCAATTGCGGTATTATTATTTCCCACAATATTCTCATATAAAGCATCCTCTCCAACAGCAGTATTGTATGAGCCAGTTGATAATCTTCGCATTGCTGATTGACCAAGCGCAGGATTACGCTCTCCACTTTTAAGTTCAAGTAATGTTGACTCTCCAACAGCTACATTTTGTTTACCTAAAAGTGAATCATTGAACATAGCTTTGTGACCAATTGCTGTATTTTGATTATCTGCGTTATCATCTCCCCTACCTGTACCTTCGCCAATAAATATGGATCTTCCATTGTTTAAAAATTCATGATTGTTTAGAACTAAAACCTTGAGCATTCATTGTAGAATACTAATGCTTAATAATCATGAAAGTCCTAACAGAGGAAAGATTGAAGGGCAATTCTCATTTCATTGCCGTATGGGGTATTATGGTTATTTTGAAATGGTGGATGGCTCTGAGTCAAAAAAAACACATCTTCTTTGAGAGCAATAAAAAGTGAAAGAGAAATTACAATTGGGACAATATCCTCAAATCGCTGATTATCCACTACTTGTACAACTATTGGAGCGTCATAATCCATTTTTTGGGAAATTCTTTCATTCTTACAGCAATTATTATCTTCTTCTAAATCACAACTTTTTATTTATCCTTAGTCATCTCCTTCACGACGGAATTAATGAAAAAATAGTTTGATTAAAATTGAAAAGCCGAAGAATTTCAAATTCTCCGGCTTTTCATTATTAGGTTATTACAGACAGCAAAATATTACATATTCCACTTAGCAATGTTGTCTTTATTCATTTTCACATAATCCGCATTTCCAGCTTTCTCTGCTAGTTCTAAAGAATGCTTAGCTACTTTTATAGCTTCCGCGTTACGACCTAATGAAGCTAAAATTTCTGCCTCCCATTTTTTCTGCCAAAATTTTGGCTCTCCTTGGCTAGTAGCTTTTTGAACATACTTTAGCGCCTTGTCTTTATCTCTTCCAGAATTGTACAGATAGATTCCAGCAGCATAATAATCATTAGCTGATGGTCCTGCAAGTACTCTGTCAATGTTTGCCATTACCGCTTTGTCGGTATGAACACCGACTTTTACAGGTACTAAAACATTGTCCCACATCAATTCTAAAACAGCTCCATCAGCCTCTAAATTAGCTAATGTGATGAAGAAGTTTTCTACTGAGAATGGAAGAGTTTGAGGACTTACTGTAACTTTAGCTGCAGGTGTCTTATCCGTATAAGATCCAGCATTTGAGCTTTCATGCTTATGAAAAAGAACATCCCATGAAGTAGCATCTGGCACTGTCGTAATAGCATATGCACCGGCTTCAAGAGCTTGGCCTTCTACAGTTACATCTTCACTAAAAGTTATTTTGGTTGCCTGATTAGCACCAGTTCTCCACACTTTGCCGAAAGGAACAAGTCCATCAGCAGAGAAAACGTCTCTTTCTCTTACTCCAGGTCTAGAGTATTCAAGTGATACTTCAGTAAGACCTACCATCTGAGTCATAGTTGCCTTAGGGCTTGGAGCAGGAGTGCTAATTTGACCATTTAGGTTATTAGCAAATAAAACAGTCATTGATAAGACTGCAATAGTAAACAAGTTTTTCATTAAAGAATTTTTGGTAAATTAATCAGATCAATAAACGTGTCAATGGAAGTTTTATGATGATAGTTCACTGATTATTCTAAAAAATCCTAAAAAAAGATGAATAGTCTGCCTTACTGCTCTTTTATTAACCTGTCCTTTAGATGAATAAATTCTTCATTAGTTATCACTTTAGCTTTTCTAAGTTGTTCGTACTCACGTAATCTTGCCGCTAGGTCTGGGTTCATATTCGAGGTCGTTGATTCTGGATCTGATGAAGACTTATTAGCTTTATCTTTCTTCATCTTGCTAGCTACGTCTTTTCCTTTCTCAAACTTCTCGTCATAATATTTTTTAAGGCTAGCCAAGTCAAAGTCTAAAAATGTACCTCCAGTTTCGAAGTGTTTTTTGAAGACTTCACCAACGGCATACGTACTAGCTGCAGATAATACTGATGTAGTCAATCCACCAAAAAAAGTACCTACTCCAGGAATAGCTTTGACCAAACTACCACCTAACCGTGCAAAAATTGCTCCTGTCAAAGCGGTAATTAAAGCTTTACCATCAGATTCCTTATAATCTATCCCAAAAGCCCTACTAATCTGTCGAACCATCGCTACTTGGATAGCGCTAACTGCGAGAATATCTACCATAGGAATAGGAATCATTCCTGCTCCTAATGTGATCAACATTTTTTCTCTAATTATAGAGTCAATTAAATCTTTATTTGCTGTTGTTTCCATAGGCCTAATATCAATTCATTTTTTTGGAAAATGTTTGAAATTTAGATAAAGCAATAGCTAAAATCTATTAAAATGGATGCCTTTTAATATCCACAGCATTCAATATTTGGTCACCTTTTAAAATATGCTTAACAAGCATTTTGCTGAAATATGGTGCTAGAGATGCACCTTTTGTTCCGAGGCCATTAAAAAGGAATATGTTTTTGAGACTGGGGTGTGCGCCTAAGATCGGTCTTCTTTGCTTAGTGGATGGTCTTACAGCTGTCCATTCTTGCATAATTTTATAATTACCTTTGACACAAGCTGTAATAAAGTCACGTAGTTCGTTTCTTTTTTTCGCATTTGGCAAATTGTTGGCTACCCCATTTTCATTAGTACTTCCTATCCAATAACCTCCTTTACTATATGGCATTATAAATTTTTGGTTTTTGATAATATCCTCAAGATTATAATTCTCTAAATCAGCAATGATCACTTCTCCTTTTGTTGGATCAAAAGGTAGCTTTTTGAAAAAGGGATTATTAATGACCTTCCAGCCCTCAGCAAAAATTATATGCTTCGTTTTATACTTTTTTATTGAAATGATATCTTCTATGTGTATATCTGATTCTAATACTCTTTCTTGTATAAAGACACCTCTATTTATTAGCTCCTTTCTAGCATTTAGTATCAATCCAGGAATATCGACTTGGTAACTATTTCTTACTTCGCCAAAAACAACTTTATTGTTGAATGCTTGAGTATAGACTTTATCTTTTATAATCTTTCCAAAAAAATCCTTGTAATCCTGTTTTCCAGATTGACCAGACCAAAGGTTTTCTTCTAATACATTTGATAATGCCCTTAGGACTCTTTTTGGTTTTATCACTTCAATACCCCAACGTCTTTCCATAAGACGATAAAAATGAAGCGCTTCCGAAAGTAATTGATCAAACATCCAACTTTTGACATATCTTCTTCCAGTTATTGGATTTATTATTCCTGAACTTACAAGTGAAGCTGTCTGTTCTTTGGCTTCATCTATTACTAACACAGATTTCCCTGCATCCAATAATCTTATAGCCAATGATGTACCAGCTAACCCCTGCCCTATTATTATAAAATCAACTGGTTTCATCTATCTATTTAAGGCACTTTTGTATCGTTCTAGACATCGTAATCTTGCGGTTTTATGATCAACGATAGGTTTAACATAATCAAAAGTATCAATTTCAGGCACCCACTTTTTTGTATAATTTAAATCTTTATCAAATTTTTGAAGTTGAGAAGTAGGATTAAAAATTCTAAAATATGGCGCAGCATCAGTTCCACATCCTGCTGCCCATTGCCATCCCCCATTATTAGATGCTAGATCAAAATCAAATAGTTTTTGAGCAAAATATGCCTCGCCCCATTTATAATCAATCAATAAATGTTTAGTCAAAAAGCTAGATGCCACCATTCTCACCCTGTTATGCATATAGCCTGTGGCATTCAACTCCCTCATTCCTGCATCTACCAGTGGGTATCCGGTTTGGCCATCACACCATTTACGAAACATCTCTTCATCATTTTCCCACTCAATTTCTTCATATTTTATTCTAAAACAACTTTTTGCAACATGAGGAAAATTAGACAAGATTTGGCTATAAAAGTCTCTCCAGATTAATTCACTTAGGAATGTATCATTCAGTTTCTTCCCGATTTGAGCCAATCTTCTTATTCCTAATGTGCCAAACCTCAAATGAACACCTAGTTTTGAAGTGCCTCGAAATTGCCCGGGGAAATTTCTAGTGGTATCGTATTGAGAAATAATATCGTGATTCACATCTAGAGGGGAAGCCGTAATCTTGCTTTTTTCGAAATTCATTTCTGATAAACTTATAACGGAATGTGAATCCATTTTAAGGAAATGGTAGACCCTTTCTTCACTTTTAACTACGCTGAGATCATCATTTTTATTAAGTTTTTGTAGCCATTTCTTTTTGTAAGGTGTAAAAACAGTATAAGGTAGTCCATCATCCTTCGCCACTTCAGTTTTCTCATAAATAATATGATCCTTAAAGTCACTAAACTGAACACCACTTTCTGATAAAAAAGATTTTACTTTTTGATCACGACTTATTGAGTATGGCTCATAATCTCTATTTGTGAACACGGTTTCTACATTGTACTCTTTTACTAGAATTCTAAATACTTCTTCTGGGTCTGCATAAAAAGTCATAATGGATGATCCAAATGCATTCAATTCCTGATTGAGTGCATGTATGGTATTGTGGATAAAGGTCACTCTATGATCCTTTCGATCTTCTAGAATGTCAAGTATGTTCTTATCAAAGATGAAGATTGGAATTACCTCTAAACCGGCTGACAAAGCCTGATATAATCCATTATTGTCAGAGAGGCGTAAGTCTCTTCTAAACCAAAAAATGTTAATCCTTTTACTATTCATCTTCTTTCAGATTTGATTTGTGGGTACCCAAAGGTATATTTGTGACTTAAAGCAATTTATAACCTTGTATGAAATACTTCTTTATTCTTATAACTGTTTTACTTCTGTCTTGTTCGCCATCTACCCCATCAGCGGAAGATGAACTAAACAAACTAGCAAAAGCATACGAGATTCAGCCCAATACTGAGCGAGCCACTGCATATCTCACCAAAGCAACAGACTTTATAGGAGAGAATAAAAATAATATGGCTCAAGTAATGCCAATCCTAAAAAAAGCATCAGAGATTGCTATGGATGCCAAAATGCTGAGTAGAGCCTCTGGTTATCTAATGGCCCAGATAAGAGAGTCAAATGAGGAGGCAGGGATTAAAGAAAACCTAATTCAATTAGGTGGAATAATGAAGTCTCTTAATAAAGCTCATGCAGCTAATATTATTTTCAAAGGACTGATGGAAAGCTTTCCTAATGACAATGAAGTCTCTGCTCTCGAGTCAGAATTAACTGCCGAACTCGCTTCAGCTGAAGGTTATTTGAACTACCTATTTGATCAAGTACTCGTTGAACCTGATGAATATGGTATTAATAGACAAAATGCTACAAAATATGTAGATGGGACCGAAGCATTTGCTTTAACTCTTCCGAAGGATAAGAACACACCTGATTTTTTGTATAAAGCGGCTGAGGTTGCAAGAAGCCTTAGAACAATGCCTAAAGCAATGGCTTTATATGACTGGATTCTTGATAAATATCCTAATCATGACAAGGGACCTACTACATTGTTTATCAAAGGTTTTCTTTTAGAGCAAGAATTTGGTCAAGAAGATGAAGCGAAATTAGTTTATGAGAAGTTTCTGGAAATGTATCCCGAACACGAAATGGCATCGAGTGCCAAATTTCTTCTAAGCAATATGGGTAAAAGTGACGAAGAAATCCTTAAGGATATAGAAGAAAAAAGAAAAACTAACCCTGATCAGGAGTCTTAGTACTTTTTGGACTTTGAAAAATGATGAACAGCTAATGGGTTCATTCTTACGCCTTTCACTTTAGCAGTAACTTCGATTCTGAATTTGGATTGTACTCTTTTTGCTGTCAGGGCTGCTTTTATAAAGGGTCTGAGTAACCAATTCTTTCCCATTCGATCAACTTGTGAAGTTTCATAACTGAAGTTAATCTTCAAAGGAGCCACCAACTTATCTTCTTCTGAAATTAGCATATCTAACTCTTCAAAGGACTCATGGAGTAGATATTCATTTATCAGTTTAGAATCTCCCCACCCTCTTCTATATTTCTCTATTAACTTAATACTCACATTATCTAAGACTAAATCACTCTTGGATGTGACGATAAGATCAAAATTTAATTCATTCTGAGTTAAATCTATTGTACTAGGGGCATCAATGGACATTTTTACTCCATCAATTCCAAACATATTTTTTATCCGACTGAACATCTGTGCCATTTTGAGGGTATAACATTATTCTTGATGAATTTGATCCCTTTTTATAACAAATGAATAAGAAACTAGATGACCACTACAAAAATTCGGATGAAATTAACCGCAAATATTCAAATCAGTCGTCGGTGCCAACTTTGAGAAAGAGGTACAGACCATGCATGTTCAAACTGCATTTTGGACTTAACTAAGTGATCCAATACTAATGATTCTTCAGAAAGTATTCCTTCTTCAATTTTTGATAAGACTTTATTTTTATGAATTGTAATGATTGAATTATCAATTAAAAAATCGAAATGAAGTCTATCAAAGAAATCTATATTTAATGCTGCGCCGATATCCTTTATAAATCTGACTTGGGAATCAATAGAGCATCCACTTGCTTGATTTGAACTCTCTTCATCTAATAAGATTACGATAAATTTAGAATGATAAACCTGTCCAAATGCTTTCAAAGATTGGTTATGTGCGGTCCACTTTTCGGTAAACTGGTTCAACCAATTATCAACTTTTAGGGTTTCTTCTGCTGAAAGCAATCTATCTGATCTATAAATCCAAATTCGTGAAGAATCTGAGAGAGATTCATAGCTTAATTTTGCCATGATAGTTAAAGGTTGTTAGCTTCTACAATAAGTTCAGACAAGTCCAAAACCATGACTTCTTCTTGTTTTTCCTTCCCTTTGATACCATCTAATAGCATAGTGATACAAAATGGACAATTTGCTGTGACAATATCGGGTGATTGTTCAAGTGCTTCCTCTACCCTCTCCTGATTAATTCTTTTGTCCCCAGGTTCATCTTCTTTAAACATTTGTGCTCCTCCGGCTCCACAACAAAGTCCAGTGCTTTTATGCCGATCCATTTCAATAATGTCCACATCTAATTTTGACAAAAGAGATCTTGGTGCTTCATATTCGCCATTTACTCTCCCCATGTAACAACTATCATGGTAAGTAATTCTCTTCCCTTCAAACTTTCCTCCTTCTATAGTAAGCCTTCCATCCTCAATAAGTGCTTGTATTAATTGAGTATGATGTACTACTTCGAACTCTCCTCCTAGCTTAGGATATTCATTTTTTAATGTGTTATAACAGTGGGGACATGTAGAAACGATTTTTTTAATTTCATAAGATTTCAAAGTTTCAATGTTTTGAAGAGCTGACATCTGATATAAAAATTCATTTCCAGCTCTTCTAGCCGGGTCCCCAGTACATGATTCTTCATTTCCTAATATTGCAAAAGAAACACCTGCAGCATTAAGAATCTTTACAAATGCAGCCGAGACTTTCTTAGCTCTAGCATCAAAACTTCCAGCACATCCTACCCAGAATAAGATCTCTGGCTCTTTTCCTTCATTTTTATATTCTGCTATAGTTTTTATTCTCATAAGATCTTTCTTTAAGCTTTTTCAGAATTAAAATCTTGAGCCCATTGATCTCTAGAATCGGGCATTTGCCAAACAGCACCTCCATTCTCTATACTATTGAACATTGGTAACCAATCTGACGGACCTTCCGACATTGTCAAAATATCATACCTCCGCATTCCCAAGATAGGTTCTAGTGGATTTATTAATACAGGACAAGCCTCTACACATGCATTGCAAGATGTGCATGCATAAATTTCTTCTTTGGTAATACTATCAAACAAAGATTTTCCATCTTCATAATTATCGGCATTTAGAGGCTTATCTTTATCCTTTTTGAATTCTTCAGACCCACTGTCGAGGTTATTTCCTATTACATCAGCTCGATCTCTAATATCCATCATGATTTTACGTGGGGAAAGCTTTTTACCCGTTACATTAGCTGGGCAGACGGAGCTGCATCTTCCGCACTCTGTGCAAGTATAGGCCTCCAAAATATTCTTCCAACTCAAATCAAATACATCCTTACTCCCAAATTCTGGAATATCTTCATTCATTTCTTCGTCACCTCCCTCAGTAAGACCCATCATTGATTTTACTTCGTTCATTATTTCGGGCATGTTTGACATTTCACCCCTTGGTTGCAACTTATCAAAATACACATTTGGGAAAGCAAAGAAGATATGAAGGTGTTTAGAATGTGGAAGATAATTTATAAACCCAAATACTACCATTATATGCAACCACCATCCACACCTTTCAATTAAGTGAAGGGCTGATTCTGATAATCCACCGAACAAAGCAGGTCCCAAGTGAGAACTCACTAAGAGATGACCGGTGTTTTTGAAGTGATCTGGATCAACTTGTTGTAAAACCACATCAGAGCCATTCATGCTAAATATTCCCATGAGTAAAAGTAATTCACCTATAAGAATCAGATTGCCGTCTTTAAAAGGCCAACCTTTCATTTCTGCCATAGTAAATCGGGGCAACTTCAATAAGTTTCTCCTTGCCAGAAAAACAATGGTCGCTACAAAAGCTCCAACAGACAAAAACTCGATGCTATTAATGATAACGTTATAAAGTGCACCCAATTTATCTCCAAAAAAACGATGTATTCCAAATGTTCCGTCAATTATAATCTCAATGAGTTCTATCTGTGTAAAAAGAAAAGCCACATATATAAAGAGATGCATGATAGCAGGTATCCACCTCTTGAACATTTTCTTCTGGCCAAAAGCAATTAATGCAACATTCTTTATTCTATCACCTACATTTCCAGAAATTTTCTCTGACTTTCCTAATCTTATATTTCTTACAATTTTAGAATACTGCTTAAAGGCAAAGAAAAATGTAATTGCCGCAATTAAAATGAATACAATTTGCTGAATCATATGATCAATTATTACCTTCCAAAGATTGACAAAAAAGTCAGTGCCTCTGTGATAACAAGTATAATTATTTTTATTCTTGGAGAATGCTCTTCCATGTTTTCATTTAGAAGTGCTTCAAAAGACTCTAATGTAAAACACTACTTTTGTTCAATATATCTAAACTATGAATATACTTGACGATAAGGACATCAAACAAAAAATCACTAGGCTGGCATACCAGATTTTGGAAGAATATATAGAAGAGAAGAAAATTTATGTCTTTGGAATTAATAACAATGGGAATAGGTTAAAAGATCAATTGATTGATACCATTACAAAAATTTCACCCTCATTTAATATTGAAAGTCACGAGATTCGTCTTAATCCAGCTGATCCTATAGGAACGGAGATTAAGACAAACATTGATATTCAAAAGCTTAATAATAAAAATGTTCTTATTATCGATGATGTAGCCAGTACTGGCCGTACATTATATTATGCTTCCTCATATTTCCAATCCATTATCCCTAAAAGCATAAAAGTAGGTGTATTAGTCGATAGAAAACACAAGTCATTCCCTATTCATGTCGATTTTGTAGGAAGATCATTAGCAACCACTGTCAACGAAAACATACTAGTTTTTATAGAAGATAATGACGAATGGAAAGCCACAATCAACTAAAAACACACGATTTTCTTTAGAATTCTTACCGAATTACGTTAAAGTTTAATCTTTCTGAACGTATTATATCTTTTTTGATATAGAAAAATTAATAATTATTAATTTCACATTTCGTAACGCTTTGTTAACACTAGAGTTATATCATTGCGACGAATTTGAAAGACTATTAATTTGTTTAATTAAACCAATCTGATGAGAAAGTTAATCTTTACTCTTTTTATCTCATTATGCTGCGGTCTGGTAATGGCACAGACGACAGTTTCAGGTGTCATAATTGACGCTTCTACCAATGAGCCATTAATAGGTGCCAATGTGATGAATACAGGTACTCTTGATGGTACCATCACTGACGTGGATGGTACATTTACACTTGATGTTCCTGAAAATTCAGGTGAACTTGAGGTATCTTTTGTTGGATATCAGACGATGACTATTTCATTCGAATCTTTTGGCGGATCTTACGATTTAGGATCTATTTCTGCTCAGCAGAGTACAGTAGGGCTTGAAGAAGTAGTAATCACTGGCACCATGGATATTGTACAGGACAGAAGAACACCTGTGGCTGTTTCTACTATTGGTCGAGCTGAAATACAGGCAAAAGGTGGAAATGTGGAATTCCCAGATATAATGAAGGCTACACCTTCAATATATGTGGCAGGTCAAGCAGGTGGATATGGTGATTCTGAAGTATTTACCAGAGGCTTCGATCAAACTAACACTGCATTCCTTTTAAATGGACAACCCATTAATGGAATGGAAGATGGAAAAATGTACTGGTCTAACTGGTCAGGAATGTCCGATGTGGCTTCCGCTGTTCAGGTACAAAGAGGATTAGGTTCTTCTAAATTGGCTATCTCTTCTGTGGGCGGTACGACTAACATTATTATGAAGTCGACTGAACAACAAAAAGGAGGGTCTTTTTCTTACCTTCTTGGAAATGATGGTTACAACAAAGTAACTGCGGCTTATAACACAGGAATGGTTGATGGTAAGTTTGGGTTAACTGTACTATTGACGCACTGGCAAGGAAATGGCTGGGCTGAAGGGACAAAAGGTCAAGGACAGAACTACTTCATCTCCGCTGGATGGAAAACTGGAAAAAGTGATTTCAACTTCTTGTTGACAGGAGCTCCACAATGGCATGATCAAAACTTTAACTCAAGAATTTCCGATCATTACGACGAGCAAGGTAATTTCAATATAAAGCACAACGGTAATTGGGGACTTCTTAATGGTGAGCACTTCACATCAAGAAGAAACTACTACCACAAGCCAGTTGCTAATCTGAACTGGGAATTAACTCTTAACGACAAATCTAGTTTATCTACTGTTCTATATGGCTCATGGGGCCGTGGAGGAGGATCTGGTGGAATTGGCGACAGAGGAAATAGAAAATTTACAGCTGATGGACAATGGGATTTTGATGCTATTGTGGCTGCAAACAGAGCTTCTCATGCATCAGGAGGTGATGGTGATGAATATGTATTAAGAAATTCTGTGAATAATCACAGCTGGTATGGTGTGGTTGCAAATTATGAAACCGTTCTTTCTGATCAATTGACATGGTCAATAGGAACAGATTTAAGATCATATAGAGGTTCTCACTTTAGAGAAGTTAGAGATCTTCTTGGAGCTTCTGCCTATTCTCAAAGAGCTAATGCTAGATTTGGAGCTAGAGAGATTACTGCAGAATTTCCTGCAAATCCTTGGTCTGCAATATCTAACTTTGCTGATAAGGAGGATAGAATTGCTTATAACAATGATGAGACAATTAGATATGCTGGTTTATTTTCTCAATTAGAGTTTTCTAATGAGAAATTCTCAGGATATGTGCAGGGTGCTGTATCAAATCAGAATCACGTAAGATTTGAGTTGTTCAATGAAACAGAGCAAAATGAAGATTCTGAGAAAGTATCAAATGCAGGATATAACCTGAAAGGTGGATTCAGTATAAATACTGGAAGTAACAGTAATGTATTCATTAATACTGGATACTACCAAAGACAACCTTTTCATGATAATATTTACTTGAACTTTAGTAATTTCGTAAACCCTGTAACAGTGCCAGAGAAAATCTTTGGTTTAGAAGCAGGATATAAATATGCAACTAGAGATTTTGCTCTTAATATTAATGCATATAGAACTTCTTGGAAAGATAGAGCTTCTACTGATGTTTTAAGAGAAGGAGATATGTTGCCAAATGGTATAGTTGTAGGAGCTGAAGATGTATTTCAAAATGCTGTTCAAGATCAATTACACACAGGTATTGAGATTGATTTCTCTTACGACCTAAACCAATCTTTCAAATTGAAAGGATTTACTTCAATTGGAAACTGGGAATATAATGGTGATGTAAGAAGTCAATATTATGATGATAATAGAGATTTGATTTATGAAAATACAGGTGAAACAATCAACGGAAGAAAAGTAGGAGGTGCTGCTCAAACTACTTTTGGGTTAGGAGCTGATTATAAAATCTCCAAAAATTTCAAAATTGATTTAGACTATTTACAGTTTAGCAATCTTTATGCTAGAGTGAATGCTGATAGAGGTGAATTAAAATTACCTTCTTATGGTGTTATGGATCTTGGAATATCATATAGAATTGACATGGATGGAGGAAACCTTCTTTCATTGAGAGCGAATGTTTTCAATTTACTTGGAAAAGAGTACATCTCTAGAGCTACTTCTACTACAGCTGCTAGTAATGTAGAAAGTGAAAATTGGAATGGAGTTAATAGAAGTAACTTTGTGATATTTGGAAGAACTAGAACATGGAATATGTCAGCTAGATATTCATTTGGTCGATAAGATAATTGAACAAGATCTTTTCATCTTCCAACTCATCTTATGCAATTGCCTTAAGAGTAAAAGAAGGAGGAGAAGAGAATTAATTGTAACAAGATAATCAAGTATATTATCTAGAATAAAAGGGAGAGGTTCTTCATTGAACTTCTCCTTTTTT
>Ga0055584_100000242_pt1 | contig 51533 bp, 42 predicted proteins | sample OSDHelmetaG_FD_58716 | JGI IMG/M metagenome (GOLD analysis project Ga0055584, IMG submission 58716) | Pelagic marine sediment microbial communities from the LTER site Helgoland, North Sea, for post-phytoplankton bloom and carbon turnover... | ecosystem: Environmental > Aquatic > Marine >... | reverse complement strand
CCCCCCCGAGCGGGCCAATCCACGAGGCCCGCAGGAGCGCCCGCGGGCTCGGAACCCCTCAGGCGCGCAGGTAGGTCTCGAAGAGGTCGCGGTCCCCGCAGTGGGCGTAGGCGACCTCGGGCGCGATCTGTTCTTTGCGGACCAGGGCGGCGAGGTGCCGTTCCAGCACCCACATGCCCTCGTCGCGGTGCGTCTGCATCACCGACGGGATCTGGTTGGGCCGCTTCTCGCGGATGTGGTTGGCGACGGCGTGGTTCACCCGGAGGACTTCCAGCGCGGCGATGCGGCCCTCGCCGCTGGCCTGGGGCAGGAGCCGCTGGGTCACGACCGCGCGGAGTGAGTCGGCCAGCTGCAGTCGGATCTGGGCCTGGCGTCCCTCGGGGAAGGCATCGACGATGCGGTCGACGGCGGCGTGGGCCCGCGTGGTGTGCAGCGTCGACAGCACGAGGTGGCCGGTCTCGGCCGCGGTGATGGCGAGGCTGATCGTCTCCAGGTCCCGCATCTCGCCGACCAGGATCACGTCGGGGTCTTCGCGCAGGGCGTCGCGCAGCCCGGCGGCGAAGGACTCCACGTGCACCCCGACTTCGCGCTGCCGGACCACGGCACGGATCCGGTTGTGCACGAACTCGATGGGATCCTCCAGCGTGATCACGTGCACGGGCCGGGTGCGGTTCAGGTGGTGCACCAGGGCCGCCATGGTCGCCGACTTGCCCGAGCCCGTGGGGCCCGAGAACAGCACGAGGCCGTCGCGCAGCTCGACCAGCTTGCGCAGCATCCGGGGCAGCCGCAGATCTTCGAGCGTCGGGATGCGCTCGGGGAGGGACCGGACCGCGAGGTTGTAGCCTTTGACCGCCCGGTAGGCGTTGCCGCGGAAGCGCCCCACGCCCTCCAGGGAGAACGAGAAGTCGACGGCGTGGCCCTCGGCGAGGCGGCGCCGGCCGACGGTGGTCAGCATCCCCTCGAGCAGCGGCCGGACCGGCTTTCCGGCAACCGGGGCGCCGGCGAGCATCTGCAGATCGCCCATGATCCGCGCCATGGGCGGGTCGCCGTCGCCCAGGTGGATGTCCGATGCGCCCGCGGCGACCGCGTCGGCCAGCGTTCGGCGCAGCGACTCGGGGACGGTCAGCCCCTCTTCGGGGGGCACCACGGCGGTCAGCGCCTCCATGCGGCCGGTGTTGCGGTCCAGCTCGATCAGCGCGCGGATCTCGAGCTGATCCCACGGGCCCTGCAGCTGCAGGTCGAACGCGCCCAGCCCGGGCACGGACCAGGCGATGGCGATGAGCTCGCCCTCTTCGAAGGGCTCCAGCCGGTCGGCGCCGAGCAGCTGCCGCGCCAGCTCCTGCAGCTCGGCGTCGGGCAGGGCGGTGGTGCCCGGAACCGGATCCACGTCGCCGCCGCGATCCAGGGCGGGCGGCTGCCCCCCGCGCAGCACGAGTTCGGCGTCGGGTGCCTGGCGCAGGCGGGCGAGCAGGGTGTCGAGGTCGATCATGATCTCCCCAGGGTCGGCTAGAGCGCGTCGACGAGGTCCGGGAGCAGCTGAAGGTCCGGCTGCATCACGATCTCGATCCGGCGGTTCAGGGCGCGGCCATCTTCGGAGCCGTTGTCGGCCCGGGCCTGGTACTCCCCGAACCCCGCGGCGCTGACGGCTTCGGCAGACATGCCCTTGTCCACGAAGAGCTTCACCACCGAGACCGCCCGGGCCGTCGACAGCTCCCAGTTGCTGGGGAACCGGTCGGTGCTGATCGGCACGTTGTCGGTGTGGCCTTCGACCTGGAAGCTGCGGTCGGGGAACGACGCCAGGACGCCCGCCACCTCCGACAGCGTCTCTTCGCCGATGTCGGACAGCTTCGCGCGGCCCGACGGGAAGAGGATGTCCTGCTTGAGGTCGATGACCATCCGGCCGCGGACGATGCGCACGTTGAGCTTGCCGGCGTCGATCATCGCCTGCAGGCGCTCCTTGACCGCGCGGTAGACGGCGTCGCGGGCCTCGGCCGAAGCCTGCCGCTTGCGGGCCTCCGCGAGGGCGCGCTGGGACTCTTCGAGCATCGCCCGGGTCGCCTCGTTCTGGGCGGCGAGCTGCTCGGTCTCGACGCCGGCGTTCTGCAGCTGCTGGCGCAGCGCGGCGTTGTCGGAGATGACGGCGTCGCGGGCTTCGGCCAGGGCCGCCACCTCGTCCTTGCACTCCTCGAGGGAGCCGTCGAGGACGGCGGCGGCGGCCTTCGCGGCCTCGAGCTGCCCGGCGATCGAGGCTTGTTCGTCCTGGGCCTGGGCGATTGCGTCGAGGGCCGCCTGGTGCAGGTCCTTGCGGACGCCGCAGCCGGCGAGGAGGAAGGCGACGAGGACGAGGGACACAGTGCGCATGAGGGGGCTCCGGGCGGGTGGGGGAGTCTAACAAGTCGGCGCCCCGGGGACCCGACAGGGGGCCGATCCCGGTCCCCTGGGGCGGGGGCTGTCCTTGACCGTGGTGTGGGCGCGGGCGTAAGGCTCGGTCCAGGGAGGTGGTTCATGAACCGCTCGTTGTTGCTCGCTGTCCCGATGCTTCTGCTCTCTCCGGTGGCCCTCGCAGGCACGCTGGACCTGCCTTCGGGCCTCACCTGGTGCGCCGAGCGCCCCGCCGTCGAGGCTGCGCTGGGCGACTTCAACAGCGAACTCGACGACGACATGCTCGACGTTCAGCAGCGGATCTGGGGCCAGGACGGCTTCATGACCGCGGTGCTCGACGAGGACAAGCTGGTGCGCATCCGCGTGCGCTTCTTCGAGACCGACAAAGCCAAGTCGACGGTGCTGGGCATCTTGAAGAAGGGGCTGGGCGAAGGGGCCGAGTCGAAGGGCCGGGTCCGCTGGACCGCCGACGACCGCAGCAGCGTCGAGTACAAGATCGCCTCCGAGCAGATCTTCGTGAGCTTCGAGATCCCCTGGGAGGTCTGCTCCGGGGTGGCCACCGGCGTGATCGGCCAGACCGATCAGGAGAAGGCGGACCTCGAGGCGGTGCGGGAGAAGAAGGCCATCGACTTCGACCCCTACAACGTCGACGACAATCCGGACAACCAGATCGTCAAGAAGAAGGAAGACCCCAAGAAGGTCGAAGAAGAGAAGAAGAAGGAAGAGGCGGCCAAGAACGTCAAGGACGCCGACATCGACTGGTAGTCGACGCTGCGCTCAGAGGCGCGCCGCCCGGAACTCGGTCATGTACTCCACCAGCGCGGTCACGCTCGCCTCGGGCACCGCGTTGTAGATCGACGCGCGGAGCCCGCCGACGCTGCGGTGCCCCTTGAGGCCGTGCAGCCCACGCTCCTGCGCGCCGGCCAGGAACTCATCCTGCAGGTCGGCCCGGCCGAGCCGGAAGGTCGCGTTCATCTCGCTGCGGCTGTGGTTCGCTGCGTGGCCGACGAAGAAGCCCGCCGACTCGTCGATGGTGCGGTACAGCCGCTCCGCCTTGCGCGCGTTGATCTCGCCGACCGCGGCGAGGCCGCCGAGGGACAGCAGGTGCTTCACCACCAGGCCCACCACGTAGACCGCGAACACCGGCGGCGTGTTGAGCATCGAGTCCTTGCCCGCGACCTTCTTGTAGTCGAAGACCTCGGGGAGGCCGTCAGGCACCCGCGCCAGGAGGTCTTCGCGGAGGATGAGCACCGTCACGCCGGCGGGGCCCATGTTCTTCTGGGCGCCGGCGTAGATGGCGCCGAACTGCGAGACGTCCAGGGGACGGGACAGGATGTCGGAGCTGGCGTCGACGATCAGGGGGGCGTCGCCCGGGTCGGGGATGTGGTGGTACTGGGTGCCGTAGATCGTGTTGTTCGACGTGTAGTGCAGGTAGGCGAGCCCGTCGGGGAGGGAGACCTCGCCGGGCTGGGGCACCGCGCTGTACCCGTCGGCCTTGCCCGACCACAGCTCCTGGGTCGAGCCCACCTTGCCGGCCTCGCGCAGGGCTCCGGCGGCCCAGGTTCCCGTCTCCAGGTAGCCCCCGGTGCCGCCGCCGAGCAGGTTGGCCGCGATCATCCAGAACTGCGCGCGGGCGCCGCCCTGCAGGAACAAGACGCGGTAGCCGTCGGGGATGCCCAGCAGCGTGCGCAGGTCCGCGACGCACTCCTCGAAGACGCGCATGACCTGGGGGCCGCGGTGGCTCATCTCCATGATCGAGCGCCCGGCCCCCCGGAAGTCGACGAGCTCGGCCTGGACCTGCTCGAGCACGGGGAGGGGGAGGGCACCGGGGCCGGCGGAGAAGTTGTGGGCACGCATGTCAGGCTCCGAGCGGGACGAGGTTGACGCCGAGGACGGCGGGCAGGGAGTCCAGTTCCTGCTGGACGGCGTCTGAGGGCGCCGAGTCCAGGGCGATGCGGGCGATGCACGAGCGGCCGCCGGCAAACACGATGTTCTCGGTCTCCTGGACGTTGATCGACGCATCCTTGAGGACCGCGAAGACCGAGCTCAGCACCCCCACGAGGTTGGTGTGGCGCACGACCAGCAAGTGGGTGGCGGGGCTGCGGGGCGTGATGTTCACGACGTTGGGCACCCGGCCGGTGTCGCGGTACTGGGTGATGATCCGCAGCGCCTCGTCGGCGACGGCTTCCTGGGCCTGGCTCGTGGACGCCCCGATGTGAGGGGTGGCCCAGACACCGGGGTTGGCCAGCAGCGGCAGGTCGATCTCGGCCTCGCCGCCCTTGCCCTCGCCTTCGAAGACATCGAGTCCGGCCCGCAGGCCCTTGCCCTCGATGGCGGCGGCCAGCGCGGCTTCGTCGACGACGCTCCCGCGGCTCGTGTTCAGGAAGAACGCGCCGGGGCGCATGGCGTCGAAGAACGCCGCGTTGGCCAGGTGCTGGGTGTCCGGCGTCGCCGCGCAGTGGATGCTGACGACGTCGCAGGCCCCGAGCATCGAGGGGAGGTCGTCGTGGAAGGTGCCGCCCAGGGCGAGCACGGCGCCGCGCGCCGACGGGCTCCGGTTCCACCCGTGCAGCTCCATGCCGAGGCCGGCGGCCGCCTGCAGCACGGCCAGGCCGATGCCGCCACAGCCGACGACCCCCATGCTCCGGCCCGCCAGGCCGCGGGCCTTTCCGTACTCGCTCTTGCGCCACCGGCCGGCGCGCAGGTCGGCGACGGCGTCGGGGATGCGGCGGTCGAGGCTCAGCAGCAAGCCGATCGTCAGCTCGGCCACCGCGAGGCTGTTCTTGCCGGGGCAGTTGGCGACGTAGACCCCGGCCGCCGAGGCGGCGGCGACGTCGATCGTGTTGGTCCCGGCGCCGGCGCGGACGATCAGGCCCAGGGCCCCCGACGGCAGCGCCGCCGACGAGACCTTCGTTGACCGCACCACGAGCACCTCGGGGCGGTGCGTGATGATGGCCGCGTTCAGCCGCTCGCCCGACAGGCTGGCGTCGTCGACGACGTCGAAGCCCTGCTCGGTGAGGGTTTCGGCGACGTAGGGGGGGAGCTTGTCGGCGAGCAGGACGCGCATGGGACCTCCGCGGCGGGCGACCAGAGCGGCGGGGCGGCCGTGAATCGACGCCCCGCGGCGGGCCTCAGATCTTGTGGACGAACAGGCCGGAGCGGAGCTTCGGCTCAAACCAGGTCGACTTCGGCGGCATGATCTCGTCGGCGTCGGAGACCGCGAACAGCTCGGCCAGGGACGTCGGGTGCAGGCTGAACGCGAGGCCTCCGCAGGCGTCGGCGCGCCGCTCCAGCTCGTCGGTCCCCCGGGAGCCGCCCACGAATCCGATGCGCTCATCGGTGCGGGGGTCGACGATGCCGAAGACCGGGCCGAGCACCTGCTCCTGCAGGAGGCTGGCGTCGAGGTTCTCGATGATGCCGTCGCCCGGGACGGACAGCGTGAACCGCTGCCACTGGCCGGCGCCGTAGACGGCGAAGCAACCGCGGCGGTCCGGCGACGGAGAGTCGGCGGGGGACAGCGTGGCCACGGCCGCGATGGCGTCCAGGGCCTCCTGCTGGGTGCGACCGCCGAGGTCCGTGACGACGCGGTTGTACGGGAGGATGGCCAGCTGCGTGTCCGGGAACACCACGGCGAGGACCCGGTTGTAGGCCTCGTCGCCGGTGTGATTCGGGTTCGCCGCGGCCAGGGTCTGGCGGGCGCGCGACGCCGACTTGGCGCGGTGGTGGCCGTCGGCGACGTAGAGCCGGGGCACGGCCTCGAAGGCCGCGCTCAGGGCGTCGGCGTCGAGCGCGCGCCAGACCGTGTGGCGGACTCCGTCGTCGGCTTCGAAGTCGTACAGGGGGTCGCCGTCCATGACTTTGGCCACCACGGCGTCGATCTCCGCGCGGCCGCGGTAGGCCAGGAAGATGGGTTCGGCCTGGCAGCGCATCGTCGTGACGTGACGGGCCCGGTCGTCTTCCTTCTTCTGGCGGGTGCGTTCGTGGATGGCGATGCCGCCGCTGTCGTATTCGTCGACGCTGCACCCGCCGACCACGCCGACCTGGCTGCGGCCGTCCTGGGTGAGGCGGTAGACGAGCAGCGTCCCGGGGGCTTCGGCGTAGGGGAGCTCGGCGAGGAACCGCTGCAGCCCCTCGGCGGCCGCCGCGTAGACGTCGTCGCCGTAGAGGTCCGTGCCGGGGGGCAGGTCGATCTCGGGGCGGATGACGTGCAGGAAGCTGCGGGGGTTGCCCGCCGCCAGGGCCGCAGCTTCGGCCGTGTCGACGACGTCGTAGGGAACCGACGCCACGTCGGCGGCGAAGGAGGGGGGGACCATCCAGCAGGTGATCGGCGCGAGGGAAGCCATGACGAACGCACTCCGGAGCAGGCCGCCGTCGGGCGGCGGAGACGGTGGGGGAGTGTAATCGGTTCGGGCGCGAGGGCTACTTGCTGCGGCCCTTGCCGCGTCGCTTCTTCCGTCCGCGGGGGGCCTTGGAGTCGGCCTCGTCGGCCTTGGCCGGCTCGGACTTGGCGGCCTCGGCCTTGGCCGCCTTGGCGCCGGCGCGCCCGCCCTTGCGGCCCTTGGCCCCGGCCATCTTGCCGTCGGCGTCGGTCTGGGCCATCTCCTGCAAGACCTCGGGGCTCGCGTCGGGCCCGGCGGGGGCTCCGTCGTCGTCCCCGCGGGCTTCGGCGTAGGCGTCCATCTCCGCCATCTCGGCGAGCACCGACGGCGACACACCGGCGGCTTCGTCGAAGACGGCTTCCAGCTCGTCGATGGGCGGCAGCGCCTCTTCGTCGGGCCCGCTGTCGAGGAGCTGGTCGAACTCGGTGATGACCGAGTCCTCGCCCGCCATCAGGACGGGGTCGCCGGCGTCGTCGTTGCCGAGCTCGGCGACCTTGCCCTTGCGGGGTGCCTCGTCGGCGGCGTCGGACGCCGACTCGTCCAGGCTCGCGTCGAGATCGAGCTCCAGGTCGTCCAGATCGAGGGAGCCGTCGGCGTCGGGCTCGGCGGCGGTGGAAGCCGTCGCCGCGGTGTCTTCGGCCGGCGCCTCGGGGGCAGTGTCTTCCTCGGCCGCGACTTCCACGACGGAGTCGTCGGGGGAGGCCTCGACGACGGACTCGTCCTCGGCGGCCTCGATGGCGAGCTCCTCTTCGTCGTCCTCGCCGGCTTCAACGGCCAGGGACTCGTCGGGGGCCTCGACGGTCTCGGGCTCGTCGCCGTCCACCTCGATCGCCTCGCCGGCCTCCAGCTCCAGCTCTTCTTCCTGGGGGATGATGTCGACGACGTTGGCGACGCTGGCGTCGGCCTCGGGCGCCACCACGGAGACCGCCCCGGCGACGGGGACCTCGAGCCGCACCCGGGCGCCGTTGGCGTCCAGGGTGCCGCGGGCAGCGTCGACGAGAGCGGCGACCAGCAAGCGATCCCCGGCCGGCGGGGTGGCCCCGACGACCTCGAGCCAGGCGGTGTCGCCGTCGACGCCGGCCGCGACCGACCCGTTGGCGGCCGAGACCGCCGGGCCGACGAGCAGCATCAACAGCGGAACCAGTCGGTCGCCGCGGCCTTCGACGGAGCCCGCTTCGGCGAAGCGCCGCTCGACGAAGGTGTCCCGGCCGGCGGCCACTTCGCTCGCCTCGAGGCAGCGCAGCACGAGCTCGAGCCAGGGCTGGGTCTGCTCGGGGCGTGCGATCCGGTCGCGGAGCCGGTCCAGGTCGCCCAGGGTTGCTCGGAGCGCGAGCCAGGCGTTCTCGGCCTGATCGGCGAGCCCGCCGGCCAGGGGCAGCAGCTCGCCCAGCTCGACCCGCCGGGCGGCGGCGTCGATGCGGGCGCGGGGAGCGGCTTCGGCGACGGGCCGGGCGACGCGCAGGAGGTCGTCGACGGCGCCGTTGCCCCGGCGCTGCAGCTCCAGCCCCGCCTTGGCCTGGGCCAGGAGTCCTTCGTGCACCGCCGCCGACAGCTTCCCGAAGGCGGCGTGGGCGTGGAGGCCCAGATCGGCGTCGAGGCGGGGCTCGACGAGCACTTCGGTGACGCCCAGCAGCTTGCCGCCGGCGCCCTTGACCACGCGGGCGTGCAGCTTCGCCTCCCGGCGGCGGCCTCCGTGCCCGGTGACGACGACGTCCTGCTCGAGGCGGCCGGCGACGGCGACGCGCCCGAAGACGTTCTTCCAGTCGATGCCTTCGAGCACGAGGGCGTCCTGGTGCAGGTTGCCGCCCAGGGCGTCGTCGATGGGCCGGCCGTCGAGCAGGCTCGCGCCGGCGGACCAACCGACGATCTTGCCCGAGGCGTCGGCGACGACCACGGCGAGCTCGGACACGCCGGCGATGTGGGGCTGCAGCTCGGTGACGGTCGCCAGACGGCCGTTGAGGGCTTCGACCTCGGACCGCCAGGTGGACTCGGCTTCGGCGCGGGCGATGGCGCCGGCCGACTCCCACTCCTTGCGCTCCTGCTCGTGGCGCTCGACGAGCTTGTTCCGCTCCGCCTCGGCGCGCTCTTCGGCGGCGAGGATGTCCTTGGACAGCTGCCCTTCGAGTCGGGTCCGCGCCTCGGTCTCTTTCTGCGCGGTGTCGGCGAGGGCGGTCCGGTGCTCTTCTTCGAGGCGGGAGCGGTCGTGGATCCACTTCTCCGCGTCCTCTTCGTGCTGGCGCTGGGCTTCCTCGAGCTGCTGCTTCAGGGCGTCGACTTCGCTGACGCGGGCGGCGATGTCGCGGAGCTCCTCCAGCTCGGTGACGAGCTCGGGCACGCGGTCGGCCTCGGCCTGGGCGGCCTCGTGGTCGCCCCGGGCGGCCTCGAGCTCGGCGGCCACGGAGCGGGCTTCGCCCTGGGCGGCTTCGATCTCCGCCTTGAAGCCTTCGGCGGCTGCGCGCGCAGCGTCCAGCTCGGCTCGCGCGGCGTCCAGCTCGGCGCTGCCCGCTTCGACCTTGCCGGAGCTGGCTTCGACTTCGGTGCGTGCGGCTTCGAGGTCCGCGCGGGCTGCCTCGAGTTCGGCGCGGGCGGCGTCCAGCTCGGCCTTCGCGGCCTGCAACTCAGCCTGGTTGGCCGCCTCGGATTCCTTCGCGGCGGCGTCCTTGTCCTGGGCCGACGACACCTTCTGGGCCTTCGTCGCCGCGGCGATGGCGGCCATGCCGGCGGCCTTCTTCGCGGCGTCGAGTTCGGTCTGCAACTCAGCGAGCTGGGCGGTGAGCTTGCCCGCGTCCCCCGACGCCGCTTCCAGCTCCGCGATGCGCGCCTTCGCCGCCGTCAGGTCGGCCGACGACGCATCCCCCTTGCCCTTGCCCTTGCCTTTGCGGCCGCCCTTCTGGACGTCGGCGAGGGCGGCCTCGGCTGATTCGGCGCGCTCCCGGGCCGCCGCGAGCTCGGCGGCGAGATCGGGAGCGTCGGTCTGGCTGGTCAGCTGCTCCTTGAGCGTGGCCAGCTCGGTCTGGGTGGCGCTCAACTTGCCCGACAGATCCTCGCTGACCTCGGACAGCAGCGTCAGCCGCGCGAGAGGGGCCCCGCCGTCGGCGTCGAGCCGGTGCTGCTCCAGCGCCAGGATCCGGTGGTGCCCGCCGCTGTGCTGCAGCTCGATCTCACCGCGGTAGCGCCCGTCGGCCTCGACCGCCCGGTCCATCGCGCGGGCGATCATGGCTCGCTCGCCGGCGTTGTAGAGCTCGGCCAGGGCCTTGCCCTGCATGGCCTCGTCGGAGTGCCCCAGGAGCTGCGCGGCCCCGGCGCTCCAGGCGAGCACGTGCCCGCCGGGATCGGTGAGCACGACGCCTTCGGAGAGGTGCTCCATGGACCGCTGGAACAGCGTCACCCACTGCTGGAGGTTGTGGCGGGTGGTGACGTCGACGCCGAAGGCGACGTAGCCGACGGTCGGTCCGCGGCCCCCCTGGCGGAGGCGGGAGGTGGACCACGACACGGTCCGCTGGGACCCGTCCTTGACCGTGACGACCAGCTCGGTCTCGCGGATGTGTTCGTTGCGGACGAAGCCCTGGTGGATGCCGTCGACGACCTTGCGGTAGTCGGGGTTCGGATAGAACCGCGACAGCATCGCGTCCACCGTGCCGCAGTCCGACGTGTCGTAACCGGTGAGCTCACGCAGGGCCTGGGACATCAAGACGATCTTGAAGTCGAGGTCTGCGATGTAGATGAGCAGGGGCGACTTGAGCAGGAGGACCCGGGTCAGGGCCTCGGCCTCGGTCGCGTCGGCTTTGCCGGAACCGGAGTTCTGGGAGCGGTACACCCTCGTCATTGAGCGCTCACGTGGGGCCGTCCAGCGATGCCCCCCGGGCATCGAAACTGCGCGCGGGTCCCCCTCCGTCATCGCAGCCGTTCCCGGAGCCTAGTTGGCGCCGGAATCCTCTGTCAACGCGGCCAGTTCGGGCCGTCAGCCCCCGCCCGAGAGGGCGTCTGCGACCCCTTGGGACGTCGCGGGGAACACGCCTCGCTCGGTGATCAGACCCGTCACGAGCTCCGCCGGGGTGACGTCGAACGCGGGGTTTCGACACGGCGATTTCGACGGGACGGTCTGCACCCGGCGGAAGGCGCCGTCGTCGTCGAGGCCCCAGGTGTAGGCGACCTCGTCCCGTCCCCGCTCTTCGATGGGGATGGCCGCGCCCGACGGGCACTCGGGGTCGATCGTCGTCGACGGCAGGGCGACGTAGAACGGGATGCCCAGCCGCCGGGCGATGACGGCGCGCCCAAACGTCCCGATCTTGTTGGCGACGTCGCCGTTGGCAGCGACCCGGTCGCTGCCGGTGATCACAGCCTGGATCTCGCCGTGGCTCGCCAGGTGCCCGAATGCGTTGTCGGCGATGACCGCGTGGTCGATGCCTTCGCCCAGAAGCTCCCAGGCTGTCAGGCGGGCCCCCTGGCCACGGGGGCGGGTCTCGTCGACGAAGACGCGCAAGCGCTTGCCCGCGCGCGAGGCCGCGTACACGGGGGACAGCGCCGAGCCCCAGTCGACGAACGCAAGCCACCCCGCGTTGCAGTGGGTGCCGACCCCCCAGCCGTCCTCCAGCAGCTCCGCTCCGTGCCGGCCGATGGCCTCGCACATGGCGGCGTCGTCGTCGGCCCACCGCCTCGCGGCGGCCAGCGCGGCATCCCGCGCGTCGTCGGGGCGAGCCCCGCCGCCCGCGGCGTCGATGGCGGCCTGCGCGGCCTGAATTCCCCCGAAGAGGTTCTGGGCCGTCGGCCTGGTTGCGGCCAGGGTTGCGCAGGCTACCTTCATGTACTGGTCGAAGTTCGCGTCGGGGGCCTGGCGGGCCGCTGCGGCGACGCCGAACGCGGCCGCGGCGCCGATGGCTCCGGCGCCCCGCACGACCATCGTGGAGATCGCCACGGCCACGTCCTCGTGGCGATCGGACCGCCAAAGCCGAAACTCATGGGGCAGCCGCGGCTGGTCGATGAGGACGACCTGGCCATCGGCCCAGGACACGGTGCGGTGGGGGATTCCGTCGACGCGCATGGCTCTCCAGCGTGATCAGCGAGGGGCGGGGTGTTCGCCCGTGGTGCGCAACCGGTCGTGCTCCAGCCGCTCGAGCGCCCAGGGGCGCGGGCGGACGCCCTTGCGCAGGGCCTCCTCGCCGCAGCGGAACTTGAAGTAGCCCAGGTACTCGTCCTCGAACCACTCGAGGTAGGTGCGATCGGCCCAGCCCTCGAGGATCGGGCGGTAGTTCTCGGCCCCGATGGACCGGCCGGTGATCCAGTCCCGCAGTCGGAACTCCTCGCCGTCCCACCAGCCGTACTGGGAGTTCCCGAACGACCAGGACCCCAGGTTCACGAAGGTGTTGTCGCCGGCCAGCGGCACGTTGCCGGGCACGTGGCTGTGCCCGCAGATGATCAGGTCCAGTTCGGGGTGGTTCCGAACGGCCTCCATCGCCGGCCCGCTGATGCCCATGGGATCGCCGAGCTCCGCCCGGGTCCAGAACGCGATCCACTCCTGGAGCCCGCGCCCCAGCTCGGGGCGGCCCCAGCGCGCCCCGGCCTTGCGCAGGACGGCGTTGCCCCGGGCCAGCCACGAGAAGAGCCAGTGAACGAAGCGGTTGCTGCGGGTGTAGTACTGGCTGAGGGGCAGGCGGATCCACGTGCGGAACGCGCGCTCGTAGAGGTTCATCATCCGCGTCAGGAAGTGGGACTGCTCAAAGTTGCGGCCGACGTACGTGTCGAACTCCCAGCCGTGCACCGCGAGGATGTGGCCGTCCACAATCACCCGGCTGCACAGCTCCCAGTGGAGGATGTCGCGGAACAGCACGACGTCGGGGTCGTGGTTTCCGTAGACGTAGACAACCCTCATGGACTGCGCGAGCTTTGTGAGCCGAGAGACCACTTCTGGATGGGCTTTTACGATCCGGCTGAAGTACCAAGCCTGCTCGAAGTCCAGCGCGTCGCCGACGATGATCAGGGCCTCGGCGTTCTGCTCGACCTCGTCGAGGAACGCCAGGAAGTCGGCGTCCTTCTCCAGAAAGACGTCGGCGTGGGTGCCGTCGCCCAGGTGGATGTCCGAGACGAAGTAGACCCGCCCGCCGCCGCTGCGCTGCAGATGCAGGGGCTCGATCCCGTCGAGGTTGGCGTGGGTGCCCTCGAGGCGGTCGGGGAGGGAAGGGGGGGGAGGCGTCACGGACCGGGAGGGTAGCCGGCCCCGGGGCGTTCGCACCAACGCCCCCGCGCGGGTGGTCGGTTCGGAGGGACTCGGGCAACATGCCGCCATGACCGCGAGTCGCCTTGCCGCCGTGCTGTTCCTCTCGTCCCTCCTCGGGTGCGCGCAGGTGACCGATCGCGCGCTGTTCGCGGCCCTCGATGAGGTCGACGACGACGACGACGACGCGGCCGACGACGACGACAGCGTCGGCGACGACGACGACAGCGGGGGCGACGACGACGACGCCGCCCCCTGCGACACCTCGTTTCTGGTGGAGGCGCCCGAGGTGTCGCTGGCCGGCGACCTGGAGCCGATGTTCGCGGTGCACTGCGACCCCTGCCACACGTTTCAGGAGCTGGGCGGCATGAGCTTGCTGCCCGGTCAGGCCCACGGCGACCTGGTCGACCAGCCCAACACCCTGCAGTACGGCGGGGGGATGGTCCGAGTCGAGGCCGGGAACCCCGAGGGCAGCTACCTGATGCACAAAGTCATCGGCTGCGAGGGCACCGACGCGACGTGGGGCTACACCCAGGGGCCCATGCCGCCGACCGTGGGCGAGACGATGCCCTTGAGCGACGAGCAGATCAGCCAGATCTGGTCCTGGATCCTCCAGGGCGCGCAGGACAACTGATGCGTCTGCTGCTCGCGCTGCTTTTCCTGATTCCGGCCCCGGTGCTCGCGGCGCGTGGCGGCGTGCAGGCGACCGGTTGGGACGCCGAGCCCGAGTCGTGGTGGCTCAAGGGCGACGGCAGCGGGGTCTACCTGCAAGGGCGGGCCTGGGCTCGCTACCGGTTCCGGTCCGTGCGCACGGCGACGGACGGGGTGGTCTCGGATCACCCCCTGTGGCAGGGCTTCGACTTCCGGGTGGCGGACGACCGCAATCGCGCGCACGTGGCGTTCGAGACGTCGGTGCGCGGCGGCGTGGACCTGGGCCGCGGCGGGTTCGTCGGCGAGGTGTTGACCGCCTTTGTGGACGTCGCCCCCGAAGGGCGCTGGGCCCGCGTGCGATTGGGCCGCCAGCTCGTCGCCACCAACGGACGCGGGGGCTTCAGCCGCTTCGACGGAGGCTCGACCCGGCTGTCCTTGCACCACCTGCTCATCGAGGCCTACGGCGGCACGGACCTGCGCAGCCGCGCGTTCGTCATGACCGGCTCGGACTCGTTTCAGACCGGCTGGGGTCGCGACTGGACCTACGGGTTTGCGGTCGGCACGACCGGCTTGCGGGACACGCAGTTCCGCCTGGGGCTGCAGGACCGGATTCGCGAAGGGAAGCTGGCGCGCCGGCACCTGAGCATCGACCTGCACAAGGGCATCAAGGGCGTGGTCAACGTCCGCTCCAACCTGTCCGTCGACCTGCTGCAGCGCCGCTTGCAGGAGGCCTTCGTGGGCATCGACGCGCGGCCGGTCCAGGGCCTTCGGGTGGGCGCCGAGTACGAGCGCTGGCAGCCCAGCTTCGACGCCACCTCCGTCTGGTCCGTTTTCGACACCGACCCCTACGACACGATCCGCGGGAACGTCTCGGTGGACCCGGCGCGCTTCCTGTCGGCGTGGGTGTCCGGGGGCGTGCAGCTGCTGCCGTCGGCGGTCAGCGCGGACAACGTCGCGCGGCCCGAGAACGGCGTCGCGTCGGGGACGCAGCAGGCGGGCGTGAGGGTGCGGCCCGTCTCCTGGCTGCACGTGCAGCTGGATGAGCGGATCCTGGTGGGCGCCGGGGGCGACAAGATCGCGCTGGCCCTGAGCGCGGGGGCGCGGCCGTGGGCCGGGCGCCTGGAGGCCGAAGTTCGAGGCGACCTGCAGCGGTACGCCTACGACCTTCAACCGAACCTCGAGGGCTGGTATGGCGGCGTCATGGTCTCCGTGGCCGGCCGCCCCGTTCCCTGGATTCGGGTCGGGGGCCGGGGCGAGGCCATCATCAGCCCGTTCCTCACGAACAACTTCCAGGCCATGGCCACGGTGGACTTCTTGTTGGGGCTCCGGGCCTACAAGGGTGCGCCCGAGGCCCTGGCGACGGCCTGGCTGACGCCGCCGCCGAACACCGCCCCCGCCGCGCTGGACGGCGGCATCGGGGTGCAGGGAGCTCACCGATGAGGCGGCTTTGGGTGTTGGGTTTGCTCCTCGGGCTCGCGGGCGTCGCCCTGGCGGCGCCGGACGAACCGAAGCAGGAGCGCTCGCTGGTGCTCATGCCCGAGCAGTCGATCCCCCTGAACTTCGATCACAAGCGGCACCTGGACCAGGGCCTGCAGTGCATCGTCTGCCACAGCGCCGCCAACGACAGCACCGAGGCCACCGACTCCCTCATCCCGAACCACACCCAGTGCGGGCTGTGCCACCGGATGGAGCAGCCCAACGCCGCCGAGATGTTCCCCAAGGCGGCGTGCTCGACCTGCCACAGCGGCTTCGAGGGCCAGCCCAGCCAGATCGGTCCCCCGCCGCACTACGTCGTGACCGAAGGCCCCCGTCCGCCCCCGGTGCACATCCCGCCGGCCCGCATTACGTTCAGCCACAGCAAGCACCTGGCTCAGGGCGTGCCGTGCCTGCAGTGCCACGAGGGTGTCGACGAGACCCAGCTCGCGACCCGCGAGCACCTGCCGACCATGCGGACCTGCCTGGAGTGCCACACCGGCGGCGAAGCCCCCTCGGAGTGCACCACGTGCCACCTCCAGGGCGACGGCGGACGCCTGCGCACCTCGTTCGAGGGCGAGGTCATCCAGCCCAAGGGCCGCTTCCGCCCCGACGACCACGGCGACCCCCGTTGGCTGAAGATCCACCAGAGCGCGGCGCGCGTGGACACCAACTCCTGCGAGTCCTGCCACGCGACGCAGTTCTGCTTGAACTGCCACGACGGGGTCGTCGAGGACACCCGGCTGCACCCCGCCGACTGGGTCCTGACCCACGGCCTGGAGGCCCAGCGGCGCACCGTCGACTGCTTCGCGTGCCACGAGGTCCAGGCCGACTGCACGTCGTGCCACACCGCAGCAGAGGTCGTGCCCGGCGCGTTCCCCGGCGTCCGCGGCGAAGCGGAAGCCACCTCCCGCTTCCACCCGCCGGGCTGGGCCGGCGTGCCGGGCGAAATCCCCCCGGCAGACCACCACAGCTTCCAGGCCCGTCGCGCCCTGGAGACCTGCGAGGCGTGCCACAGCGTCGACCTGTGCAACGAGTGCCACTCGGTGCTCGTGAACCCGCACCCGGACAGCTACGGCACCGAGGGCAATTGGCGATTCGGCCAGGGCGACGGGACCATGTGTCTGCAGTGCCACCGCCCCGGGGACCCGAACCTGTCCCGGTTGGGGCGCTGAGGTGGCCGGCGGCGCCAAGTTCCTCAAGTCGTCCTTCCAGCGCGACCAGTGGCCTCCGGGCGACCGGCCCGAGGTCGCGTTCGTCGGCCGCAGCAACGTCGGCAAGTCCAGCTGCCTGAACACGATCACCGGCCAGCGCGGTCTTGCGCGGGTCAGCAAGACCCCGGGACGAACCCAGGCCATCAACTTCTTCGATCTCAAGCTCGGCGGCCGCGAGGTGCGCTATGCGGACTTGCCAGGCTACGGCTTCGCGAAGGTGCCGGCGTCGGTGAAGCGAGGCTGGGACCGGATGATCGGCACGTACCTGGCCGACCGGGAAGACCTTCGGCTGGTCGTCGTCCTGGTGGACCTTCGCCGGGACCCCACGGACCTGGACCGGCAGATGATCGAGTGGCTGGCCGACACCGACCGCGCCGGGCTGCTCGTGCTCACGAAGGCCGACCGCATCTCCAAGAGCAAGCGGCTCCACCGCCAGTCGTTGATCTGCAAGGGGCTGGGCGTCGACTGCGACGCGAGCCTGCTGTTCTCGTCCCCCGATCGCATGGGGGACCGGGAGCTGATGAAGCGGCTGCGCGAAGCGACGGCCTGACGTGGGCAAGCGGGGCGCCAACTACGGGGGCGAAGAGGCCGGGGCTCGGCGCGCGCGCAAGGCCGGCTACGCCGCGCGGTCCGCCTTCAAGCTCGCCGACCTCGACAACAAGTTCCGCCTGTTCCGGCCCGACGACTACATCCTGGACCTGGGCGCGGCCCCGGGCAGCTGGAGCCAGTACTTGATCAAGAAGGTCGGCCGAAAGGGCCTCGTGGTGGCTGTGGACAAGCACACGCTCGAGGTGACGCTCCCGGGCGCCGTGGTCCTGCAGGCCGACGTGTTCGCCCTGGACGACGAGGTCCTGGCCGAAGCCGCGGGCAACCGGGTGCCGCCCTTCGACTCCATCGTCTCGGACATGGCGCCCCGCACGACGGGCGTCCCGTTCGCCGACCACGTGCGCAGCGTGGAGCTGTGCGACCGCGCGCTGGAGCTGGCCGACCGCTGGCTGAAGCCCGGGGGCAACTTCGTCTGCAAGGTCTTCCAAGGAGAAGACGAGCCGGACCTGCGGGCGCGGCTCAAGCAGCGGTTCGGCCGGGTGAAGGCGTTCAAGCCCCCCTCGACGCGCAAGACCAGCGTCGAGCACTTCCTGGTGGGCATGGGCCGCAAGGGCTGACGTCGCCGGCCGGGGCGCGACCGATCAGCGAACGGGCACCGTCGCCGCCTCCGTCGCGAAGGTCCGACCGGCGGGGTAGCGGTCCTGCAGGTCGTGGTACTCCAGAGCCTCGCGCGCGATGCGGAACTTCGCCGCGGTCGCCGTGATCTCCACCGCGCCCGCCGCCGGCGCCACGAACGTCAGCTCCACGGTGCGCTCCTCGCCCGGAGCCAGCCGGTTGTCCGACAGCTTCTCGATGTCCGGGTGCCACCGGTAGACCGTGCCGATGCGAGCCGTGGTGGTGGCCAGCACGGCGCCGTCGGGCCCGCGGGCAGTCAGCTGCACGGTGATGAAGCGCTCGGGATCGCCCGTGGGCAGCCGGTGCCCGGCGTGGGCGTTCTTGTACCGGGCTGCGACCACCACCGTCTGCCCCGCCGCAACCGAGCTCGGCAGCGGGACGAGGGCCAACTCCAGGCCGTCGGGGAACACGTCGCGCAGGGGCGCCAGGTCGGCCTCGTCGGACGGGCGCTTGGGGATGAGCGAGCCGCCGAACCAGTGCCGCCGGGTGGTGCGCACCGGGCCACCGGGGACCAGGGGCCGGTCCACCGTCGGCATGTGGCAGTGCTGGCAGTTGGGTGCGTCCTGGTCAGCCGCGGCGAACTCCTCGCCGGTGTTGAACGCGCACGCGAGCACGATCTCCGGGAACTCGGCCTTCGCCTGGTGGCAGCGGGTGCAGACCCGGACGGTGAGCAGGGACTCGTCCTTCGCCACCGGGTGGGGGGCCTGGGTGTTGCCGAACGGCCCCACGACGACGCCGTCCCGGACGTGGCAGGTCGCGCAGCCGATGGCCTCGGCCTGCCGCGTGGCCTGGAAGCCGGGGTTGTCGATGGTGATGGGCTGGTCGAGCCGGCCGTCGCGCAGGCCGACCACCAGCCGCTCCAGCTGCGGCTCCGTCGGCGTGTGGCAGTTCACGCACATCCAGGCGACGTCGCCGTCGTCGGGGCGGGGCTTGTGCAGCTCGGCTTGGAACTGGGCGTCGTCGGCCCAGGCCCGGGCGTGAGTGGAGAGCTGCCACTCGGCGTAGATGGCTTGATGGCAGCCTCCGCAGGTGGCGGCGGCCGCGTCGGGCAGGCCCGCGGGCACGGCAGTGCCCAGCGCCACGGGGCGCAGGTACTCGGGCTGCGATGCGTAGAACGCGCGCGCGTCCGCCACCGTGGGGGCCGGCGGCGAGGCGTCGGCCTCGGGCGCCGGGCTGCGGGCCGAGCAGCCCATCAGCACCCCCGCGGCGACGATCGCCGCGGCGTGGCCCGCCCGACTCAGCGAGGTCGTCACGCGCCTATTCGGAGAGCCACTCCACCAACGTGCGGACCGGGAAGCCCGTCGCGCCGGCGGCCTGGCCCGCAAACGGAGCGTCCATGTAGGCGGGGCCGGCGATGTCGATGTGGGCCCAGGGCAGGCCCTCGGGCACGAACTCCGACAGGAACAGGGCCGCCGTGATGGCTCCGCCCCAGCGCCCGCCGATGTTCTTCAAGTCCGCGATGGGGGACTTGAGCATCTCCTTGTACTCGGGAGGCATGGGCAGCTCCCACAGCGACTCACCGACGGAGTCGCCCGCCGCCTTGAGGTCCCGCAGGAGGCTCCGGCCGGTGCCGAACAGGCCGCCGACGGTCGGCCCCAGCGCCACGATGCAGGCTCCGGTCAGCGTCGCCATGTCGACCACCAGATCGGGCTCGAGGGCCGCGGCGTAGTGGAGGGCGTCGGCCAGCGTCAGCCGCCCCTCGGCGTCGGTGTTGAGCACCTCGATGGTCTTGCCGTTGGCGGCCGTGATGACGTCGCCCGTGTGGTAGGCGTCGGCGCCGGTCATGTTCTCGCAGGCGGCGAAGATGCCGTGGACCTCGATGGGGAGGTTGAGCTGCGCGACGGCGGCCATGGTGCCCACCACCGCGGCCGAGCCGCCCATGTCCATCTTCATCGTCGCCTGGCCGGCGGCCGGCTTCAGGCACATGCCGCCGGAGTCGAACGTGACGGCCTTGCCCACCAGCGCAATGCGGCGCTTCGCGCCCTTGGGCTTGTGGGCGAGGTGCACGAAGCTGGACGGCACCGCGGCGCCCTGGCCGACGGCGAGGAAGGCGTGCATGCCCCGCGCGGCGCACTCGGCCTCGTCCAGGACGGTGACCTCGAGGCCCACGTCCTTCGCCAGCTGCACGGCGTACTCGGTCAGCGTGGTGGGGTTGATGTGGTTGGCGGGCTGGTTCACCAGGTCGCGGGCCCGGTTCTGGGCGCGGCCGATGATGGCCCCGCGCTCGCCGGCGGCGATGAGCGAGGTGCGGGCCTTGCGGCCTTCGAAGTGGAGGTGCACTTCCGTCGCCTCGGCGACGGCGTCTTCGTCCCGCTTGCTCAGGTGCCGGTCGAAGAGGTACCCGCCGTGCACGAGGCCGGCGGTGATGGCCTCGGCGCCGGCTTCGTCGAGGCCGAACCGGACGTCCAGGGCCGGGTCCAGGACGAACGCGACGCGGCTCTGCCCGACCTTGCGAAGCAGCTCGCCGGTCTTGACGGCCAGCTTGCGCAGGGCGTCGGTCGTGTAGGTCGAGCGGTCGCCCAGCGACGCCACCGCCAGCACGCGGGCACGCAGGCCGCGGGGGGCCGGGACGTGCACCAGCTCGCCGGGCTTGCCCGACCAACCCTGCAGCTTCAGCGTGGTCTCCAGGCCGCCGCCGACGGCGGAGTTGATGACCTTCCAGGCGGCCGAGCGGCGTCCGCCTTTGCCGAAGACGCCGACGACGAGCACGTCGGTGGAGAGGTTCGCGGGGCGGGTAGCGCCGACCTGGATCTGCATGGGGACTCCGGATGGTTCGGGGATGCTTCGCGCCTTGTACGGGCGCCAGCAAGGGCTGTCAAACCGCCCGATGGGTGGACGGAATGGCGAAGCCTCCGGACAAGGCGGCGTGGACGGACGATTCAGGACCCGGTGGGCCCCGCAGACCCCGTCAGTCTTGCAGGACCGGCGTCGGGCCCAGGACGTCGGTCAACCACGCGACCTGCTCGCGAACCTGATCGAGGACCTGGTTGCTCGGGGCGTGGGACGCCGACTGCCAGTCGAGCACCCGGTGGGGGACACCGCCGTAGGACGACGAGATGGCGATGGACGCCGGCCGCGACAGCGCGGGATCGACGCGGTCGTCGAGCTCCGAGTACGCGTAGATGATGGGGACGCGCCAGCCCTCCTGCTCCACCAGGTGGACCAGGGAGTGCCGCTGCAGCTCGTCGCGCAGGAGGTCTCGTCGCTCGCCCACGTCGGTCACGTCGCCCAGGGCGTCGTCGAAGATGCGCTCGAGGCCCGCGATGTACTCGGCGTTGACGGCCGGCTGCCCCAGCAAGGGACTCAGCCAGTCCAGCGAGGAGTCGATGACGGCGGCGTCCATGGCCACGCCCTCGAGGCCGAGCTCCACGATCCCGCGCCCGCCCTCGGACAGGCCCACGACCACCAGGCGGTCCGAGCTGACCCCCGGCTCCGCGTGGGCCGCCGCAATGGCGTCCTGCAGGAACCAGGCGCCCAGCCGCAAGAAGCCTTCATCGCCCCAGTCGTTGACCCCCCGGCCGTGCCACAGGTCGCCCCAGCAGTTGCCGGGCACGGCCAACGCCCAGCCCGCCTCGAGCAGTCCGGCGGCCCACGCGCCCTGGGGCGGAGCCCCGGCGGTGGTGGGCTCGGCGACGCCCAGCAGGTCCTCGACGGCGAACGTCGACCAGGGGCCGCTCAGCTTGTCGGTGCCGTCGACGTGCTCTTCGGCCCCGTTGATCCAGTCGAAGTTGCGCCCGTGCAGCAGCAGGGCGATGGGCGCCACGGCGTCGGCGTCCGTCCGGCGCACGACGTGAAGCCGCGCGGCTCGCCCGTCGGGGCAGTCGTAGCCCGGCAGCGTCAGCACGCGCATCGAAGCCGGGATCCCGCCCAGGACCACCGTGTGCTCGTTCTCGAACGGGATCTCGCGCAGGTCGAGATCCTCCCACTGTCGGTCCACGACGCAGGACAACAAGGGCAGGGCGAGGAGGGGGAGGAAGCGCACGGCGGGACGATCCCACGCATCGCGCCCTGCAAGCAAGGGCGGCCGGGAAGCGGGCGCCGATCCGGGGGGCCGTCCCCCGCGATAGGCTGCCCGCGTGATCGCCACCGTCCTCGCTTCGTGCCTCTCCCTCCTGCCATCGGTCGAGCGCGGCTTCCGCCCGGCGCTGTCCGGTCCCGAGTCGACCCTGGACGACGACGCGGGCCGCTACCGACTGCACTACACCGTCGTCGGGGACGACGCCGTCCCCCCCGACGACGTCGACGGCGATGGGGTCCCGGACTTCGCGTCCCGGGCCATCAACGCCCTGAGTGAGGCGGACGCGCGGTACGCCGCCGAAGGCTGGCGCACGCCAGGCCCCGACAACGGAGACGGGGAGTCCGACGCCGTCGACGTCTACGTGCGGGACATCACGGCCTTCGGATTCGCCTACGCCGACGTCGGGCCCGACGGCCCGACCTGCTGGATGGAGCTGGACCCCGGCATCGAGTCCGTGGCGCCCCTCGGCATCGAGTCCGTCGCCGTCCACGAGCTGCACCACTGCGTTCAGTACCGCTACACGGTCACGTCCCACCCGTGGGTCTACGAGGCCACCGCGACCTGGGAGCAGTACCGGTTGCACACCGACGACACCCTGCAGGCGGCGCTCGACGTGCTCTGGAACCAGCGACTGCGGGGCGCCGACCAGCCCATGGACACGACCGGCGGTCGCTTCGAGTACGCCGGCTTCGCGGTCATGAAGTGGTGGACGGAGTTCGGGGGCGCCGACGAAGACCGCCTGGTGGCGCTGTGGGAGGCCCTGGAGGCCGAGCCCGACTGGGCGCTCGCCCTGGACGCCGCGTCCGAGGACGCGTGGGGCCTGAGTCTCGTCGAGGCGCTGCACCACCACGCCACCTGGAACCGGTTCGCCTGCAGCCGCGACGACGGCGCCCACTACGACGACTCGGTGCACCCGTGCACGTTCCCGGCGACGTCGGTGAACGTCGAAGAGCTCGCCGCGCCCGCGTTTTCCCTGGCGGCGCCGGCCGGCGGGATGCTGTCGGTCTACGGCGATCTGCCGGCAGGGGGCGACGACCGCCCCGTGGAGCTCGACTGCAGCTTCGACGGGGAAGGGGAGCTGGGGATCGTCGCCGTGGACCGCGACGGCGTCGCCGGCGAAGAAGCCCACGGGCCCGCCGGCGAGCCGCTCCGCCTGAGTGGGGCCGTCGATCCCGACGGCGTGTTCGCCGTGGTGCTGACCAGCCGCGACGAAGCCGCCGCCACGCTGCAGTGCGGGGTGGAGCGGGTCGAGGCGGTGGTGGAGCCGGGGCCGGAGCCGGGTGGTTGCAGCTGCTCCAGCGGGGCGGGCAACCCCGCCGCGCTGTGGCTGCTGATCCTGCTGGCTACAGGACCTTGTCGAACATCCCGACGATGCGCCGCTTGTTGACCGCGCCCATGAGCTGGTCGACCGGCTGACCGTTCTGGAAGAGGATCAGCGTCGGCACGCCGCGCACGTGGAACTTCGACGGCGCGCCGGGGTTCTTGTCGATGTCGAGCTTGCCGACCTTGATCTTGCCGACGTACTCGTCCGCGAGGGCGTGGACCGTGGGGGCCAGCGCCTTGCAGGGGCCGCACCACACGGCGCTGAAGTCCACCAGGACGGGGACGTCGCTGTTGATGACTTCGCTGTCGAAGTTGCCGTCGGTGAGCTCGAGGACGTGGTCGGACATCGGTGTTCTCCGGGGCGGACGGACCGCCGGGGTTCGTTGACGGGTCGACCGCCAACGGGCCGCGGAATCTAGGGGCCCGGCCGTCGGGCGGTCAAGACCCCAGTTGGGCGGCGGGGATTCTTGCGCCGGGACCGGGGGCGGACCGCCTGACGCGGGCTGAACTCACGCGTGCGGCACCATCAAGGAGGCCGCGGTCGGGTATCCTCTGAGGCCCTCGCTCGCCCCTTCCCACGGAACTGTCGTGCCCCGCATCCTCGTCGTCGAAGACAACGATCGCAGCCTCAAGGTGCTCAGCCGCACCCTGGGCCTGTTGGGCTACGACTTGTTGGCGGCGACGGAGAACAACCGGATTCGGCTCGAGATGCGGGACCAGACCCCCGATCTCATCCTGGTGTCGGCGGAGTGCGGCAACGGGGCCGGCCTCGACATCGTCGCCCACAACTACAAGGAAGCCTCGGCTCCGGTCCCGGTCCTGGCGTACTCCTCGCGGCTGAACGCGGCCGCACTGGAGGAGGCGCTGCCGGTCCAGCTGGAGCTGGGCGGGACCATCGAGGCCCCCCTGGACCCGGGCGACCTGATCCGGCTCGTCGTGCAGCTGGCGCCGCCGCCGGATCTCGCCCGTGCGGTGGAGGTCGTCGCCGATCTGGCCATGGACGACACCCCGGCGGAGCGCCGCATTCGCGAGCCCCACGGCACGTACGACCTGCGCGACACGCCGCTGCCCAACCTCCTGCTGGCCGTCGACCACTACGAGTGGAGCGGGCGCCTCGACATCCACTTCTCGGCCCAGGAAGTCACCCAGTTGTGGTTCGAGCTGGGCCAGCTCACCTCGGTCGCGACGAAGGCCGGCCGGGACCTGATCCACACCGCGATCATCGAGGAGCGGGTCCAGCGCTCGGCGGTGCCCGACGTGCCCCTCAAGAGCTTCGAAGACGAAGCGGGGCTGCTCATGGCGCTGCGGGCGATCGGCATGCACGAGATTGCGGCCATCGAGCACCGCACCGTGCTGCGGCTCGTGGGCGAGGCCATCGCCGCGCCTCAGGCCGGCGCTCAGGCGGTGCCCGACGAAGAGGCCTCGCACCCGCTGACCGAACCGCTTCCGGTGCTCCCCTTGGTGCTGGAGAGCGTCCAGGCGACGCTGCGGGGCGGCACCCTGCAAGCGCATCCATCGTCCATTGTCGAGGTTCGACTCCCGCCGCCGGCGACCACCCGCACCTGGGTGCTGGGCCCTGGCGCCGAGGCGATCCTGGAGCAGCTGGAGCGGGCTCGGAACCGCAACGTCACCCTGGAGCAGTTCACGCGGGTGATGGCCGACGAGCTCCCGGGAGGCGCCGCGGCGGTGCTCGGCACCTTGGCGTTGCTCCGCACCCTGGGCTTCCTTCGGTTCTGCGGCCGGCCGTTCGATCGCGCCACCACCGACCAGCTGCACGAGTTGACGACGCTGTTGCACACGTGGTCCCGGGGCGACCACTACGCCGTGTTGGGGGTGAAGGAAAACGCGGACGACGAAGCGGTCCGCAAGGGCTGGATCAACCGCAGCAAGACCTACCACCCCGATCGGTTCTTTGACGCTCACCCGCGCGTGCAGGCCGTCGCCGGTGCCGTCCAGGACCGGCTGCGCGTCGCCTCCGAGGCCCTGCAGACCGCGGAGGGGCGAGAGAAGTACGCCGCCGGCGGGGAGCGGGACAAGGGCCGGGCGCGCAACGCCGAGCGCAGCAAGATCGCCATGCGGCAGGGCGAGTCGCTGCTCCGGCACAAGAGGTACCTCGAGGCTCGAAAGGCGTTTCGTGACGCGTGCCTCGAAGACCCCGAAAACCTCGAGCCGAAGGTGCTGCGGGGCTGGGCCTGGTACCTCGGCAAGCCCGACGAACGGCGCAAGGCGACCAACGCGATCAAGCGGGTGATCAAAGAGAACCGGGAGTTCGCTCCGGGTTGGTACTACCTTGCCCGCATCATGGTCCTCGAGAAGAACTCCGAGAAAGCCGCCTCCTACTTCCGCAAGGCCGTCGCCGCGGACCCCAACCACCGCGACGCGGTGCGGGAGCTGCGCCTGATGGAGCGCCGGGGACTCGCGGCGCCCGCGCCCCCGCCCGTCACCTCGGACTTCGACGAGGAGCCCGAAGAGACCGAGCCGAAGAAGGAGAAGTCCGGCAGCTTCTTCTCGCGTCTGCGCGGGGGCAGCTGACCCCATGCTTGTTCTGGCGGGGTGGCTCCACCTCGCCGCCGTCCTGGCCTACGCAGGCGCGGCGGCGGCCTACGCAACGGGTTGGACCCGGACCAGCTCCGTGGCCGTGGCCCGGGGATTCTGGGCGCTCGCCATCGGCGCGGCGTGCCACGTCCTCGTCCTGGTCATCCACGGCGTCGCCGCCGGGGGCCTGCCCCTGGGCGGCGGGGTGGGCAGCTGGGATCACCCGTTCTCCACCCTGGCGGGCCTGCTGGCCGCGTCGGTGGCGGCCACGGGGCTGGCCCGGTCTTCGACCCGGATCCTGGGGGCGTTCCTCAGCCCGATGATCGTGGGGCTCACGCTGGCCGCCCTGCTGGTGGACAGCGCGTCGGCGGCGGCGCTGCCGGGGGCGTTGGACTCGGCGTGGGTGGTCGTCCACACCCTGTCGGTCTACGCGAGCCTGGCCTTGTTCTCGTTGGCCTTCGGGTCGGGGGTGGGCTACCTGCTGGCCGAGTCGCGCCTGCGGCGCATGGAGCTGGTCGGCGGGCTTCGGCTGCCGTCGCTGCAGGTCCTCGATCGCGTCAACCACCGGGCGTTTTCGGGCGGGTTGGTCGGCCTGACGCTGGGCATCGTGGCGGGGACCCTGTCGGCGGTGCACGGCGACGGCGCGGGCGCCGATTTGCGGGCGAAGATCCTCGTCACGGTGGGGCTGTGGATGCTCTACGCGCTCGGCTGGCAGGCCCGGTACGTGCTGGGTTGGGGCGGGCGGCGGTCCGCTTGGCTGGCCATCGTCGGGTTCGTGGGCCTCATCGCGTCCGTGGTCGGCGTGGCGCACGCGTGAAGATCCGGCTGTTCAGCGCGAACCACCGGACGGCCCCGGTGGAGCTGCGGGAGCGCCTGGCGCTGCCCGACGACGCCTTGCCGCGGACCCTCGCCACCTTGCGGGCGGTGCCCGGCGTCGGCGAAGCGGTGCTGCTCAGCACCTGCAACCGCGTGGAACTCTGCGTGGTCGAAGACGGTGCTTGCGTCGAAGACCTGGAGGCCGTGCTGGGCCGGGCGGCGGGGCTGTCGGCCAGCCAGCTCAGCCCCCACCTGCAGCGGCTCGAAGACGAGGCCGCCGTTCGGCACGTGTTCCGGGTCGCCAGCTCGCTCGACTCGATGGTGCTGGGCGAGCCCCAGATCAACGGCCAGGTGAAGGAGGCGTACCGCCGGGCGACGGACGAAGGGTCCGTGGGCCCGCTGCTGCACAAGCTCTTCCACAAGGCGTTTGCCGTCGCCAAGCGCGTCCGCACCGAGACCGCCGTCGGCGCGTCGGCGGTGTCGGTGGCGTCGGCCGCGGTGGATCTGGCTGGCCGCATCTTCGACGAGCTGCCCCAGCGCCCCGTGCTCCTGCTGGGGGCCGGCGAGATGGGCGAGCTGGCGCTCAAGGGCTTCCGCAGCAGAGGCTGCCGGGATCTGTGGATCGCCAACCGCACCCTGGAGCGGGCGGCGGAGCTGGCCGCGGGGTACGACGCCGCCGTGCTGCCCTGGAGCCGCCGGGTCGAGTTCCTCACCACCGCCGACGTCGTGCTGTGCTCGACCGGCGCGACCGAACCGGTGCTGACCCGGGACGACGTCGCTCGCGCCCGGCGCGCCCGGCGGGGCCGGCCGCTGTTCCTCATCGACATCTCCGTGCCGCGGAACCTGGACCCGGCGATCCGCAAGCTGGATCCGGTCTACCTGTTCGACGTCGACGACCTGGGTCGGGCCATCGACGAGGGCCACGAGTCCCGGCGTGCCGAGGCCGAACGGGCCGAGCGCATCGTCGACGGCGAGGTGACGTCGTTCGGCCGGGTCCTGGCGCAGGTCCACACCGCGCCGCTGCTGCGGGCCATCAACCTCAAGGTGCGCGAGGCCGTCGACACGGAGATCGAGCGCACCCTGGGCAACCTCGGCGGGGCCATCGGCGACCTGCCGACGGGCGACCAGCAGCGGGTGCGCAAGCAGATCGAGTCCATGGGCGCGGCGCTGGCCAAGCGCCTGCTGCACGACCCCATCGCCGAGGTGCGGCGCCTGGGCGAGGCCGGCGACGTCGATGCCCTGGGGGCGGCGGCGAAGGTGCTGGGGGTGGAGGCGACGCTGCTGTCGGTGCGGCAGGGCGACGCGAGGCTCGAACCGAAGGAAGCGGCGGTGGGTGACGATGGTTGAGCGACTGGTCCTGGGTACCCGCGGCAGCAAGCTGGCGCGCTGGCAGAGCGATCACATCGCCGACGTGCTTCGCGCACGCCACGGCGTCGAAGTCGAGGTGCGGGTGTTCTCCACCCGCGGCGACCGGATCCTCGACAAGCCCCTGCCGGAGATCGGCGGCAAGGGCTTGTTCACGGCGGAGCTCGAGGAGGCGCTGCGCAGCGGGGAGATCGACCTCGCCGTGCACTCCTTGAAGGACCTGCCCACCGAAGAGCCGGAGGGCCTCGCAGTCGTGGCGGTGCCGCGGCGGGCCGACTCCCGGGACGCGTTGTGCCTGCCTGATGCCGCCGCGGGTTCGCTGGCGTCGCTGCCCGCCGGGGCGGTGGTCGGCACGTCGAGCCTCCGGCGCCGGGCCCAGCTACAGCGGCTTCGGCCGGACCTGCGGGTGGCCGACGTCCGCGGGAACGTGGACACGCGCCTGCGCAAGCTCGACGAGGGCCAGTACGGCGCGTTGCTGCTGGCTTGCGCGGGCCTGGACCGCCTGGGGCTTGGCGATCGCATCGCCGAGCGCCTGGACCGGCCGTGGCTCGGGGCGGCGGGGCAGGGGGCCCTGGGGGTCCAGAGCCGGGTCGATGACGACGGGGTCCGCCCTCTGCTGGCGGCCCTGGACGACAAACCGGCGCGGCTCGAGGTGACGGCCGAGCGCAGCGTGTTGGCGATCCTGGGGGGCGGCTGCTCGCTGCCGCTGGGGGTCTCCGCCGAGGTCTCGGGGGACCGACTGACGCTGTCGGCGGTGCTCATGGACCCCGAAGGGGACACGGAGATCCGGGCCGAGCGCAAAGGCGAGGCGACGCAGCAGGGCGCCCGCCGGCTGGGCAAGATCCTGTGCCGCGACCTCATGGATCGGGGCGCCCAGGCCCTGCTGGACGCCGCGCCCCCATGACGGCCCTGGCGGGGTTGACGCTCGCCGTGACCCGAGCGACGGGCGAAGTGGACCCGCTGTCCGACGGCCTCGCGGAGCACGGCGCCACGATCGTGCGGCTGCCCATGCTGCGCCTGGACGAGCCCACCGACCCGGGTCCGCTGGCCGCCGCGCTGGCGCGGCTGGATGCCTACGACGCCGTCGCGATCACCTCGCGCAACGGCCTTCGCCGGTTCGCGGCGGCCGGCCGGACGCCCCGACGCCTCGTCGTGTCGGGCAGCGGCTCGGCCGAAGAAGCGGCGGCGCTGGGCCTGCCCACGGCGCTGGTGCCCCGGGCGTTCCGGGCCGAGGGCATCGTAGCCGCCGCCCGCGACGCCTTCGGCGCAGACCTGCCGTCGATGAGGTGGCTGCTGCTCCGGGCCGAGGGCTCCCGGGCCCACCTGCCCGAGGCGCTTCGGGCCGAGGGCTGCGTCGTCGACGACGTCCCGCTGTACTCCGTTCACGGCCCCGCCGATCCGGCGCCCCTGAGGGCGGCATTGGATGAGGGGGTCGACCTCATCACCGTCACGTCGGGCCGAGCCGGCCGGGAGCTCGTCGCGGCGGCCGGGGACCGATGGCCCTTGCTGGTGGCGACGCCGGTGGCCACCATCGGGCCGGTCGCGACCGCGGCCTGCCGGGAGGCGGGGCTGACGGTGGTGGCCGAAGCGAACCCCGCCCGCCTCGACGCGCTCGTCGATGCGGTCGTCGCCTGGAGGACGCCATGAGCGAGATCGCCGACCTGCTTCGGGGCTGCGCCGCCGACGCCCGGGGATTCGCGGCGGCGGGGCTGAAGCTGACCGACAAGGCCCAGGGCGCCGGTCGGGTCGACGTCGTGACCCAGGCCGATCTCGCCGTGGACCACCGCATCCGCGAGGCCCTGCAGCGCCTCGAGCCCGGCGTGCCCGTCGTGTCCGAAGAGCTGGGCGGCGCCGAGCACGCCGGGGGCGACTGCTGGGTCCTCGATCCCATCGACGGCACCCACAACTTCGCCGCGGGCCTGGACCACTGGGCCATCTCGTTGGCCCGCATGTCCGGCGACGAGGTCGTCGAGGGCTGGATCCTCGGGCCCGGAGACGTCCTGCTGCACGGCCGCCGCGGGGGCGCGGCCACCGCCAACGGCGACGTCATCCGCGTCACGGACCGGGCGTCTGCCTGGTCCCTGCTGAGCGTGAACCTGTCGCCGGCCGTGGTGCCCCTGATCATGGCGTCCAACCGCTTCGCCGGGGTCCGGGTCTTCGGCAGCCACTGCCTCGGCCTCGCCTGGAGCGCGACGGGCTGGTTCGGCCTGCACGCGGGCCGGGGCCACGCCTGGGATGTGGCCGCGGGCTACGGGGTCCTGGCCTGCGCCGGCGGCCGGGTCGTCGACTTCGAAGGCAACCCGCGCTCGGTGTGGCGGCGGGCCCCGGCCCTGGCCGGAGCCCCCCAGATCGTCGACGAGGCCCTGGCCGTCCTGCGAGACGCGGCGTCCCTGGACTGAGCTGCGGTCCTCAGTCGCCGGGGTGCTGCAGGGTCTGCGTCGCCAGCCCGGGGTCGGCGAGCACGTCGGCCTCGGTCCAGAGCACCGCTCGGGTTCCTCCGGCGCCGTACAGCGCGGTCTGGTCGGCGAAGAACGGCGAGTCGGGATCGGCGGACTGGGAGTAGGTCAGCACCGCTTCGGCCTGGGGGCCGTCGTCGGTGAACTCGACGGCCAGGATGAAGGAGTTGCCGTACCCGACGGGGTAGCCGCCTTCGCGCAGCCCCGTCCGGGCGTGGACACGCGGCGCGTCGAAGTCGGGGTGTCGGGGCGCCAGCGTACCGTCGCCGATCGACGTGCTGGCGATGGCGATGAGGCCTTCGGCGCCGGTGCCGCCGGGAATCCCGATGCGCTGCTCGCCCTTGGGCGACCACTGCACATCGCCCAGGGGCGCCGTCGGGTCGACGCCGGCCTCGGCCAACCGCCAGGCCGCCTCCAGCAGCGCCTGCCGCACGGGGTCGTCGTCGCCCGCCGGCGCGAGTCCACGGGGAGTCGCGACGGGGTCGTTCGCGTCGAAGGGCTCGGCCCACAGCGCGCCGGCGTCGAAGAAGTCGTCGGTCTGCAACGGCGAGCCGTGCAGGACCTCACGCCACGCCGCCGCCCCCTGCGACGCCACGGTCGCGCGCCCATCCCAGGCGGCCAGGGCCGCGCACAGGGCGCCGACGTCGGCGGTCACGTCGTCGCCGTCGACCTCGCCGGCGACGACGCCCAGCCCGTCGCAACGCGCCAGGACGGCGGGTCGCAGCTCCTCCTCAAGGAGCCCCCGCGCCGACATCGCGCCGCCCACCAACTCGGCCAGTGAGAACCGGTCGTCGTCGCCCGACGCCGGGTCGCCGGGGCTGAGGTAGCGCAGGTTCATGCGGGTCCGGGGGCTCCGGGGCGTCCGCTCGGCGCCGAACACCCAGGGCGCGCCTTCGATGGGCTCCTCGGCGTTGCTGAGCCAGTGGTTGTCGTTGGCGTTGGCCACGTAGTCCGTGCGGCGCTGGGTCGGCGCGTCTTCGTAGGGCACGAGCCCCGGCGCCCGGGTCCCGCCCGCGTCCACCCACTCGAACACCGGGTCGCTGCCGTCAAAGAGCATCGCGCCGGACGCCCAGGCCTGCCGCGCCAGCGAGCTCTCCCCCCGCCAGACCTCAAAGGCCGCCTCCGCCTCGGGGCGCAGGTTGGGCGCCGCCGCCGCGTCGGCGAACAGCACTTCGCCGCCGGCGTCGGTGGCCAGGGTGTGGACCCAGGGGATGCCTTGCTGGCTGATGGCCTGCTCGACGTCGTCGAGGCTCGCCGACCGGTTCAGGCCCAGCCACGTCGGGATGGTGGCCAGGTTCCCTTCGTTGGCGTCGCGCACTGCGTACGCCGTGCTGCCCGACCAGATGGCCGGATCGAGGATGCCCATGGGGCCGTGGTGGCTGCGGTACAGCGTCCGCCGCTCGGTGACCAGGCTGCCGTCGGGCAGCTTCACCTGGATCTCGTGGTCCCGGGACGTCATGTCCACGAACTCGCCGTCGCGCTCGTAGCGCGTGGGGGAGTCGGGGTCGAGTCGCAGGCGGTACAGCGTGAACCGGGGTGTGCCGCTGACCGTGTGCGTCCAGGCCACGTCGGCGTTGAAGCCCAGGTTGATGATGGCCACGCCGATGAGCGAGGCCCCGTAGACCTCGATCTCGCCCGGGATGCGCAGGTGGGCCTCGAACCAGCGCCGCTCGCCGAAGTGGGGGAAGTGGGTGTTTGACAGCAGCATCCCGCCGCCGGCCGTGCGGTCTCGACCCACGGCCCAGCCGTTGCTGCCCATGGGGCTGTCCTGCCAGCGGCGCGCCAGCTCCTCGAATCCAAACGGGGCCGGGCTGGGCTCCCGGGACCCGTCGGGTGGGATCGCGCGGGCCAGGGCCTCCTTGAGCACGGCGCCGGACCCGAACTCGGCGAGCCCCACGTACAGGGTCAGCAGGTCGATGTGGTCGATGGCGCGCACCCACGGCTCGCCCGCGCACGCCGCCGGCACGCCCTCGTCGACGGCGCGGTTGATGCCCGCCGCGAACCCCACGAGGGTCTGCTGCATGACCGGCTCCAGCTCAAACCAGCCGCGCTCGGCGTGGCCCACCAGATCCAAGGCCGCCAGCCCGAAGTCCGAGTCCACATGAGCGTCGTCGACCCCCGCTCCGAAGTACCGGGCGCGCTCGGACCGGACCATCACGATCTGGTCCAGGATGGTGCAGGCGTGGTGGCGGGCCTGGGCGTAGCCGAACCCGTAGGCCAGGGAGCCGAAGTCGTCGGCGAGGATGTGGGGCACGCCCCAGGTGTCCCAGCGCACGTCCACGGCGTAGGGCCCGACCACTGCGTCGCGGGGGTTCGGGGGCTCCTCGGGGGGCAGCGGCTCGGGCTCGGCGCAGCCCAGGAGGAGGAGGAGCGCAAGGCAGATCAGGCGGCGCATGGCCGCAGCATGCCTGGGTGGCTCAGGAGGAAGGCTCCCGCGCCGGCACACACAGCTTGAAGCCCAGGGGCGCCGCCGCCGACAGCAGGACGGCCAACAGGACGATCGCGCTGCTCTCGGCCTCGTTGATGACCTGCAGGTCCTGGCCCAGGCGCGCGATGGCGACCAGCAATGTCAAGGGAGCGCCGAGCAGGAACGCGGCGCCCACGGCCTCCCGCAGCCCCAGGTCGACGCCGCGGGCCAGCCCCAGCGCCGGCAGGATGCGAGCCACCAGCAGCATCGCGCCCAGGAGCAGCGCCTGGCTCAAGCCCTGCACGGAGAGCAGCGCGAGGTCGAAGCCGATGCCCACGGAGATGAAGAAGATCGGCACGAAGAAGCCCGAGCTCAGTGCGCTCATCTTGTGTTCTATGATCGACACGTCGCGGAACACGAACCGGACGATGGCGCCGGCGATGAACGAACCCAGCACCGGGTCGATGCCCAGGACCACCGCGAGCACCACGAACGCCAGGCAGGTCGCCACGGCCATGCGCACACCGACCTCGCTGCTGTCGTGCTCCTGGAACGCCCGCTCGAACACCCCGGGGTGCCACCAGGTCCACGCCTTCAGCGAGCGCAGGACCAGCCCGCCGGCGGCCACCAGGAACACCAACTCCCCCACTTCGTACAGCAGCGTCATGCCCACGCCGAGGCGCACCGAGACATCGAAGACGGTCATCGCGACCAGCGTGAAGAACTCGCCCAACGAGCCCACCAGGAGCACCGCCTGTCCCGTGTGGGACGTGAGGTGGCCCGTCTCCCGCAGCACGACGACGCCCAGGCCGATGGACGTGGCGCTCAGGACGATGACGTAGAAGGCTCCCAGGCCCGAACCCAGGGCGATGACGGCGGAGACGCCGACCACCCCCAACGCGACGCCGACGCCCCGGGCCAGGGCCGTGCGCCCGCCCCGTTCGATGGCGTCGAAGTCGATCTCCATGCCCGCGCCGAACATGAGCAGGATGAAGCCGAACTCGGCCAGCAGGTGCAGGACCTGTTCGGGTTCGCTGTGGCCCCCGTGCTCGCCGTGCAGCAAGCCCAGGGCCCCCAGCACGATGCCGTAGGCGATCTGCCCCACGGCCTCGGGCAGCCCCAGCCGCGGCGCGATGAGCGGCACGATGGCGGCGCCCAACGCGAGGAGCAGAAGCAGGCCCGCGACGTCGAAGCTCATGGGCCCCTCAGTGGAGCGCGAGCAGGAGGGCCGACGACGGCACCTCCAGCGCGATCCGCAAGCCGACGTCGGGGTTGAAGTACGTGTTGACCTGACCGCGGCGGTGCGAGAGCACGACGAGGTCGTGGTCCGCCGCCACCGCCGAGGCCACCCGGATCGGGTTGCCCTCTTCGACCCGGGTCTCCAGGGGCACGCCGTAGAGGCGGGCCACGTGTTCCACCTGATCGACGATGCGTTGCGTGCGCTCGACCCCCGCGTCGCCGCTCAGGAACTGAGGCTGGCGCACGTGCAGGGCCATGATGTGGGCATGCATCTGCCGCGCGATGTCCACGGCCACGTCCAGCCCACGCCACGCCGACTCGGTGTCCGAGACCGGCACGAGGATCCGCTGGTAGGGGGCCGTGCCCCGGGACAGGAGCAGGGGTACCCGGGTCTTGAGCAGGGCACGCAGCGGGGCCACTACGACGCGGCCCAGCAAGCCCCCCTGGGGCGGCTCGAGCACGACGACGCCGGGGTGGATGTTGCCCAGCCGGGCCAACGGCTCGTCGCCCAGGTGCAGGGCCTCGGCGCTCTCGGACGCCGACGTCTCGCCCTGCTCGCGGACCACGTACAGCCGGTGGCACTTCGTGGCGGTGGCCAGCCAGTTGGCTTCGTGTTCGACCGACTCGTGGCCGCTGGGGGTCCACGCGACGATGGAGCGGCCGAACTGGCGGGGGAACTGGGCCCCGCCCAGGCGGAAGTAGTCGGCGACGGCCCGCAGCGTCTCGGGCTCGCCGACCAGCAACACCTGGTCGCCGGCCTCCACCGTCGTGTCGCCGTGAGGGACGATCAGCTCGCCGTCCCGGTAGATGGCGGCCACGAGGAAGGCCCGCGTGGCGATGCTGGCCAGGGGGCGGCCGATGACGAGCGAGCCCGGCATCACCCGCACCTGCACGATCTCGCCTTCGCCCAACCCGACTTCCGACGTCGTCACCACGACGCCGGGGATGCGCGTCGACAGGGCTCCGGACATGGCCATGGGGCCGGTCACGGGCTTGGCCCCGGCGGCCATCGCTTCGTGGGCCCGGGCCGCATCGCTGACCCGGCAGATGACTTCGGGCACGCCCATGAGAACCGCGAGGCGGGCGGCCTCGATGTTGGCGTCGTCCGACGACGTGGTCGCGACCAGGGCGGCGGCCCGCTCGACGCCGGCTTCGCGCTGCACGAGGACGGACGTGCCGTCGCCGCGCAGGTAGCGGATGTCGTCCCACAACTCGCCCAGCGACTCGGCCAGCGTGGCGGGATCAGAGTCGAGGTCCACCAGGGTGACCTTGGCGATCTTGGAGACGCGTTCGATGACCCCCAGGCCGGTGTCGCCGGCGCCGAGCACCACGATTCCCGTGCGGACCACGGGCATCTCGCCCGTCGCGACGTTCATGCCGGGGTTGGTCACACCGTGCTCCCGACGCCGGACCGCCGGGGGTCACCGACGCCGTCGAGCCGCCCGTCGGCGTGGCGGACGGCCGTGTGCACTCCGCCGAAGTACAGGTGGCGCCCCTCGAACCGGGTGGTCACCGAGGCGCCCTGCTCCGCCGCCGCGATCCAGTCGTCGCCCTGACCCATGTCCTCGACGTCGAGGCGTCCGTCCTCCAGGTGCATGCGGGGCGCGAGCACGGCGCCCTCGACGGTCTCGCCCCGTCCGAGCCGGTGCATGACCTGCAGCATGGCGGTGCGGATGCGGTTGGCCCCGCCGGTGCCCAGGGCCTCGACGGTGCCGGCGCACTCGCGGATGGCCGGCGTCATCATCGTGCGGAAGCGCGCGCCCGGGGGGCCCTGGTGGAAGCCGTTGGGGTGGATGTCGGCTTCGCCCAGGAAGTTGTTCACCGGGAAGCCCGTGCCGGGCCAGAGGTACCCGCAGGTCTCGCCGTTGGAGCTGGTGTAGGCGCAGGCGTTGCCGTGCTCGTCGACGACGGACAAATGGGTGGTGTTGCCCGGGGGCCGGGGGCCGCCGTCGTACGCAACCGGGGGCGGGCCCCCGGAGTCCAGGCGGTCAATCACCCGGCGGGCGTGGCGGGCGAGGTTGGCGGTGTCCAGCAGGCCTTCGGCGGCGCCCGGCATGAACATGCCCGTGTCCCAGCCTTCGCGGCGCACGCACTCGGTCTCCGCCATCACGGCGGAGAGCAGGCGCGCTTCGGCCACCGGGGATCGGGGGTCGGGCAGGCGGTCGAGCAGTTCCAGACCGAACAACACCAACGCGCCGCCCGCGCACGGCGGGGGAGGGACATACAGGGTCGTTCCGCCGAACTCTCCGACCAAGGGCTCCCGCTCGACGACCCGGTAGTGCGCGAGATCGTCGGGGCCGAGGGAGCCGTGGGGCGGGCCGCAGGCCTTGAGCAGGGCCTGGGCGTGGTGGCCGGTGACGAACGGGTCGCAGCCTTCGTCGCCGAACAGCTCCAGGGCGTCGGCCATGGCGGGGCTGCGGACGAGGTCACCGGGCGCCAGGTGCCGACCCTCGGGGCTCCAGGCTTCGCGGCTGTCGGCGCCGATCGAGGTGATCGGCCGCAGCATCCGGAAGACGACCTCGCTGGCGTCCGACGCCACCCAGCCCTCCCGCGCGAGGCGGACGGCCGGAGCCGCGACCGATGGGCGGTCCAGGGCGCCGAAGCGCTTCCAGGCCGCGTGGAGGCCGGGCAGCACGCCGGGCACGGCGACCGCGCCGCGGCCGGCGTGGAAGTGCTGGGTGGTGGGCCCGTAGTTGACGGCGAGGGCCAGGAACTCGCGGGGGAGGAGCCCATCGTCGAGGCCCGGGAACGATGAGAAGAAGTCGAGCACGACGACGCGGCCGGTGCTGCCGTCGCGGATGGTCATGAGCCCGCCGCCCCCGGGGCCGGTCAGCAGCGGCTCACACACCGACGCAGCGAGCGCGGCGCCCACGGCGGCGTCGATGGCGTTGCCGCCGGCAGAGAGGATCCAGGTGGCGGCGTCGGCCGTGCCCTGGTGGCCAGCGGCGACGGCTCCGCGGGTGGGGGTCACGAGGGGGCTCCCAGGCGGTTCGGCATGACGCGGAGCCTAGCAAACCCCGGCGGGCGAAACGGGGCTCCGCCAAGGTAGCGTCGCGCCGATGTCGAAGTGGTTGCCGTTGCTGTTGCTCGTTGGGTGCTCGCCGCCGCCGGCGGTGCAGGAGCAGGTCCTGCAGAGCCTGCACTTCGCCCGGGAGGAGGCCGGCGTGAGCCTGGGCTTCGACCTCGACGGGGTGGACTCCGCCGAGGACGACGGGACCGGCTGCGGGCACGGCGACTACGAGGACCCGTGGGGCCACGCCGGCGTCGACAACGCCATGGCCTCGCTGATGCCCATCCTGGAGCTGACCGAGGCGCGGGTGCTCGAGGAACTCATCCAGTTCGCCATCAACAACGGCTCGCTGCTGATGATGCTGCAGTTGCAGGGGCTGGACGACGTCGTCGCCGACGACGGGGTGGACATCACGCTGCTGCGGGGCGTGGGCGTCCCCGACATCGGGAACGACGGACTCATCGCGCCGGGGCAGACCTTCGATGTGGCGCCGGACACGGTGCCGAGCCGGGTGGACGACGTGGCGGTGGTCGACGGGGTGTTGGTGGCGGCGGGGTTCACCGTCGATCTGCCCATCACGATCTTCGACGTGGACATGACGCTGACGGCGCTGGACGCCGTCCTGCGGATGGAGCTGACCGAGGACGGCGGCGCCGGCTTCTTCGCCGGGCGCTTCCCCTACCAGCAGCTCATCGACGGGCTGACGGGCACGGGCATCGACGATGGGCTCGAGGAGGCGCTGCCGACGATCCTGGCGAACAACGCCGACCTGGACTCGCCGGGGGGGCCGTGCTCGGCGCTGTCGGTGACGCTTCAGTTCGACGCAACCTCGGCGTTCTTCTTCGAGGAGTGAGGGCGCGCTACGGCGCGGAAACCCGGCCCACCAGCGCTTCGCCCCGCCCCCAGCGCCCCAGGTTCTCGACGAAGCGCCGCGCGAAGCGATGGGGGAAGTCGGTGACCTGGTCGGCCGCGTGCGGCGTGACCAGCGTGTTCGGCGCCGTCCACAGGGGGTGGCCCGGCGGCAGCGGCTCGGGATCGGTGACGTCCAGCCAGGCTCCACCGAGGCGGCTGTGCAGTGCGACGACCAGGGCGTCGGTGTCCACCACCCCGCCTCGCGACGAGTTCAGGAGCAACGCCCCGGGCTTCATGGCCGCCAACTCGGCCGCGCCGATGAGTCCGCTGGTGGCGACCGTGAGTCGAGGGTGCAGTGCCACCACATCGGCCGTCGGCAGCAGCGCCATCAGCTCCCCGGGGCCGTGCATCGCAGGCACCGCCGCGGTGGGCCGCCCCGAACGCCGGATGCCCACGACGTCGGCGCCGAAGGCCGTCACCCGCTGCGCGAACGCTTCGCCGACGGCGCCGACCCCCACGATCAGCACCCGCCGCCCGGCCAGGCCCGAGAACCGGTGGGGCCGCCACCTCTGCGCCCGCTGCTGCTCGGCGTACCGCGGCAACCCCGACGTCAGCGACAGCAGCGCCGCCATCGCGGTCTCCGCGAGGAACGGAGCGAGCACACCGGCGCAGTTCGTGACGACGAGGCCGGAGGGCAGGGGAGCGAAGTGCTCGTACCCGCTGCCCGCGACGTGGAGCCAGCGCAGCGACGGGCACCGCGCGGCCGGTGCGTGGGCGGGGCCCGGCAGCCCGCTGTGCTTGAGCGAGAACACGACGTCGGGGCGGTGCTCGGCGAGGGCGGCTTCGACTCCGTCGGCCCGCTGGGCCCAGCGCACCGCCAGCGGCAGCGGGCCGAGCACGTCGCGCAGCTCGTCGGGTCGGTCGTGCAGGACCAGCAGGCGCTGCAGGGTTGGCCTCACAAGCACTCGGCGGGCAGCGTTCGCACGAAGGACCGGTAGCCCGACGCGCCGTCCCACTCCTGCCATGCGACCACGACGAGGCCGCCGGCGACCGCGACCCGGGCCCCGAACGACAAGGCTCGCGGTGTCGCGGTGATCCACAGCGGGTCTCCCCGCAATTCCCGGTCCTCCCCCAGCCCCACCAACCGGATGTCGGCGCCCACGACGCTGCTGTCCGGGACCGTCTCCTCGGTGGTCTGCTGCCAGACCAGGGCCACCGCGTCGCCCTCGGCGGTCGCGAACGCAGCGGCGTCGGGGAAGTAGGAGACCGGCGGCAGCGGGAGATCGCTCGACTCCACGGGCCCATCGGGTGGCCGCCAGGCCAGCCGCAACCGGCCGCCTCCGTCGGGCAGTCCGTCGGTCGTCGTGAGCTGCACCGCCACGGCGACGTGCCCATCGTCCAGGCGCGCCAGGGCGGGTCGCTGGTTGGGGGCCGGCGTCGCGAAGTCGTCCCCCGTGTCGGTCGGCGATCGGGCCGGCCCGAGGGAGCTCACCAACGCCCTCCCGTCGTGGATCAGCGCCATGGCAAAGCCGGCTCCGCGGGGCGCCAGCGCCAACTCCCGGGACGGCCCCCCGCCCTTGTGCGCGCCCACCGCGTCCGTCGCCCCGTCTCCGTCGAAGCGGCTGGTCCAGACCGTGCCTTCGCCGCCGAGATCGGTCCACGGGACCACCCAGCCGTCGCCGTCAGCCATCAGCCCGGTCGGGCGCGCGAAGAACGCCGAGCTGCCCGACTCGCCGAACTCCACCCCGTCGCCCACGATCGCGGTACCGATCACGCCGCCCGCCGGTGCGGCCCCCGCCCACACCACCGCGCAGCCCCCGTCTCCGCCGGCCACCCAGGGCGTGCTGCCGGTGCCCGTGGCCCCGAGGTCCACCTCACCGACCAGTTCGTCGCCCTCCAGAAAGGCAAGGCCCAGTTGCTCCTGGGTCGACCAGGCGACGGCGACGCGGCCGTTGCAGTCGCCCAGCCCCGCGGGCCCCGGCAGCTCCACCGCGGCGCTCGGCTCGCAGGAGACCGCGTCGTCGTCGTCGTCGTCGTCGGGAAACTCGGCGGGGCAACCGACGAGCAAGGCCAACAACCACCAGTGCTTTTGCCTGCTCATGACCCACCCTCCGCGGCTCGGCCCGCCCGGCTCATCATGGATCGCCGCGACCCGACGCGCGCGTTGCTACCCTTCCGGCCCTCCGGAGGCCCCCATGTCCGAACGCAAGAAGCTGTACCTCGTCGACGGCCCGAACATCGCCTTCCGCGCCCACTACGCGATCCGCGGCGGCCTGACGAACAGCAAGGGCTTCCCGACGTCGGCGCTGTACGGGTTCCTGAACATGCTCCTGCGCATCGTGAAGGCCGACAAACCCGATTACCTGGTCATCGTATGGGACCCCAAGGGCGGCACGTTCCGCAACGAGATCTTCCCCGAGTACAAGGGCACCCGGTCCGAGACGCCCGACGAGTTGAAGCTGCAGATGCCGCGCTTCCCCGAGGTCGCCGCGGCGTTCGGCATCCGGTTCGTGGTGGTCGACAACTACGAGGCCGACGACGTCATCGGCACCCTGGCCGTGGCCCACAAGGACACCTGCGACGTCACGATCGTCACGTCCGACAAGGACATGATGCAGCTGATCGAGGCGGACCGCGTCGAGATCCTCGACACCATGAAGAACGACATGAGGATCGGCCCCAAAGAGGTCGTCGAGCGCTGGGGAGTCGGCCCCGACCGGATCATCGACATCCTCGCGCTCATGGGCGACTCCAGCGACAACATCCCCGGGGTGCCGGGAATCGGCCAGAAGGGCGCCGCCGGCCTCATCGCCGACTGGGGGTCCATGGCCGGGGCGTTCGAGCACGTCGACGAGCTCAAGGGCCGCGCCCGCAAGCCCATGCAGGCCGAGGGCGCCCGCGCGTCGGCGGAGCTGTCCTACGAGCTGGCCACGATCAAGACCGACGTGGAGCTGGGGCTTCAACTCGACGACCTGGGCTTCACGTTCCCGCCGCCCGACAAGGACGCCGCCCGCGAGCTGCTGTCCGAACTGGAGTTCCACCGCCTCCTCGACGAGCTGGGCGGAGAGATGCAGGAACTGGCCGGCGCCACGTACCGTTGCGTCACCGACCTGGGCTCCCTGCGGGAGCTCATCGACATCCTCCGCGACGCCGACTGGATCTCCGTCGACACCGAGACCACCGGCCTCGACCCCATGCGCGCCGAGCTGGTGGGTCTGTCGTTCTGCGTCGATGACGCCGAGGCCTGGTACGTCCCCGTCGGCCACACGGGCGAGGGCGCCGAGCGCCAGCTGCCGCGCGAACGCGTGCTGCTCTACCTCAAGTCGATCCTCGAGAACCCCGCCAAGAAGCTCATCGGCCAGAACCTCAAGTACGACGTGAAGGTTCTCGCGCGCCACGGCATCGACATCCCCGCCGTCGCCGGCGACACGCTGCTGGCGTCCTTCCTGCTGAACAGCGCCCGCAAGAGCCACAGCCTCGACGGCCTCGCCCTCACCTGGCTGCGCCACAAGATGATCTCGTACGCCGACGCCACCCGCGACACCGACGGGCAGTTCGCGCTCGTCTCCCTGACCAACGCGACGACCTATGCCGCCGAGGACGCCCACGTGGTCTGGCGGCTGCGGGAGCCCATGCACGCACAGCTGGAGGAGGCGAACCTCTACGAGCTGTACCGCGACGTCGAGGTCCCCCTAGTCACGTCGCTGGCGCGCATGGAGATGCGGGGCATCGGGCTCGACGCGCAGCAGCTGCGGGAATACTCGGTTGAGCTGGCCGAGCGACTCGTGGCCGCCGAAGCGCTCTGCCACGAACTGGCCGGCCGCAAGTTCAACACCGCCTCGCCCAAGCAGCTGCGGGAGATCCTGTTCGAGGAACTGGGCCTGCCCGTCGTCAAGAAGACGAAGACCGGGCCCTCGACCGACGCCAGCGTGCTGGAGACGCTCGCGCCCATGCACGAGCTGCCCGCCGCCATCCTCCAGTACCGGATGCTGGCCAAGCTCAAGAGCACCTACGTCGACCCGCTGCCCGAGCTCGTGCACCCCGAGACCGGCCGCGTGCACACCACCTACAACCAGGCCGCGGCGGCCACCGGGCGCCTCGCGTCCAACGACCCGAACCTGCAGAACATCCCCATCCGCACCGCCGAGGGCCGACGCATCCGCGCCGCCTTCGTGCCCGACGAGGGCTACGTCTTCTTGTCCTGCGACTACAGCCAGGTGGAGCTGCGGGTGCTCGCGCACCTGTGCGGGGGCGAGGGCGGCTTCGCCCGTGCGTTTGCGGCCGGCATCGACGTGCACCGGGCGACCGCCGCCGACGTGTTCGAGGTCCCCCTGGACGAGGTCACGACCGACATGCGCCGCACGGCCAAGGCCATCAACTTCGGCCTCGTCTACGGGCAGACCGACTTCGGCCTGTCCCGCTCGCTCCACATCTCGCGGGCCGAGGCCGCCGACTACATCGACCGCTACAAGCTCAAGTACCCCGAGGTGGAGGGCTACATGGAGCGGGCGCGCACCGACGCGAGGGCCGCGGGGTACGCCACGACGCTGCTGGGGCGGCGCCGCCCCGTCGCCGACCTGACGTCGGCCCAGTTCAACCAGCGGCGCGCCGCCGAACGCATCGCCATCAACACGCCCGTGCAGGGCAGCGCTGCCGATTTGATCAAGCTGGCCATGCTGGCGGTGGAGCGTACGCTCGCCGTCAGCCACCCCGAGACCCGGCTCTTGCTGCAGGTTCACGACGAGCTCGTGCTTGAAGTCCCGGTGGCCCAGGTCGAGGAAGTGCGGCGGATCGTGGTAGAGCAAATGGAGCGCGCCATGACCCTGACGGTCCCGCTGGTGGCCGACAGCGGTGTCGGGACGACCTGGGATGAGGCGCACTGAGGTGGGTGGAACGATGAGCGAGACCCGATTTGATGGCGCAGACCTGGACCACATGGAAGACGTCGCGTCGCTGGGCTACTTGCTCAACGCCATCGCGCACGATCTGAACAACCAGCTCACGAACCTGCTGCTGGGAGCGGACCAGGCCCAGTACACCGGCAGCAAGGAAGCCATCGACCTCATCGTCGACCAGGCCCAGGCGCTCGCCGGCATCACGCGGGCCGTGCAGGGGCTCGGCCAGCGGAACATGGATCGCGGCCGCCAGACGAGCGAGCTGGGGCCCCTGCTGCAGCAGGCCGCGGCCTGGCAGGAGCAAGGCGGCCGGGGCGCCGTGGGGCTGACGGTGCCCGACGAGGCGGTGATCTCCCCGGTGGTCGGGCGCCACATGGCGCTGGGTCTGTCGATGGGCTTTCGGTGGGTGTACGCGCTGCACCCGACGGGCCCGCTGTCGGCGAGCTTGAGCGTCGAAGAAGTTCCGCGCTCGGCCTGGTCGGGCAACTCCGAGACCGTGCCCATGGCCGTGGTCCGGCTGCGCTCGGGCGACCCGAGCGCCGACACGCTTCCCCAGTTCAAGGCGCTGGTGGACGACTTCTTCGGCGCCGAACGGGCCCCCGAGGAGGTCGGTCTGATGGCGTGCTGGGAGATCCTGCGCAAGGTCCGCGGCCGCATGGAAGCCAACGGCGGCGCCACCGGGGTTCAGCTGGTCTTCAAGCTGCCCCTGGCGGCTGCGTGATCGGCCGCAGCGCCTTTCTCGATCTTTTTCGCTCCCTGTTGAATGGGTCCGGCGGGGCCCTCGTCCCAGTGTGTGAGTCGCCGATGTGCGGCTCGACCACTGCCGCGGGAGGCATCACTCGATGATGGAAGCCGACGGCGACGACAGGGAGGCAGGCATGGGAGCAGCGGAACAGCTCAGCCCCCGATCCAGCAAGGACCTGGACGACCGCACGCTGGTCGACCTGGTGCTGGACGGAGACCAAGGCGCGTACCAGGTCCTGGTGCAGCGCTACCAGAGCAAGGTGTTCGCCGTGGCCTACGGCGTCCTGCACAACCGGGAGGACGCCCGCGAGGTCGCCCAGGAGGCCTTCATCAAGGCCTACCGGAACCTGCCGAGCTTTCGGCGTGACTCGTCCTTCTACACCTGGATCTACCGGGTCACGGTGAACCTGGGCATCGACTTCCAGCGCAAGGCCTACCGCAAGCGGGAGACCGAGCTGGACGAGACCCGCATCACGCCCGACGACGCCCACCACACGGGGCCCCGCCCCATGGCGACCCCGGGGCAGAGTCTGGAGCGCAAGGAGCTGGCGGAGCGCATCAGCGCGGCCATCGACATGCTGCCGGCCGACCAGCGGACGGCGGTGGTCCTGCGGGAAATCCAGGGGCTCTCCTACAAGGAGATCGCCGACGCCATGGGCTGCGCCGAAGGCACTGTGATGTCCCGGCTCTTCTACGGGCGCAAAAAGCTCCAGCAAATCCTCGAAGACCTGCGGTGATGGAGGACATGACCATGACTCCCGAAGAACGAGACCAGCTCATCCAGCGCTTCTACGACGGCGAGACCATCGGCCGCGAAGCCGAAGTCGCCGAGCGGCTGCTGGAGGAAGACCCCCAGGCGCGCCAGCTGTTGGAAGGCCTGCGCACGCTGTCCGACTCCATCCGCATCGACATCGCCGAGGCGGTGGCGGACGAGGACTTCAGCGGCTTCTGGGGCGACGTGCAGCAGCGGCTGCCCAAGGGCCCGCTCACGCTGGAGCAGGGCCAGGACCGCGAGGGCGTTGTCGCCCAGCCGTCCCGCCCCCTGGAGGCCAAGCGCCGGCCGTGGCTGCGGTGGATCTTCGCGCCGGCCGCGCTGGCGGGGGCTGCCGCCGCGGTGCTGTTGATGACGGGCCCCCCGGCGACCGCGCCGGAGCAGCCCCTCGCCGTGGCCGACCACTCCATCGTCATCGACGCGCTGGAGTCGGCGGGCGGCAACGTGATGGTGCAGCAGGAGCACGACGACCTGCCGGCCATCATCTGGTTCACCGAGAGTGAGTCGTCCGAGGGCTGAGCCCATCGGATCTTGCGGGCGGGGGACGACGCCTGCGGGGAATGAATCCTGGAAGGACTGAGACCATGTTGCGGATGCTGACTGTGCTGACCGCGTTGACCTTCGCCACGGCCGGATCTCTGGCCGGGGTGACCCCCGACGGCGAACTGACCCTCGTTTCCTCTGCCTACGCGGCGGCGGACGTGGCCGTGACCGTGACGGTGGCCAAGGGCGCCATCGGCGGCGGCGACGCCATCGACAAGGCCCTGAGCAAGCACGCCCGAACCCTGACCCGCGTGGGTGGCTACGGCGACTGGAAGCCCGCCGGCTCGGGCTCCATGAAGGTGGGGATCGGGGCGACCGAGACCAGCAAGCTCGGCGGCCACAAGCTGTCGGTGAAGCTGGAGTCCATCACCGCCGACAAGGCCAAGACCACGACCGTCGTCATCGACAGCAAGGGCAAGGCGCACAAGGTCACCTCGAGCCTCGGCCGCGGTGGTACCCAGGTGCTCGTCGTCGAAGGCGCCGATGGCAAGTCCGCGCTCGTCTACATCGTGACCGTCAACTACTGAGCTTCCGCCCGGCGCTCGGGCCCAAGGCCCGGGCGCTTCAGCGCACCTCCTGCACGAGTCGGAACCCCACGTGGGTGCCGACCTGCTCCCGACCCGCCAGGGTTCGTGACGCCGCCCGGCAGTAGATGCCCACGGTCGCGTAGCTGCCCCCCCGGATCGGGAAGCGGTCGAGCCGCGCGGCCATCTGGGGTGCCCACTCGCACCAGTCGCGCACGCCGCCGCCCAGGTCCCGGACCCCGTACGGGGACTGGTCGCCGGCCGCCACCCCCAGCACCGGGATGTCCGGGGGCTCGGGGGTGGACTCGCTCATGAGGCAGAAGCTGCCGTCGAAGCGGTCGCCCCACGGGTAGATGCGCCGGTCTTCGCCGCGCGCCGCCTTCTCCCACTCGAACTCCGTCGGCAGCCGGTAGCGACGCCCGTCCCGCCGGCTGCGCCAGGACGCGAACGCGCGGGCGTCGTCGATGGCGATGGAGACCATGGGCTGCTCGGCGTGCCAGGAGATTCCGTCGACGTCGACGATCGGCAGGGTCCCGTCGCCCCGGGGCAGGTTCCACAAGGCGCGCTGCTGCCGGCCCCGCCAGCCGCCGCGCTCCCGGGGGAGGTGCCGGGCGGCGGCGCCCCGGTCCCGGGTCGCGAGCTCCGCGAGGAACACGGCGTACTCCGCGACCGTGATCGGGAACCGGCCGATGGCGAAGTCGTCCACGTCGGCGTAGGTGTCCGGCAGGGAGCTGATGGCGGCGCTGTCTCCGCCCAGCAACACCGGCCCCCCGGGCACGTGCAGGAACGCCGGCTCGATGTCGGCCTGGGGCAGCAGCCGGATGCGCTCCCGGCGGTGCTGCAATCGGCGGACCACGAGCGGGACGCGGATCGAGCGTCGCCCTGGCGCCGACAGCTCCAGCTGCCAGCTGCCCAGGGCGACGGGCGCCTTGTGGATGGGGCCGGCGCCCAGGGCCTTGCGCGGCCCCGCGCGGAGGCGGCCGTCCACCACTTCGAGGCGAGCGACCGACACCTCGGCGTCGGGGGGATCCAGCGTGAGGCTGACGGTCCCGTCGCCCCGCAGCCGCTCCTCGTAGCGGTCGGGGTCGTAGCGCTGGATCAGCTCGCCCCAGCGCCGCACCCAGCGCTCGTTGTTGCGCTCTTCGGACTGCAGGAAGCGGATCCAGTAGAGGTCCGCGAGCCCCTCACGGGCCGGGCGGTAGCTGCGCACATGGCTCAGGGCCGACTCGAAGGCGGCCTCGCAGTCGCCGAACACGGTGTCGGCGCGGGCCACGGCGTCGTCGCGGTGGTGTTCCGCTTCGTGCACCAGCCGCTTCATGTCCACGGGGTCCCACGCGTCGAGCTCGGCGGCCATGGACTGGGCTGCCTCTTCGGCTTCCTCGGCGTCGCTGGCCGCGCGCGCGTACAGGCGCAGCAGCTCGCGGCCTTCGGCGACCAGGCGGTCCGCTTCGGCCCGGGGTCCCACGCCGTCGATGTAGGCCTGCAGGTCGGCGACGAGCTCGCCGGCGTCGGCGTAGCGGTCGGCGGGATCCCGGGCCAGGGCCTTGAGGCACACGGCCTCGACCTCGCGGGGGACGTCGCGGTTGGGCGTGCGGACCGACGGTGGGTCGAACTCGCCCCGGGCGACGAGGTAGAGCAAGCGGGGGAGGTTGTCCGCTCGGAACGGCCGCGACAGCGTCAGGATCTCGTAGAGGATGACGCCCAGGCCGAACACGTCGCTGGCCGGGCCGATGGCGTCCTTGTCGGCGTGCAGCGCCTCGGGGGCCATGTAGGCGGGGGAGCCCACCAGGGAGCCGTCGGCGGTCGCCAGGAGGTTGCCGCCTTCGGCCTTCACGGCCCGCAGCTCTTCGGGCGCGTCGTCCAGCAGGCGCGCGACGCCCCAGTCCATGACCAGGACCTCACCGAAGTCGCCGAGCATGATGTTGTCGGGCTTGAGGTCGCGGTGGATGACCCGGCGCGTGTGCGCGTACGCGACCGCCTGGCAGGCCCGCAAGAAGACCCCCAACAAGTGGTTGAGGTTGTGCCTCACCAGGGTCTTGGGGTCGCCGCCCCGCAACCCCGACAGCACCTCGTCCAGGGCCTCCCCCTGCACCCGCTTCATCGTGTAGTAGACGTCGCCCTCGTCGGAGATGAAGAGGTCGTGGACCGGCACGATGCCCGGGTGCTCCAGCTGCGCCGTGATGCGGGCCTCGGCGACGAACCGGGCCAGCCGCTCGGGGTCCACCTTGTGGGGCGGGATGGTCTTCAGCGCGATGGCGCGGCCCAGGTTGCGGTCGTCGGCGAGCATCACGACGCCCATGCCGCCTTCGCCCAGCCGCCCCACAACGCGGTAGCGGCGCTCCAGGTCGTCCTGCTGGCGGAGGGCCAGGGAGGTGTCGTCGGTGCCCGGCAGGGAGAGGGCCGGCGCCGTCGAGGTGAGGTCGTCGTCGGGCGGGGCCAGCGGCGGGACGGAGTGGTCCGCCCGAATGCCGGTCTGGGTCAACACATCGACGGCGAGCGGCTCCGTCGGCTCCTGGGAGTCGTCGGGGCGCTGCAGGCGGTTGGCGATGTCGTCACGAAGGCTCATGGGCCGGGGCGAGGATAGCGAAGGCCGTTGACGCGGTGGGGGAGGGCACCGATCCTGCCCGCCCCGAACCGCAGGAGCGTGTCCATGGAGCAGTTGCAGTCGTTCGATCCAGCCACCGGCGAGTCCGTCGGCAGCGTGGCGGTGACGCCCCCCGAACAGGTCGCGCAGATCGTGGCCGCGGCCCGGGCGGCCCAGCCCGCGTGGGAGGCCCGGGGCCTGGCAGGGCGCGCCGAGGTGCTCAAGGAAGCGGCGGCGGCGATCCTGGACGACGCCGAGCGGCTCGGGGAGCTGCTGTGCCGGGAGATGGGCAAGCCGATCCGCTCGGCGACGGGCGAAGTCCGATCCGTGGGCGCCGTGGCCGATGAGATCGACGAGATGGTGGAGGCGTTGTCGCCGGTCACCGTCTCCACCGATCGCGTGGTCACCGACACGCTGCACGACCCGTACGGTGTCTGCGCCGCCATCACGCCGTGGAACTTCCCCATCTCCATGCCCAGCTGGATGTGCCTGCCGGCGCTGGTCGCGGGCAATACGGTCGTGCTCAAGCCGTCGGAGGAGACCCCGCTCATCGCCGACGAGTACGTGCGGATCCTCAACCGGGTGCTGCCCGAGGGGGTCTTGCAGGTGGTGCACGGCGACGAGCGGCAGGGCAAGGCGCTGGTCGCCGCCGACGTGGACCTCATCGCCTTCACGGGCAGCCGCGCCGCCGGGGCGGCGATCCTGGAGGCCGGCGCGTCGAAGCTGAAGCGCGTGATCCTGGAGCTCGGGGGCAAGGACCCCATGCTGGTGTTGCCCGGCTCCGACGTGGACCGCGCCGCGAAGTTCGCGGTCAACAACAGCTTCCGCAACGCCGGTCAGGTCTGCGTGAGCACCGAGCGCATCTACGTGCACGAGTCGCTGGCCGACGAGTTCGAGGCGAAGGTCGTGCAGGGCGCCAACGAGATGCAGCAGGGATCGGGCCTGGACGAGGGCGTCCAGCTGGGGCCGATGATCAACGGTCACCAGCGCGATCACGTGCTGGGGCAGATCTCCGCGGCCGTCGCCGACGGCGCGACCCTGGCGGCGGGCGGGCAGGTCGAGGGCAACTTCATCCGGCCCGCCGTCCTGCTCGGCGTCGACCACTCCATGGGCGTCATGCGCGACGAGACGTTTGGCCCCGTGGCCTGCGTGGTGCGCGTGGCCGACGACGAGGAGGCCGTCCGTCTGGCCAACGACACGCCCTACGGGCTCGGGGCGGTGGTCTTCGGCGAGGAGGAGCGGGCGGCCGCGGCCGCGCGACGCATCCGGGCGGGCATGGTCGGCATCAACCGTGGCATCGGCGGCGCGCCGGGCTCGCCCTGGGTGGGCGCCAAGCAGAGCGGCTACGGCTTCCACGGCGGCCCCGACGGCCACCGGCAGTTCGCCCAGCGCCGGACCGTGAGCCGACGCGCGTGAGCGTGAGATCCTCAGCGTGAGTACCCGGAGCCGAGCGTGAGCTGGCTCGCCGAGCTCCGCCGCCGCCTCGCCGCGGCCGGGGAAGCGTTCGTCGACCCCTTGCTGGTGGAGCCCGACGACGGCGGTCTGCAGGCGGAGCTGCCCGTCCGCCCGGAGCCCAAGGATGGCTTGAACAGCTGCGTCGTCGTGGTGCTCGACAGCTGCCGGTTCGACGCGCTGGCCGCCGCCGGCGGGGTCCCCTGGCTGGGGGAACTGGAGCAGCGCTGGGCGTGGGCGAGCTGGACGGCGCCGTCCCACCACAACCTGCTGACCGGGCTGCTGCCCCACCGCGCGCCGACCCGGGTGTTCGCCTCGGAGGTCTACAAAGAGCACCTGGAGGGGTGGGGGAGTCGCCTGGGCGCGGAGCTGCCGCTGGAGCGCTTCCTGCCGGGGCTGTGGCTGCCCGCGGTGCTGCGCTGGGGGCTGGGGATGCGCACCGTGGCCCGGGTGTCGCTCCCCGTGCTCAACCCGTCCACGGGCATCAACCGGGACTTCGACGACTACCGGCTCATGGAGCGCCACGCGGACCTGCCGGGGATCCTGGACTCGCTGTCGTTCGACCGGCCTACATTCGCGCTGCTCAACGTCGGCGAGACACACTACCCCTACAACCACGGCGGCGACGAAGCGCCCGAACTCCCCCACGTCTCGGGGCTCCACGGGGTCGCCCGGCGCCTGCAGGCCGGGGAGCCCCTGCCCGCCGATGCCTGGTTCACCGACGAGTCGCTGGCGACGCTGAAGCAGCGGCAGGTCGACGCGGCGGCGTGGTGCGTGGGCCAGCTGGAGCAGCTGCGGGACGAGCTGCCCAAAGGCACGCGGCTCATCGTCACGGCGGATCACGGCGAGTTGTTTGGCGAGGGCGGGTACTTTGGGCATGGGCCGATTCCGCGCCCGGAGGTGTTCCAGGTGCCGTACGTCGAAGGCGTGATTCGATGAGGTGGGTGCTGGCCGCGGTGGTCGTGCTCGGCCTGGGCTGCGCCCCGAAGCACGCGCCGCCGACCGGCGCCTGGGTGGTGTTCGACGCGTTCGAGAGCGGCACGTTCTGGCCCATCGGCGCGGCGTTCTGGCCCGAGGGGCAGCCCGAGGCGGCCGAATACCCCATGGGCGGCAGCGCGCAGCGGGACATTCGCTTGTACGGCCTGGGGCGCACCGAGGCCGGTTGGATGCTCCCGTTCGAGGTGGGCCAGGAACTGACGGTGTGGGTGTGGGCGCCCGAGCACGAGCTGCGCTCGGTGCAGTGGGTGATGCGGCCCGGCGAGAACCTGGTGGAGGTGCCGCTGCGCCACGCGCTCGTCCCCGAAGACGAGCTTCCCCCGCTGATCGTGGTCGAAGCCGCGCGCCGCCTGCCGCCCCCCAGCAAGCCGTTGTCCGGCGGCTGAGCGAGTCAGGGGTTCGCTCGGCGCCGCGCGATCGGTATGGTGCCGCGCTGCGAGGAGAAGCCATGCCGTCGACCTGGACCCCCACCGAAGAAAACCCCGCCGTGTTCGCGCGGCTGTCGGGCGATCACAACCCCGTCCACCTGGACGCCGAACACGCCCGCGCTGCGGGCTTCGAGCGGAACATCATCCACGGGATGAACACGCTGGGCGCCGCGGCCCGGGCAGCCCATGCGGCCGCCCCCGCCGGCAGCCGGATGTGGTCCCTGGACGTGCGATTCGCCGCCGCGGTGCTGCCCGACCAGACGGTCGGCTTCGAGCCCAGCACGAAGCCCCTGGGCGACGCCGTGAAGGTGTCGCTGGAGACGACGCTCAACGGCGGCAAGGTGATGCGCCCGGCGAACTTCGTGTTCGGCCCCGTGGCCGGGGCGCCGGAGCCCGACGCCAAGCTCGACCTGGCGGCGTCTCCCGAGGACCGCGTCGGCGATGCGTTCTCCTTCACCGACGACGACGTGGCGGCCTACAAGGCGATCACGGAGCCGACGGAAGCCGCCGCCGACGAGGCCATCCCCGAGATGGTCGGGATGCTGGGCATGACCGGCGCGCTGGAGAAGGCCTTCACGGAGGTCGAGCCCGAGAAGCCGGGCACCTGGATCCACCTGCGGCAGGCGGGGCGGTTCTTCGAGCCGGTGCAGGCCGGGGTGTCGTACCGGTGCCGAATCCTGGCGGGCCAGATGAAGAACCGCCTGGGCAAGGACGGGGCGCTGCTGACCATCCCGTTCGCGGTGGAGGCGGTCGACGGCGGGGCCGTCGTGGCGACGGGGTCGTGCGGGCTGCTGTACGCCTTCGACAAGGAGGCTTGAGATGCGCTGGATGCTGATGGTCTTGCTGGCGCTGGGCGCCATGGGTTGCGCGGCCGAAGAGGGCCAGAACCAGGGTGAGTGCACCGACGCGGTCGACAACGACACCGACGGCCTCATCGATTGCGACGACCCGGGTTGCTACGGCGGCATCGACTGCGGGGTCGGCGACGACGACGACGCGGCGGACGACGACGACGCGGCCGACGACGACGACGCGGCCGACGA